>Ga0256834_1001324_pt1 | contig 17009 bp, 14 predicted proteins | sample 4281140metaG_FD_190536 | JGI IMG/M metagenome (GOLD analysis project Ga0256834, IMG submission 190536) | Hydrothermal vent microbial communities from East Pacific Rise, Pacific Ocean - 4281-140 | ecosystem: Environmental > Aquatic > Marine > Hydrothermal vents | place: Pacific Ocean: East...
TCCCGAACCGGATGTATGCGCACGGACGTATTGATAAAGATCTTCATGCGTCAAAATGTCTTTATATGCATACGCTTCCTTGTCGATATGCAGAATTTCCGCGCCGGGATACTTTCGGAGAATATGTTCTTTGATTTGCAAGAGCAAGGTGGTTTTTCCCACCCTTCGCAAACCCGTTAATACTTTAATAACATCCCGTCCGATAAAGGGTTCGATGCGGGAAAGGTATTTTTGACGTCTAAATATTTTCATTATGCTGAAAACTTTGGGTAAATATAGAAAAAATTTTCATTATACTGAAAACTTCTCATCAATCCGGTAAAATTTTTCATTACGATGAAAATTTTATTGATTATGAAAATTACGGATTACTATAATAAAAACAGTAGCGGGAAATGAGTATGTCTAATAGGTCTTTTATCTATACAATTGATATGTTTAAATTATGATTTTTTGTTTCGTTCTTTTGTCTTGATACAAAAGAACCAAAAAATCAAGGCAAAAATATGCTTCCTCGCGCTCTTTCCCGGCAGGAGAAAATCTACCAAAAGACGAAATTCCTTCGGAATTTAATGACAAGCACTTTTGGTGATTTTCTATCCTGCCGGGAAATTCACAGCCAACGGCCGGCCCGCATTTTTGCCGGGCCAACGCGCTTATCCGCCTGACGGCGGATTTAGGTTTTTGACAATCTTTGCGCAAATATCATCATGGCATTAACCGTATTTTATATGCCGTGTTCTTTGTGCGTTTAATTCATTAAATTAAAAACGATAAACTTTTCACCATACTAAAAACTTTCCGCCAATCCGGTAAAATTTTTCATTATGATGAAAATTTTATTGATTATGAAAATTACGGATTGCTACAATAAAAACAATAGCAAGCTAACGGCTAACAGCTAAAAGCTTTTCCATTGAGATTTCTCACATTCGTTCGGAATGACATCCGCGTTCCGAAAGCAGTAACAGAATAAATGAGCACCCTCTGTCATTCCGAGGGAAGCGAAGCGACGAGGAATCTCTGTGGCCTCTGCATTTTCTTGGCCCTTCTGTGATAAAAAACCGCCGAAGGCGAAAGTAAAAGTGAAAGTAAACATAAAAGTGCCCGAAGAGCGCCATCCCAAATCCTAAATCCCAAGTCCCAAATCCATAACAAGCTAACGGCTAAGGGCTAAAAGCTTTTCCTTTGAGATTTCTCAGTCGCTTCGCTTTTTCGAAATGACAAATCGGTATAATAATTATCTATCCGGTTATTAGACGAAAAGCAATTTTACAAATTCGTTCCATTTGCTCTCAAAATTCATCGTATATTTACTAACCAAAAAACGCAACGTTATGCCCGAATTTCCCATACAACGGCAATTTGCTCTTTATACGGACGATAACGGCGACGTGCGGGTGGAAGCTTTGGTACAAGACGAAATGCTGTGGCTTACGCAAAAGGCCATGGCGGAGTTGTTCGATGCGGCAAAATCCACCATTAGCGAACATTTAAAAAATATTTTCCAAACCGGTGAATTAGAGGAAAATTCAGTTGTTCGGAAATTCCGAACAACTGCCGCGGACGGTAAAACATACAACGTAAAATACTACAATTTAGACGCCATTATAGCGGTAGGATACCGGGTCAACAGCCGGCGGGCTACAAAGTTTCGGATTTGGGCTACAAAAGTATTGCGCGAATACATTATTAAGGGATTCGTATTGGATGATGAACGGCTCAAACAAGCCAAAACCGTTTTCGGAAAAGATTATTTTGATGAATTATTGGAACGGGTGCGTTCCATACGCGCCAGTGAGAGACGTATTTACTTAAAAATTACCGATTTATTTGCCGAATGCAGTATCGATTACGATAAAGATTCGGAAATTACCCGGGAATTTTATGCTACAGTGCAAAATAAATTCCATTATGCCATAACCGGACAAACCGCCGCCGAAATTATCTATACGCGTGCCGATAAATCCAAGCCGCACATGGGACTAACCACTTGGAAAAACGCACCGGACGGACGTATATTAAAATCCGATACGCATATTGCCAAAAATTACTTGTCGGAAAAGGAAATTCGGCGATTGGAACGAACGGTATCGTCCTATTTCGATTATATTGAAAATCAAATTGAAATACGAAAAGAACAAGACCGGCCTTTTACCATGAAAGAATTGGCCGCCAGTGTAAATCGCTTTTTGGAGTTTAATGATTTCCGGATTTTAGACCATAAAGGCACCGTTTCTCATCAACAATCCATCGAAAAAGCCAATCGCGAGTACGAGGTATTCAACAAAACGCAACCTATCCTTTCCGATTTTGAAGAAATGATCAAGAAAATAAAGAAAGATAAAGAATAAGCGTGCTAATATTTTCATCATACTGAAAACTTCCCATCAATCCGCTAAAACTTTTCATCATAATGAAAATTTTATTGAACATGAAAAATTACGGATTCCTACAATAAAAACGATAGTAAGCTAACGGCTAAAAACTATTCCTTCGAGATTTCTCACTTACGTTCGAAATGACAAACCGGTTTAACGATTGCACGGTTCAACGATTTAACGGTTTAACAATAACATTGAGATTTCTCATATTCGTTCGAACTTTCCTCCCGTAAATCAAAAATATACCTTATTTTGTAGATGATTTTATATCCTTATGAATTATGGACGAATTACAAAAACGATTGGAACAACTTCAAAAAGCACATAATCAAAAGGGACGCCCGGAATTTGAAGGCTATTCGCCCGAAGAGATGCATTATATTCTCTATCAACCTTTTAATGAAGCCAGCCCTCTTCAATTGGCCAAATTGCCGGATGAGGATTACCGGAAAATTCCCCTTTGGAATCAAATCAAATATTTGATGGAAATGATTGACCGGGCAGGTGAAATGAAACTCACATCCAAAGGATATTTACCCGTTAAGGCAGTCAAAGAACTGTATAATCAAAAGTTTATGACCGACATTATGATTGAAGAAGGGATAAGTAAGTTGTACAAAGAAATCGATGCCAACTCCATACATTTGGCAAGGATTTTAGTGCAATTATCAGGATTGGCGAAAAAAAGAAAAAACCGGCTTTCGCTTACCCGCAAAGGGCAAGAAGCATTGGCGAATCCGCACTCTCTCTTTAAACATATTTTTGAAACTTTTACCCATAAATTCAATTGGGGGTATTTCGACAATTACGCTGAAACGCCCATTGGACAAATAGGATATGGTTTTTCCCTTATCTTGATTCATAAATACGGCGATAAGAAGCGACATGAAAGTTTTTATGCGGAAAAATATTTCAGGGCTTTTCCCCAATTAATGGAAGATATGGAACCCATACCCTACATAAGTAAAAAGAAAAATGCAATAAATTGTTATTCGCTTAGGACTTTTGAGCGATTTTTAGATTATTTCGGCGTAATAGATCTTGAAAAAATCCAGCCTATTATAGGCCCGGTTTATCTAAAAAAGACCCCTTTATTCGACCGGCTTTTCCAAGTGCGCCCGCCTGCCAATCCGTGATAATTATACCTATTAATTTCGCATGAGGCGGGAAGCCGATTTGCTCGTGATGACGGTCTAAGGACCTCGTCATGCCGATGGCAGCGAAGCAATCTCCCTCAATATAGTGAGGGAAGTCTAATAAGTTCGTTGAGGAGAGGGCTACGGCATTCCACCTCGCTCCATGCCTCGCCATGACGTCTCCGGTAACCGGTCATCCGTCACCGGTCATCCATCCTAAAAATCAATTTAACGATTTCCTCCTCCTGAGGCGGACACGGCGATTCAACGCTCAATAATAAAGGAATAAGGTAAAAGGTAAAAGATTAAAGTGCGGCAAATTCATTAACCGGTTTAACGGTTTAATCCCGTACCGGATTTTCCGGTTTTGTTCTTCGCACTTCAAAGAAAATTACGGGCGGGACGGGGCCTCACCCCGCGATTCCACGATTTAACGATTTAACAATAACATTGGGATTTCTCACATTCGTTCGAAATGACATACTGCTACAATAAATTCAATAGCCACAAGCTAATGCTCATAAGTTTTCCCATTGAGATTCTTCGCATGGCATCTAAAATCACGGATCGAAATGACCGAAAGAAAATCCTCCCGAAAACATGTATGGAAGAAGCGAAGGATATGTTGTTGTTTAAAGCAATGGTTAACTTTACGGTAAGTAAAGCGGTCCTATGAAATTTCGATCAAAAAATTATATGGAATTAAGGAAATCGTAAAGATTTTCCTGGCGTTTCAAACCCAATTTTTTCCGCAAATTGTGCCGAACGGTTTTAACGCTGTCGGGAGATATATTGAGCAGAGTGGCGGCTTCTTTAATATTAAAATGTAATTTGGTCAAGGCGGCTAATTTGAGTTCCGAAGGAGTAAGCTTGGAATTGATGGCCTTGAGTTTCCGGAAAAAGTCCTTATTAACCATTTCGAAATACTGACGAAACAACTCCCAATCGTTTTCGGAATGCATGCTTCGTTTGAGTTTGCGCCGGATTTCGGCTAATTCTCTTTGGTTGGTTTTTCCGATGTTTTTCAGTTCCGATATCAATTGCAAAATTTCATTTAACATTTTGTTTTTCTGCATCATCATTAGGGCTTGCGAGGTAAGTTGCTTATGTTTTTGATGTAATTCGGCTTCAATTCGTTTGCGTTCGGCACGATTATGTCGGCGTTGAACGATTAAATGACGGATAATCAAACCCGATGAAATAAGTATCAAAAAAATTACCGAAAATAGAAGAAACCGGATTTTTCTGTCCAATGCTTTTACCTTTTCAAGCTGGGCGATTCTCAAATTTTTCTTTTCATCCTCGTATTGCGCTTTTATACGGTTGATTTTTACCAAAGCTTCAGTCAAATGCAAACTATCCTGCACATCCACAAAGTCTTCCAAGGCTCTAATTGCTTCCGGATATTGTTTTTTTTGTTGATAAGATTTGTATAAATAATACAAAGCATATTGTTGGTTTACCAAATTGTTTTCTTTTTTGCCGATTTCCAACGATTGGTTTAAAATAGCAATGGCCGAATCATATTGACGGTTCATATAATACCATTTTCCTTTTGCTCCTAACGAAGTGGATAAACGAAGCGGAAATTTTTGCCGGCACAAACGGATATTTTTATCGAAATAATAGGCGGCCGAATCGTTTTGTCCGGTTTCCGTAAACAATTTGGCAATATTCAGATAGTTATCCGACAAAGTTTTTTCATCCCGAATTCGAAGGGCTTCATCTAGGGCTTTACGGGTGTAATAATAACTGCTGTCGAACTTCTTTAAATTTCGGTATGCGATGCCCAAGTTGGTGTATGGTGAAATCGGGCTGTATCCGGTCAGATGTTTTCGAATGATTTGTAAACATTTTTTATATATATCCACGGCTTGCCGAAAATTTCTATTATAATTATGAATCAAGCCGATATTATTATAGCAAGCTACCATTCCGCGATAATCGCCTTGAAGATCGAATATTTTCAATGATTTGTAGAGATAATCGATGGCATTTTTCAAGTCATTTTTTTCGAAATATATGCCGGCAAGCATCCTGTACGACTCGGCTGCCTCCTTTTGCAAACCGCCTCGGCGTTCGAGTTCAATAGCTCGGAACATGTAATTTTCGGATTTTTTCAATGCCTTTTTTTCCAAAAAATACATAGCCAAATTTTTTTGCGCCAAAGCTTTATATTTTACAGATGCATTTTCAACTTCGCTTTGCAATAGATTCGCGTAATATTTCGCCGAATCCAAATTATTGTGCAGATAATAATCAAACAAAGCGTCGAGGGTCTTAAAACGGGCTTCGTCCGATTGCCGGGCCAAAACTTGGCGCAATGAATCCGGATCATATACGGATTGGGCCAAAACTTGGCTCCAAGGTATCCCGAATCCCATCCAAAATATCAATAATATTTTACAAGCCTTCATAAGTGAATATATCAATAACGGTTTGTCTAATACAAAGATAGTAATTTTTACATGTTACTTTATTGAATTTTATTTGTGATATATCATAATTTAAACATTTTCAATATTTTACAAAATTCGTTTTACTAAATTTTTACATCGAAAATTGCAACGTTTTACTTATTTTTTACTTTTTTATTTGGATGATGCTTCGAAATGCAGGTAAATTTGCGAGTGAATTTTGTTCCGGACAAAAAGTCTTTCGAAAGACAAAACAAAACAATTTTATTAACCGCAAAAAAAAATAGCTATGAAAAAAGTCATCTTAACACTTTCCATCCTTTATGCATTGGTAATGCAAGCTCAAATTCAAGGATTTAACTACAAGGCAATGATTCGCGAAAACGGTTCACCTTTGGCAAATCAGGCTTTGGTAATGATGTTAACCGTTTGGGATTCGAACAACAATATGGTCTATCAAGAAACTCATAATGTAACCACGGATAACAACGGTTTGGTGGTTTTAAGCTTGGGTGAAGGTCAGGCTTCCTACGGAAATTTCGATCAAATCGATTGGAGCATACCCGGTTATGTTTTACAAGTGGAAATGGATAGGGGCAACGGATTGGAAGTTTTAGGCGTTTCTCCCCTCAAAGCCGTTCCTGTAGCAAAATACGCCGAAAGAGCCGGTAATACGTTTAGCGGTAATTACAACGATTTGAATAACAAGCCTGTTATATTCTACAAAACGGGGACTACGGAATCGCCTACCCATATAAACGACAATATTTATACATTTGGAAAAATCCAAATTGGAATTTCTGACACAACGTCAACCAACGGTTTTTTACATATTGATGAAAGTTTGCCCAACACCAATGATATTAGCCGTATGGTTTATACGAAATTTGGCGGAAATGGAGACGGTCTCATTAATGCCTTCCAAGTTTACAGCATTCATTCGGGTAATGGTACGCATCGTGGATTGACGGTAAATCTTGAAGGAGCCGGCAATGGAGTTAAAATGGGAACATACATAAGCATTCCGAGAGGTAACGGTCATTTTTACGGTCATTATGTTTGGTTACAAGGAACAGGTACGGGAGTGCACGAAGGCGCTCGATTTGAATTAAGCGGTGAAGGTTCCGGCAATCATTACGGGGTTTATAATATGCTCCGCGGATCGGGTTCGGGTACGCAGTTCGGTGTAGTTAATCAAATTGAAAATTCAGGCAATTCCGGTCATTTCGGCACAATGAATTTATTGTCGGGCGGAGGAACGGGCGATCATTGCGGTAGCTACAATGTGCTTTCCGGTCAAGGCAACGGAGAACAAATCGGTAGTGTAAATGGTATTACAAACTCCGGTACCGGAACGCATTTCGGAAGTAAAAATTTACTTTACGGAACCGGACCGGGCGAAAAATACGCCTCATATAATGTCATTGATTCTACTGCCGGAGGAAAACATTACGCCGTATATGCCGAAGCCACCAAAGATTCGGCCGATGTATATGCAGGCTACTTCAAAGGCAATGTAATGGTTCGAAACGGCAAATTACTCGGTCCCGAAAGCGGCAATGCCGATACCCGGGTTTATGTATACGGAACGGTATCTGCCTCGGGAGGTGTACTTTCAAACGGCTCCTCCGATGGATATACTTTGACCAAATACAACACCGGTGAATATGAAATCGTCTTTGATACTTCTTTCGGAAGTTATGACCAATATATTGTGGTGGCCACTTTGCGCTACGGTGAAATCGGATTTATTTCCACCGATAAATACGCCAATAAGTTTTACATCAAAACTTTCAACACTTCCGGAACGGCGGAAGATAAACCTTTTGATTTTATTGTGATTAGAAAATAATTGAAAGACCATGGTAATGAAAAAAATCATAATCGGAATCGTTTTCCTTTTGGTGTGGAATCTGCCGGCGCAGCCGGAACTTTATAAAAGCTCTTTGGCTCCCGTCGGAGGGCTCCTGTCTACGGGAAATATCGAATTTATCGACGTAGGGGGCGAAACGGTTAATCGCGAAACTACGCAAAATAATTTGCACCTGTCCGAGGGATTTCTCGGGCCGGATATAGCCCGGCAATTGGGGGTTGACAATTATTCATCCGTTGAAAATATACGCCTGTTTCCCAATCCCGCTACGGATTATGTGGAATGGCAATGGCAAACCTCCGGTAAATACGAAATTTACCTTTACAATACGGAAGGTAAAGAAGTATTCCGGGACCAAACCGATCAATCGTCCTACCGGATGGGTGTGAGTAATCTCGTACCCGGATTATATATTTTGGTATTGGTTGACCGTAGCCGCCAACGCTATATTACCCGTAAAATCCGGATAATGTAGGTTTCAAACAAAGTCTTTCCGAAACAAGGACACGCAAATCCATCCGGCGAAAGCGGATAATAACGTAAAGATCAAAAGCACGGGGGCCGGCTTACGAGCCGGCTCTCTCTTTTCTTTATTTTTTTAGATAGAAGGGTTATTTTTTAGTGAAGGATCGGATATTTTCGAAAAAATTTATCATCAATCGAAAAACTCATAATGAAAATATGAAAACATCATAATTCCGTTCAAACATCGAAGTGCGGCTCGAATTAATTATTCGGGGATGTTTTTAGTAAATTTTCGGCATGTTGTAAAGCGGAACTCGAGGGTGGTTTTCCTTCGATTATTTCTGCGATTTCTTGGATTCGTTCCTCGAAAGAGAGGGGTTTTACGCGAGAAATTACCCGGCCGTTTGTTTCGGTTTTGAATACTTTGAAATGCCGGTCGCCTGCAGCGGCTGTTTGTGGCAGGTGGGTAATGGTGATCACTTGCATAAGGTTCGACATACTTTTGATCAAACCGGCGGTTTTCTTGGCTACTTCACCGGAGATACCTGCGTCGATTTCGTCAAAGATAATTGTGGGGAGTTGTTTATGACGGCTTAAAATATTTTTAATGGCCAGCATAAGTCGTGACATTTCACCGCCCGACGCGATTTGTGAGACGGGAGCGAAATGTTTTCCTTTGTCGGGTGAGAGGTGGATTTCGGGTTGGTCGAAGCCGTGAATACCCAACGTTTCCGTTTTTTCTACGACGATTTTTATGCGACTGTGTTTCATGCCCAGGTCCGCCAAATATTTTTCTATTTTTTGAGCTAAAACCGGTGCGGCTTTAGCTCTTTTTTCATGGAGTTTTTCGGCGATTAATTGTAATTTTTTTTGCATTGTTTCCAATTCATTTTCCATGCTTTCCGTTTCAATTAGCATGCGTTCGAATTGTTCCGATTCGGCTTCCCATTTTTCCAGAAGTTGCTTCAGTTCTTCTTGGGAATTGACGCGGTGCTTGAGCATAAGTTGTTGATAGCGGTCATATTCTTCTTCCAGGGTTTTTCGGCCGGCTTCGTCTATTCCTGCAAAATGTATTTCCCATTGCTCCAAATCCGATTCGAATTCCCGCAGGTCAATGGCGATTTCTTCCATGCGTTCTGTCCATACGATAGCTTCATCTTTGTGTTTAGCCAAATTGTTAAGCAAGCGGATGGTTTGGCGTATTTGATCGTGGAGGCCTATTTCTTCGGTGCTGAGTAAAGAGAGTATTTGTTGAATATTTTCGCGGATGCGTTCGAGATTGTCGAAATTTTTTAAATGCCGTTCGGCTTCTTCCAGATTCAAATCCCAATTGAGGGTGCGTAATTCGTTGAGTTGATACAGGCGGAATTCTTTTTCGTCTTCCAAGCGTTTTTTTTCCGCCAGGGCCTTTTCCAGTGTATTTTTCAAATGTAAATAGCGCCGGTAATTTTGGCGATAGGTTTGGCTTTCTTTGTCAATTTTTGCAAAAGCGTCCAAGAAGTCGACCATGAAATTTTTGTCTTTTAACAGCAAGTGACTGTATTGCCCGTGCAAATCCACTAAATTTTTTCCGAGCGCTTCGAGTGTATCGAGCAATACGGGTGTATCGTTGACAAATGCACGTGATTTTCCCGAAGGTGTGATTTCGCGCCGGATGACGGTTTCGGGTTCATAATCCAAATCGTGTTCTTCAAAAAAGGCTTGGAGATTATAAGGAGCGATGTCAAATACCGCTTCAACGATCATTTTACGTTCGTGATTTTTGAGACTTTCTTTATTGGCTCTTTTTCCTAAAATAAGCGACAGCCCGCCCAGTATGATGGATTTTCCCGCGCCCGTTTCGCCGGTGATAACATTCAGGCGGGGGTCGAATTCCAATTCCATGTAGTCGATCAGCGCGTAGTTTTGTATGAGCAGTCGTTTGATCATGTTTTTTTCTTTTGTTTTTCGGCTGCCGGGAAAAGGACATTGTTGAGAATAAGTCGATATCCCGGCGAGGTAGGGTAGAGGCGTAATTCGGTTTTGGGGTCGCCCACTTTGTGTTTATAATCTTCGGGGTCGTGTCCGCCGTAGAAGGTAAACATGCCTTTACCGGATTTGCCGTGGATGTATTTGGCTTCTCCGTTCCATTTGGTGGTTCCCATGATGACGACATTGGGTTTGATGACTTTGGGGTTGAAGGCGGTGGTTTGTCCGAAAAATCCTTTGATCAAAACGGTATGATTTTGTGTTAGCATGGTGGGAACGGGGTCATATTTGGCCGAAAATTCCTTGAGCTCGAAATAATCGTTTTCCATGGGCACGTTACGGTAGGGCGTTGTGTCGATATTGGAAAATTCATATACCGTGGGATCCGGTTCGATTTTGAAATTTTCAAAGGCTAAAGTTTGATTAAAATTCAATTTTTGCTGGTAACCGGGTTCCGATGGGTCTCCGTCATACATGCTTTCGCAGATATCCGTATTGGCGGCGGCTAGAGCGATATCCAAGGTGTCGGTAGCGGAACACATGGCAAATAGGAAACCGCCTCCCAGGACAAATTCGCGTATTTTTTGAGCTACGGCGGCTTTAAGTTTGGAGACTTTGGCAAATCCGAGTTTTAGGGCAAGGGCTTCGAGGCGTTTTTTTCTTTCCACATACCATGGAGCGGTGGCATAGCCGGCATAGAATTTCCCGTATTGTCCGGTGAAATCTTCGTGATGTAAATGTAACCAGTCGTATTTGGCCAAGTCTCCACGCAATACTTCTTCGTCATAAATCACGTCGTAGGGAATTTCGGCATAGGTAAGGGCCAAGGTAACGGCATCGTCCCAAGGCATTTTGTCTTTGGGTGAATAGACGGCTATTTTGGGTGGTTTTTCGAGAGTTACTGCATGCATATTGACGCCCGGGCTTTCCACTTGTGCCAGTATGTCGCCTGCTTGTTCGTTGGTGAGTGTTTCCGTGATTACATTCCGGATGCGGCAATTTTCCAATACTTGATTATCATAAGGAATAAGAAACGAACCGCCGCGGTAATTGAGTAACCATTGTATTTTGATGCCTTTTTCCAAGGTATGATATACGATTCCATAGGCTTTTAAATGTTGTTTCTGGCTCTCATCCATAGGAATAAGAATAAATTGGGCATAAATTTTCACGGGCAGGATAACAAGCCAAGCGATAAGAAAAAGGCGTTTAGAAAGGGATATCGGGGTTTTCATCATTTTCGGGGTTTTCAGGTGAACCGAAACTGTCTCTGTAATCCGGAGTGATGCCGGGATTGTTGTTGATTTTGGATTGAAATTCCTGCACTTCATCGGACATGATTACGGGTTGGTTTAATTCTTGGAACAATCCGTATTCTTTTAGGAAACGCAACCGGATGCTGTCGGTTTTTCCGTGACGGTGCTTGGCAATGATAAATTCGGCCGTGTTTTCGGTGGGAGTGTGTTCGTCGTCGTCCCATTCTTTGATTTTGTAATATTCGGGTCGATAGACGAAGGCCACCAGGTCGGCGTCTTGTTCAATGGCGCCCGATTCGCGCAAATCGGAGAGTTGCGGCCGCTTATGATCGTCTTTGCTGTATCGTTCTTCTACTTTGCGGGACAATTGCGAGAGTGCAATCACGGGAATATCCAATTCTTTGGCCAATGCTTTGAGATTACGGGAAATCGTGGCGATTTCTTGTTCGCGATTGCCGGTTTTAAATTTATCCGATGCGCGCAATAGTTGGAGATAATCGATAAAGAGCGCTTCGATTTTATATTTCATTTTCAGGCGCCGGGCGTGGGTTCTCAGTTCAAAAACCGTCATCATGGAAGCATCGTTAATCAAGAAATGGGCTTTTTCGCTGATATATTTTAATTTGTTGTTCAAAACGATGTAATCTTCGTCGTTGAGTGTGGCGCGACGGAATTTATATGAAGGAATTTGGGTTTCGGCCGAGAGCACGCGTGCCACCAATTGTTCGCCGGGCATTTCCAGGGAGAAAAATGCCACCGGTTTGTTTTGGTAGAAGGCGATATGTCGTGCAAAGTTCAATGCGAGAGCGGTTTTTCCCATGGCAGGCCGTCCGGCCAAAATGATTAAATCGCCTTTGTGCCAACCGCTTGTGACATCGTCAATGGAGGGAAATCCGCTGCTTAACCCCGGCAAGCCTTCTTCTTTTCCCAATTCTTCCAATTTTTCTTTGAGTTTAATGGCAAATTGGTCGAATGCTTTGGTTTCTTGATTAAAATTTCCTTGCGAAAGTGAAAAAATTTCTTGTTCGGCGTTTTCCAATATGTTGAAAATGTCTTGGGTTTCGTCGTAGGCGCTTTTTTGTAGAAATTGACCGGTATCGATCATGGCGCGCCGGAAATATTTTTCCTGGATGATTTTGGCATGTTCTTCGATATTAGCGGCGGAAGTTACCGACGATGCCAACGTGTTTAAGTAAGCCGCACCGCCCGCTTCGCGTTCTTTGCCTTGGTTTTCCAATTCGTGCAAAACGGTAATCAATTCGATGGGTTTACCTTCGTTGAACAGTTTGTTGCAAGCGGCATATATGATTTGGTGCTTGGGGTCGTAGAACATTTCGGGCTTCAGTGCGTCCACAACCGAAGCAATACCGCGCGAATCCACCAAAATAGCTCCCAAAACCAATTGTTCCACTTCGATGGCTTGAGGCCGCATTTCGGGACGTAATATGCGGCCGTCGCCGGATTGATTTCGCCGGTTTCCTTGGGGTGAAAAATCGTTTTCGCTGGAAAAATTTTCGGTCATGGATTATCTTTTTTGATCGATTGCATAAAAATATAAATCGTGATTTTCAATGGACAATCCGGTGTGTTTTTCCAAATCTTTCCGAATAGCCTCTATTCTGGGGTCGCAAAATTCGACAATTTTTTTTACTTGCCCTTCATCGTCAAGAATAATCAAATGGTCGTGCGAACCCGTAAAAAATTTTTTTTCGTAAAAAGCCGTTTGCGGCGAAAAAAGATGCTTGCGCACCAAGCCGGCATGCAATAAAAGCTCCAGTGTATTGTAAACGGTTGCTTTGCTTACCATAAAGCCGTTTGCTTTGAGTTTTTTATAGAGTGTATCCACATCAAAATGTCCGTCTTCTTCATAAACGCGTTCCAGAATACGAAAACGCTCGGGTGTTTTTCTTAGTTTTTGCTTGCGTAAATATTTTGTCAATATTTGTTTGACCATTTCGATGATTTCGGGCTTGGCCATAGGATTTTCGGGTTTGATTTTTGAACCTATAAAGTTACTCAAAATTTTTAATTCCGGTTCAATGAAAGACGGTTTTTTTCGGTGTAAAAAAATCCATACTTTTGCATGAGATTTTTGCTTATTCGGGGTATAGCGCAGTCCGGTTAGCGCGCCTGGTTTGGGACCAGGAAGTCGCAGGTTCGAATCCTGCTACCCCGACCAAGTTAAGTTTGTCGATTTTCGCTTTCCGTATAGAAACTTTCGGTGTTCCCTGTTGATAATTTTTTAGTGGTGCAAGGTATTTGCCTGATTGGTTTTAATGCGAGTAGAAGTTTTCAATTCTTAATTCCAATATAAATTCTCCGGTATAATTTATAACCGTATTATTTCTTAGGATGTTAATGCCGGCTTGACCGGTAGCTTTTATTTCGTTCTTGGAAATTCTTTGGATTTCGCCCGAAATACTTTGCAAACCCTCGAAAATATCTCCCGGCGATAAATAAATCGTTTCATCGGGACTGTCGATAAAAATATTTGAATTGGCATTGGTTCCGGGCTCAAAATTTGCTCCATCTACCAAGGGTAAACGATTTCCCACATCGGGAATGCCGGCGATATTGCCATCAAGGAGATCTTCTCCGGTTTGTTTGTCCGATACGAGAAATTCAACCCCTTTCACTCCCGAATAATTGTAATCTTCAATATACCTTACTTCGCCGTCATAGCGACCGGAAGGCACTTCTCCCTCAAAAATTTTTTCGTTATTTACGTATAATTTTACGTAAGCTTTTTTCTTTTCTGTTTCCGGGTTGTTTTTTTATGACATTCACCCAATAAAACCAACGATAAAACAGAGCTAAGGTTCTCACTTTTTTTGATTAAAATTAAAGGATTTTATGGCGTTTGTCAAGCCGAAATTTTCTATTTTTCTCCACTTGATAAAATTTCATCCGGGAGAAACCAACGGATTTTGATTTTCTCATTAAAAAAGGACTCTACCGCCCGTGTAAAGTCCTTTTTGATTATTGATGGAATTCGTTCCAGCGGGCAATAATATCGGGAATGATGATGTTCAGCAGGATTCCTATTTTTGTCAGGGTTAAATCCACAAGCATTCCGAAAACATTATGTTCATCCAGCTTTATAATGACCAAAACGGCTTCCGATTCCAAGAAATAAAGTTGATATTTTCCCAGTTGTGGCAACCCCAGTTCATTGAGGTTTTTATTGACGCATGTCATAATATTATCCAAGTAAATTACATTGTTTTCCCGGAAATTGTATTCTTCGATACTCATGCCGGTATCGGTGGACCAGATGGTTTCAAAAAGCAGTCCCTGACCGAGGTTTTCTTTGAGGTATTGAATAATGCTGAGTTCTTTATTCATACTTCGTGTGTTTTAGGTTGTTCGTTGTTGTTTTGTTGGATTTCTTCTTGGTCCGAAGAACCGAATAACCTTTTCCAAAACGATTTTTTTCTTTTTTTATAAGGCAAATGTCCGGTTAGGATAGCATTGGTAATGATTTCCAATTCATGAATGATAGCCTTTTTTTCTTCTTCCAATCGTGCCAGATAATTTTGGTGCCATTGAATTTCTTTGATGATTTCTTCGTAGTTTTCTTTATATTGGTTATATTGTTCGATCAGTTTGGCTTCTTCTTTGGTTTCGGCTTGTTTTTTATCCAACTCGGGGAATTCGGGTTTTTCATCCGCCGGGGTTTGGGTTTTATTTGGAACCGTATCCGGATGGATTGAGTTTTCAACCGGTTGCGGTTTGTTTCCGGAAATACTTTTGGTTTGGGTTATGTTTGTGGTAGCGGTTTTGGTTTCGGAAGAAACGGGTGTTGCTGGGGAGTTTTTTTGCGCTTTAATTGTTTTTTTTGGCGGTTCGTGTTTGGGCGTGGAAGGGGTTAGGGATGTTTTTGCGGGTTGTTTTTCAGAAATATTTTTTTCTTTCGTTGTGTCTTTGTGGCGCTTATTTTCTGAGGAGGAGTGTGTTTTTTCGATGGCTTCTTTCGGTTCGATGTTTAAATCGGGGAAGATATGGCTCAAATCTTCCAAGGCATTTTTATTCTCGGCATTGACTTCAAAAATGCATACTAATTGTTCTATCGCTTCATCTTCGTTTAATTCTTCCATTTTTACCAATTGCTGCAATTGCTTTACTTTCATTTGGAGGAAGAAATTATTTAATTTAACGTCCAACTCATTATTGATCAGAGCCTTCCAATTCGGATGATTGCGTGAGGGTAAAATTGTTTTCATAGCTTTGAATTTTGTATTTTATAGGATTTAGAGTCTGTATTTTGCATTTTCTTTCAATAATTTATCCACATCGGTTTTTACCATATTGTCGAGTAATTGTGTTTTGATTCCCGTTACATTGGTAATTGCTTGCAGATAAAAATAATGATAAGATTCGGCGATTAAGGCCAACACGATCATGGTTAATTTAATCCATGCCGAGGAAAAAGTGTCCAGTTCTTCGGGTTTGATACGTTTTCGTGCTTCGCGCAACACGTAGTCATTTACCATTCCCATCATAAAAATCATCAAGTGGTTGGGAACTTGGCGCTTGATATGAAGGATGCCGACATAAGCTTGCCAATACCAATAATCGTTATCAAAATTTCCCGACAAGGTTTTGACCACCCAATCTTTGAATGAAGCTTCCCTTACCGGGCGTTCGCCTTCCTTGAATATTGACCGGGCAAATTCATTGCTGTATAAGGTATCGTAAAACGACTTAATCAAGCCTTCGGCTATGGCGAGGAAAAAGTCCGTATTCCCTTTTAACGATGCGATTTCTTCTTCCGTTAAATGTAAGTTTTCCGGAAGGTGATCCATGATATTCTTAGTGATTGTTTTTAGCATTTCGATAGTTTTTTAGAGTTCTTCTCGTAATTGTTTCGAATATTTCTCCAGATACATAATGGCTAATCCCAGCTTTGTCCCGGGTTGAGTGATCAAACACAAGCTGATACCGTCTTTTATCATACGAAAAAGGACAAAACCCTTCCCCGTTTGAAGATATAGATGATCGAGCTCGCTTTGCCTGATTTCTTCGGCGAATCTTCCGGCCACACTCAGTAATGAAGCGGTTAAAACTCCGGTTAAATTGTCGTTTTCCGCTCCGAACGATTCGATCACCAATCCGTCTTCGCTTACCAGTAATGCGGATTCCGCTTGTGCTTTATGAACCAATACTTCCAAAATTTCCAATAAGTTTTTCATGGTTAGAGGCTTTGTCTATGCACAAATATAAAAAATTTTTTTTATTGTCGATTTGTTTTTGTGATATCGGATATTTTTTTGGTTAAAAATTATTAAAAGCAAAATGAAAAGGCTTGCTTGGCAGGCCTAATTTAATAGGATACGTTCTTTGAGTTTTTACACCAGAACCTCCGCCAACAACACCGCCGGATGCACCGCTTCCTTATCCAATACATCGTCGATTTGATGGCGGCAACTGATGCCGTTGGCGGCGATGAGGGGATCGGTGCTGGTTTTATTTTAAAATTCATTCATTTTTGAAAGCCGCTTTTTCGATTT
>Ga0256834_1001325_pt1 | contig 17008 bp, 15 predicted proteins | sample 4281140metaG_FD_190536 | JGI IMG/M metagenome (GOLD analysis project Ga0256834, IMG submission 190536) | Hydrothermal vent microbial communities from East Pacific Rise, Pacific Ocean - 4281-140 | ecosystem: Environmental > Aquatic > Marine > Hydrothermal vents | place: Pacific Ocean: East...
ATTCGCATTTTCCCAGAGTTTGGTGCGTAGTTGTGGTCGGGAATGGATGATTCTCAAGGCTTCGCGTACTGTGGCAATTGTTACAGGTGAGGGTGATGCTGTGAATACATAAGAACGAGTGACGTAACGGACCAGATCAAGTTCCTGGTGGTTACTGACGCAAAAACCACCAATAGATCCCAGGCTTTTGCTGAAGGTACCAACAATGAAATCGACGTCCTTTTCCACATCAGCAGCTTCGGCCATACCGCGCCCATGGTTACCCAAAACACCCATGGAGTGCGCTTCATCAACCATCAACCATGCGCCATATTTTCTCTTAAGCTCAGCAATCTCTGCCAAGGGCGCGCAGTCGCCCAACATACTGTAGATGCCTTCTACAATGATCAGGGTCTTTGCCGTCCGTGAACCCAGACGCTGCAACTTTTTTTCCAGGTCGACGAGATTGTTGTGGCGGAAGCGGATCATTTCTGCGCCACTCATTTTACAGGCATCATAGATACTTGCGTGGGAGTCGGCATCCAGGACAATGACATCACCAGGCCCGGCCAGTGTGGAAATTACGCCAAGGTTAGTAACAAATCCGGTCGAGAAGACAATTGCACTACTACATCCGTAAAAAAGCGCCAATTCCTTTTCAAGTTCACAATGCCCGAGAAAGGTACCGTTGGCCATACGTGACCCGGTTGTTCCGGTTCCCTCTTTACTTAAAGCCTCTTTGCCAGCGTCGATACATTGTTGATTAAAGGTCAGGCCGAGATAATTGTTGGTGCCGGCCAGTATAACCCGTTGCCCATCTATGGTTGCTTCAGTAGAGGAGTGAATCTCCTCGATAACAACGTTGAAGGGATCAACTCCTGCCGGAAGCAGTGTTTCCCGAGTGGTTGCGATCACATTTAATTTGTCAAGAAGCCCCATTAGTTTTTCTCTATAATGTCATGAATTTGCAAGACAAAATCATTGACTGTTCTCAAGTCAGACAGGTCATTTAAGGGGTAGGTGATATCAAACATATCTTCTACATCGTTCAGCATTTCCATGACCTTGAGAGAATCAAAGCCCAGATCATTGATCAGATCAGTGTCCTTCTTGATCGGCACTTGTTGCGGAGCGTGTTGCAGAAGAAGGCCTTCGACCTGCAAAAAAATGCTATTATATCGATCGGTTGTCATAATTGTTCAACTCCAGTTTGTCGTGTTCATCACTGCTTTAATATGGAACTCTGGGCCCACCAGAGGCTTGAGCAGCACTCTGCGTATGAAGCCAGTACTCCTGTAGGCGCTACCGTGATCACAATTGAGGTCGTTTTTTTGCGGGAGTCGTCGAGGTTATCTTAGTGCGCATGCCTTTGTCCAGCAGATGCGAGGGGTAAATCAGAGGAGTCTTCACCCGTTGTCTGCTCTTTAAACAAAGGTTTGACAGCCAACTTTCTCTGTTCTTTCTGTCGTCTCAGATAGTCACGTTGTGTACCGGCACGAGATAGTTTCCCTGAAGAAGTGCGGGGAAGGGTGTGTGCAGAGACGAGTTCAATGGTGCAGTCAATGCCCAGCTCTTCTTTAATAATACGAGTGAGATTTTTTGAAAGTTCTCTTCGCTTACCGTTGTCGGTTTCACGGTATTGCACAACCATGACGGCAGTTTCTGAGCCATCCTTTGCTGGCACTGAGATAGCCGAAGCATCACCGGGCCGTACTTCTGGCTGCTGTTCTGCATGAAACTCAAGATCCTGAGGCCAGATGTTGCGGCCATTGATGATGATCATGTCTTTTTCGCGACCGGTAATGACCAGAGTTCCTTGGTCCATATAGCCGATGTCACCAGTGTTCAGCCAGCCATCATCAGACAGAACTTTGGCGGTTGCCTCCGGGTCGTCGAAATAACCACACATCACGCTTGGTCCTTGCACATGAATAATGCCGCACTTTCGATCCGGCAAGATTTGCCCCTGCTCATCCCGAATGACGATTTCATGACCAGGCAACGGTGCGCCACAATTGACCAGCTTTTTAATACGACAGTTTTGCCGATCTTGAGGAGAAAGAGCAGAAACAGGTAGAGCTTCATGGCGTTCGGCCAGGAACTCTGCATCTATTTCGTCGACAATGGCTCCTTGGTCAAGCTGCGAAAAGCTGATAGCCAGAGAGCACTCAGCCATGCCGTAGCTGGCAACAAAAGCTTTATCATCAAAGCCGAAAGGTGCCATTTTTTCGGAGAAGGCCTCCAAGACATCAGCACGAATCGTTTCAGCGCCAACACCGGCAATTCGCCAGGAGCTGAGATCAAATTGATCAGTTTCCTCACGGCGAACCCGTCGAGTACATAATTCGTAGCCGAAAGGTGGGCCGAAAGAAATTGTGCCACGATTCTTGGTCATCAGGCTCAGCCATAATCGTGGTCGCATAGCAAAGTCACGCGTAGACAGATAATCAACAGAAAGTTGTGCAGCCAAAGGTGCCAGGACAAACCCGACCAGCCCCATGTCATGGTAATAGGGTAGCCATGAAATGCATCTGTCGCCATCACGGACCTTGAGGCCGTATTTGACAATACCGGAAAGATTGTGCATCACCGCTGCCCCGCTAACCATAACGCCTCTGGGGAAAAGTGTGCTCCCCGATGTATATTGGAGGTAGGCGGTTTCTTCCGGTTGTAGTGGACAGAGCTCAACATCTTGTTCGGTGAGTTCATCAAATGTCTGTGGTGCACCAACTAGCTGCAGGTTTAATCCGTCAGTTGCCTCCAAGAGATAAGACTGAAACTCTATTGGTGCCATTGCTACAGCTGCCTGGCTTTTTACCAGTAACCCTCGTAATTGCTCAACGTAGGCTTTATGACCACCCAGGTGGATTGAAGCCGGCAGTGGTACGGGGGTGTAACCGGCATATTGACAGGCAAAAAAGAAACGCGGAAAGTCCGGGTGGGTTTCCGCGATAATTGCTATTCGAGAGCCTCTTTGCAGTTTGAGACCGAGCAGGCGCTTTGCCAGGGTTTGTGAATCCTCTTTCAGTTTGGCATAAGGGAGTACTGTGCGGAGTTGGCCTCGACCATCATAGAAGTTGAACCCACTACTGCCTTTGGCGGCATAATCGAGTGCTTCTGACAAATTTGAAAAGTCAGCAGTTCGTAGCTTTAGCTGGCTTTTTGTCGGCGTAGGGTTAAGAGGATTCATTTCATCCTGGTTTTAGAGCAAGGTTAATGCCAAAGTTTAAAGACGAGTTATCCTAAGGGAATAATTAGTTTTTGTCAAATTGCAAATGCATGATTGTGGTAATTATTTCAGCACAGTGTGGCCTAAATAACACAAAAATACGTTCATGGGTTATTTCAATATAAACTTAGGGTGACTTGTACAATCCACAGTCATGTCTTCCCATTTTTTTGCTATAAATTTCTTACATACTAGCGAAGTATCGGCTATGCTTCAAGCCATCAGTTCTATGTGTGGCACACAATTAAATAAATGAGCCTTTCAGTGGAAAACCAGGGTCACAGTGCAAAACAAAGTTGTTAGCGAAAAAATAGAAACAGAGATGTTACGGGTCATACCCGTTGTCGGTCGTCGTTTGATGCGAAGTTTCATTGAGCTGCCATGGTCACTCTATGCGCATGATCCCTGCTGGGTTCCACCGCTGATGGTGGAGAGGAAATGGCATCTTTCGCCCAAAAACCCCTACTTTGAACATGCTGAGTTCCAGGCTTGGATTGCCTGCCGTGGTGAACGAATGGTCGGTCGTATCAGTGCTCAGGTTGACCAACTACATTTACAAAGATATCAAGATGCGACCGGATTCTTCGGGCTTCTGGAAGCTGAAGATAATATGGAGACCTTTCAGGCCTTGTTCCATGTTGCTGAAGAATGGCTGCGCCAGCGAGGGATGAACCGGATTCGAGGGCCCTTCAACCTCTCAATTAATGATGAGTGTGGTCTTCTTGTTGATGGCTTCGATATTCCACCACCGATTATGTTGGGTCATGCTCTTCCTTATTACGGGCCGAGGGTAGAAGAGCAGGGTTATGCCAAGGAGCAGGACCTGCTGGCTTACCGGGTTGATCCTGAGACTCCACAACCACGCCATCTTGACGTTCTCACCAAACGGGCCGCTGGTCGAGTTGTGGTTCGTTGCATGCGTCGCGATCATTTCAATGAAGACCTGGCAATCATCAAGGACATTTTTGAAGATGCCTGGTCTGAAAATTGGGGTTTTGTACCCTTCACGGCAGAAGAGTTTGCAGAATTGGGAAAAAATCTTAAATTACTGGTGGATTCTGAGTTAGTCAGAATTGCCGAGGTAGATGGCTCCCCGGCGGCCATGATCGTTATGTTCCCAAACCTCAATGAAGTCATAAAAGATCTCAATGGTCGTCTTCTGCCGTTAGGTTGGCTTAAACTCCTGTGGCGGCTGAAAGTCGTCGGGCCCAAGTCGGCGAGAGTCCCACTTCTGGGGGTAAGACGCTGTTACCAAGGCAGCAGATTAGGAGCAACTCTGGCTTTGATGATGATATCCCCACTGCATGAGAGGGCCAGGAAACGTGGCATTAAAGAAGTGGACATGTCGTGGATTCTTGAACAAAACTATGGTATGCGCAAAATTATCGAATCGGTCGGCAGTACGTTATATAAACGATATCGTATTTATCAGAAAGGACTTAGCGAGGGATGAAATCGCCAGATCAGCCTTTTTCTGTGGTCATTCTTGCTGGTGACCGCGAGTTACACGACCCTGTTGCTCAGGCTGCAGGGGTAAGTTGTAAGGCCTTAGTTCCAGTCTCTGGTCGGGCAATGGTATTGCGCGTACTGGATGCTTTGCATGATGCTCGTCAGGTGGGGCCCCGAATCCTTTGCGGCCCAACAAAGGCCCACATCGAACAGAATACAGAACTTGATGAACTGGTCAATTCTGGCAAGGTTCAATGGGTTGCTCCGCAAGCCACACCAAGTTCAAGTACTTTTAGTGTTTTGCAATCGTTGCCGGACGATGTCCCGGTGCTTGTGACTACGGCTGATCATGCCTTGTTGAGTGCCGCTATGATCGATCACTTTTGTGCTGTGGCTCGTAACAGTGGTTGCGACGTCCTTGCAGGAGTAGCCCGCTATGATCTGATTGCAGACGCCTTTCCCGGTACCTCAAGAACCGTTACAAGACTCAAAGACGGCGGCTATTGCGGCTGTAACCTGTTTGCGTTTTTGACGCCACGGGCTCGTCTTGCCGCTGAATTCTGGCGCAAAGTTGAAAAGGAGCGTAAAAAGCCCCTGCGAATTGTGAAAGTTATGGGATGGATGACTGTGCTGCGCTATCTCACCGGGCAACTTACCTTGAGCCATGCTCTAGCCAAGCTGTCACGCAGAATGAACTTAAAGGTGGGGAGCGTAGAAATGCCATTTCCGGAAGCTGCGATCGATGTAGACAAGGTTGATGATTGGTTGCTGGTTGAATCAATCCTGGCAAAGAGGTACCAGACACCTCCCTAAACTAAGGAACACTTTCTTGCATTTACCCACTGTGGTGATTTATAAAAGCCCAAAACTCCCAGAGCTTATTGTCAAGGCTCTGGCATTCAGATTGAGAAAAGTGAGTTATTTAGATGAATAAAAAGATCGTTGGCTATACAACAGGTGTGTTTGATTTGTTCCATATCGGGCACCTCAGGTTGCTACAAAAAGCAAAAAGTAAATGTGACCGACTTATTGTGGGTGTAAGTACAGATGAGCTGGTGGAAACATATAAAAACAAAAGACCCGTTATACCTTACGAGGAAAGAGTTGAAATTGTCTCTGCACTTAAGTGTGTTGATGATGTCATACCTCAGGAACATAGAGATAAGATTGCTTCGTACCATGAAATTAAATTTGATGTCATGTTTGTTGGTAGCGACTGGAAGGGGTCGGATCTATTTAATCAGGTAGAATCTGAGTTGGCCGAATTTGGTGTGAATGTGGTTTATTTCGAATACACAAATCATGTTTCTTCAACCTCGTTGCAGTCAACACTTCAGGCCATATATGATGCGGAGGCTTCGTAGGGTTAGTCATCTTGAAAGCACCTTAAACTACTTGCTGGATTTAACTTGATAATCAATCGTTATCTAAACCGTGAGATTCTGACTCCGCTTGCCACCATCTGTGTCATTCTGGTCATTATCTTTGCCGGTTATTCGGTAACCAGATACCTTCCTGATGCTGCAAACGGATTGATGACAGGGCAAACTGTTCTGGCCCTGGTTTTTCTCAAAATTTTAATTGCGCTTGAAGTCCTCATTCCCATAACTCTGTTTTTCTCGGTTATAAGCGTTTTGGGCCGAATGCATGCCGAATCGGAAATAATCGCCATGGAGGCCTGTGGACTCAATGAGCGAACCCTCCTTTTTGCTGCTTTACGCATTTCCTTGATAGTTGCTGTCCTGGTCGCCGGGCTCTCTTTGTATGCGCGCCCCTGGGCTTACGAAAAAAGTTATTGGCTGAAAGCTGATGCCAAGGCAAACTTCGATTTTTCCCGTCTGAAAGCTGGCAGTTTTCATGAGATTGGCAAAAGTAACCTTGTTGTTTTTCTTGAAAAAATTGATACACACCGCAAGCGTGCAGAGGGTGTTTTTGTTCAGCAACAAAACGACACCAAACGGAAAATAACCCGTGCCAAAGAGGCCTGGCAGGAAATAGATCCCGTGACTGAAAAGAAAGTTATTGTTCTGCGCGATGGTTATCATTATGAACTTGCAGAGGACGGTAGTAAGACAAAGTTCTTTCGGTTTAAGAAGTTTTCCTTACCCTTAGTACCCAAGGAAATCGATTCCATTGGCTATCGGCGCAAAGCTGCGTCAACAATGAGTTTGGCTGCTTCATCAGACCCTGCGGACAAAGCTGAATTCCAGTGGCGAATTTCCACTGGTTTTTCGGCTGTTTTACTGGGATTACTTGCTGTTCCTTTGTGTCGAACGGCGCCGCGCCAGGGGAAGCATTCCAAGACTTTTTTGGCTGTGATCGTTTTTGCGGTTTATTACAATATGACTGTCGTGGCTAAAACGTGGATGGAACAGGGGGTTGTAGGTTCTTTTCCCGGGATTTGGTGGCCTCATATCTTGTTTGCTATTTTGTTGCTCATACTGCTCAAACGTTCGAATTCCAGTGTCTCACTGTAGAGGCTTACTCTCCTCTTAAGGAATTATGAGAATACTTTTTCGTTATATAAGTGCCCGGTTGGTGTTGGGCTGGCTATTGGTTCTGCTGATCCTGGCAGCCCTGTTCTCTATTCTGGAACTGGTCGGTCAACTTGACGACATCGGTCAGGGTCGTTATCAAATCAGCAACGCATTCATGTATGTGGCTTACACTCTTCCCGGTCGGATTCTGGGTCTTGCTGCAGTAAGTGCCCTGCTGGGAAGCATTGTCGCGCTTGGGACTTTAGCCAAAGGTGATGAACTGTTGGCCATGAGGTCTTGCGGCTTTTCTGTATTTCATATTGCCAGGGTAATTTTGGGCTCTGGCGTAGTGCTTATGCTGGCTGTGTTGCTGCTCGCTCAATTTGTCGTCCCGCCGCTGGAATATCGGGCCAAAATCAACCGTAAGCTCGCACTCGCTGACTTGGGGGCCCTGCTTCCGGAAGGTGGCTTCTGGACTAGGGATAATGGCCGTTTCATAAATGTGCGCTCTTCTACCTCCGGTGGAGGCCTGGATGGTCTCAGTATTTATGAATTCGATGAACAAGGGAAACCCACCAGTTACGTTTCTGCTCGCAATGCAGAAGTCAGCCGTGATGGAAGGTGGGTCTGCCAAGATGTCAGGCAAATTATCTTTTCCGATCAACGCATTGTTGATCAGAAATTCTCTACCCTGACACTGGATGTTTTCCTCAAAGCCAAACAGGTGGATGTCCTGAGTGTCACTCCGGATATGTTCTCTATCAGTGCCCTGTATCAATATATTCAGGTTCTTAGAGAAAGGGGGCAGAATACGGATCAATACGTCCTGTCTTTGTGGCAGAAATTAACTCTGCCTCTTAAGGTGGCGGCTATGATCTTTTTCTCTCTGCCCTTTGTGTTTGGTCCGGCACGGGAGGCCAGCTCCGGTCGAAGGGTTACTCTTGGGGCAATTGTCGGCATATCTTACTACTATTTTGATCAGGCTCTCGGTTACACCGGGCTGCTTCTTGGTCTTCACCCTGCGGTTACGACCTTGCTTCCCCTGGGTATTATTGTTCTGATGACCACATGGCTCCTACTGCGGATCCCCTGAAACCTTTTAAAGCCTCCCTTGGATCATCTTTGCGGCAACCTGAGGCTCTTTTCTGCTGTGGAGACGAATCGGCCCTGATCTTCTGAGTAGCCATGCACCGTCATCGTCAACTCCCAGTTCTTACCACTTCGACTTATCCGGTAAATGTTGTACTTGGCACAGTTGCCAGTCCATGGGTTCAATTCCGATGCTGATGGTGCTCCGACCACAGGGATAGAACCAGTGGGAGTTTGCAGCTTTGATATGGTCGCGGTGTGGGCATGACCATGCAGCACCAGTTCCGCCCCTTGTCGTGCCAGGACGGCAGCAAACATTTTGTCATCAGTGAGGCGCTTACGCCATTTTATGAGGCCTGGTACAGGAGGATGATGAACCATGACAACTCTAAAGAGGCCTTCCTCACCGGTTTTCTCTAAAAGGATGTCTAATCCGGAGAGTTGTTTTTGTCCAATAGTCCCTGTCGCAAGCAGGGGCAAGGTGGGTCTCGCTGAGGAGAGACCTATCAGAGCGATCTGGCCACGGATGCGCAGGCTGGGGAAAAAGCCTGCTGTTTTGGGGATATCCAGCTTGGTGTCAGAGTCCAGGTAAGGTCTCCAGCTGGAGCAGGAGTTGCCCCAAGCTTTTCCCGCATAGGCGTCATGATTGCCGGGTATAACTGTCACATGTTCAGGGGTGCCCAGAGATGGCAGCCACTGTTCGACCTCGGTATATTCCATAGGCAGGCCGAGATGTGTCATGTCGCCAGTAACGGCAATATGGTCTGGATGTGTGTCACGTAAATCTTCTAGTAATGATGCAATGATTTCACGACGATGGACAAGCCGTCGTTTGTGTAGCCATGATAAGTAACCCAGTATGCGCTTGCTGAGTAATTGGGGGATTTTTATATTGTCCAACGAGGTCAGATGAAGGTCGGAAATATGTGCTAAAGAAAAGCTGTCAGGCTGGGTCGATTGCGTTGGCCTCAGAACGTTTTCTGTTGTCAGCGACACTTTCTCTATCTTTACATTCACCATGCGGGGAGTATATAGTAACGACCTTGTTTTTTCCACTGATGATTGTGCCGTGCATGATCATTTTACCGGCTCGGATCAGGCCGTAATATTTTTAAGTAAACCTTTAACTAAAGCAGATATCTATGTCAATTTACGCAAAAATTCTTCAAGAAAGCCCCGTTCGTTTGTGGGGGTTATCATCTCATGAACGTCTTGAGCGCATGCTCGCAAAAGCAGGGGTATCCACTCTTGAGGAGAACGCTCATTCTGTAAATGGAAACGACACTATCCTGCTACTGCGGAGTGATTTTCTCTACGATCAGCGTATTATTGAAAATATAATCGAAGTAGATGGAATTATTTTGGAAGCCAGCACTTCGCAAGGGCCAAAACCTGTCGCTGCGCACGTATCCGCAGACATGGCCGATAGTGTTGAAGCCCTCCTTAGCATCGAGAATCCCCTGGATGAGGATGAGCCTGGTGAATACCCGGCGGGTTTGCGTCGAGAGTCTGCCAGAACTCTGGTTCCTGTCTATCAGAAGAAACTACGCAAAATTGATCCACCATACCTGTTGCCAATCACTGAAGAAAAACGTCGAAAACTGGAAAAACGTCTCTTTGCCGGTTCCTATAAGGGAGTCACCGATCTCGTTACGAAATGGCTCTGGCCGCTACCGGCACAATGGGTCACCGGGATTTGTGCCCGCAACGGTATTTCACCAAACCATGTTACAAGCTTGAGCCTGGTGTTGTCGTTGCTGGCTTTGTTTCAATTTTATCAGGGTGCTTACGCCTGGGGACTGGTCTCTGCCTGGTTGATGACTTTTCTGGACACTGTAGACGGTAAATTAGCCAGAGTTACGATCAACTACAGCCCCTTTGGCAATATATTTGACCATGGCATTGATCTGATTTTCCCGCCGCTCTGGTATGTTGCCTGGGGTATGAGTCTGCAAGCCACCCATACGACGATCCTGGGCCTTTCAATGGCCTGGATACTCTGGCTGACCGTGGCTGGCTATATTGTCGGCAGGCTTTGTGAGGCTATTTTTATACGCATCCTTGAACCTTCCGGGCTATTTTGCTGGCAGCCTGTTGACTCATGTTTCAGGCTGATCACCGGACGGCGGAATCCCAACCTGGTACTTTTCACTGTATGTCTCTTCTTTGGGCGTGCCGACATCGGCTTGTTTGCGGTTTGTATGTGGACAGTTTTATCAAGCCTGTTCCTGACCCATCGACTGATTTATGGATTCCAGGTTCGCGCTCAATCTGGCCCTTTACGTTCATGGTTCCTGGATGTTGACCCTGCAAATGATCAACTCTCAGTATTTCAGAGATGGTTTTGCCAACGACCAGATATTGCCGCTGGAGAAGACCATTAACGGTTCTCAACAAAGCTCTGAACCCGGTCCTGCCCGCCATAATTACGATCTTGGTGGGTATAATGACGGCCAGGCTAGATATGAAAGTGGCAGCTGTCTGCCGGTGGGGGTGTTGACCAACCCGCGCAGCGGTGGCAACAAGAAGGGCCTCAACGAGATGCGTAATCTTTTGGCCAAATGGCCGAAGGTTTTGCATCGTGAGGCGTTTACCCCGGAAAATATGCATGAGGCCTTGTCGGATTTTTCCCGGAACGGGGTCAAGTTGGTCGTTATCAATGGGGGCGATGGTACCGTTCACGCGGTTTTGACCGCGATTGGTCAAGAGGAAATCTTTGCCAAACCACCACTACTCGCCCTGTTGTGCGCTGGGACCACCAGCATGCTGCCCAGAGATGTTGGCGTCGCCGGAACTCCTGTAGCCGCTTTGTCGCGCATCCTTCTATGGGCGAAGTCTACGGATGAGAGTCTGACCGTCCTGCCGCGTCATGTTCTGCGGGTTCAGAGTGCTTCGCGTCAGCAACCTCTGTTCGGGATGTTTTTCGGTGTCGGAGTGATATGCCAGGGTATAAAGATCTTCCACAGTGGGGTCAACCCCATGGGTTGGCGTGGCGAACTGATGCCATTCCTGACTATGCTGCGGATGTTGCTGGCCATCCTCTTTAAGGACCAGGAAAAGGTTTCTCCTCTTTTGGCAAGAATCCGCATCAATGGTCACCTACAGGAAGAGAGGGCAGACCTCTTCGTACTCATTAGCACCCTCAAGCGTTTATTCCTGGGCATACGTCCTTACTGGGGTGAAGAGGACGAGCCTTTGCACTATACGGCAGTGGCTGCTAAACATAAATGCTTGCTGCGGGTTCTGCCAGCCTTGTTGCGAGGGCGTAAAAACCGCTACGCAAAAGAGGCTAACGGTTATTTCAGCCATAATGTCCAAGAGGTGCAACTGGAAATAGAAGGCGATTTCACCATCGATGGGGAACTGTACGATGCAAGTGGGGGCCCGGTCACGGTAGGGCCTGCCGGCCCCGTCATGTTTCTGTCCTGAATTAATGGTACCTTGGTTGATAATGCCCTGGTTGATGATGAGGCGTGGCCCCGGTAAACAATGTGTTACTAATGGATAAAGGTATACCAACAAACATCCCCTGTCAGCTTCTGGCTCTGATCAAAAAGCAGACGACGCAAGACGTTCAGCCAGGTGTCAGTGCTCTGATTGAAGCCGCTCGCAAGCTTCACGGTGAGTCGGTTAGAGCTGTGCTGTTCTATGGCTCCTGCCTGCAAACCGGCAATGTTCACGATGGACTCTCTGACCTGTATCTGCTGGTTGATGACTATCATTCGGCTTTCAAGAGCCGTACTCTTGCCTTTGCTAACAACCTGCTACCTCCCAATGTTTTCTATTTGGAGGTGCCGTTTGAAGGTCGTGTTCTAAGGGCAAAGTATGCAGTGCTCGCGCTCAATGATTTTCACAAAGGCACGGAGCACTGGTTTCATTCGTATCTCTGGGGAAGATTTTCACAGAAATGCGGTATCGTCTATGTTCACGATGAACCTGTAGCTCATCAGGTTCACGAGGCTCTGGCCAATGCCGTCATGACGTTTGTTGGCCATACGTTGCCACAACTGAAAACCTCCTTCACTGCGCGTGATTTGTGGGCTAAGGGGCTGTCTCTCAGTTACCGTGCAGAACTGCGCACGGAGCAACCCGATGCCGCTGCTCGTCTGTTTGATCTTGATCCCGACTACTATCGAGAGTTAACCAACGTGGCTCTTGAATCCATGCCTTTTACCGTGTCTGTTGAAGCAGATGTAGAGCCATCCACTTATCAAGTGCAAATCCCCGCAAAGACTCGTCGTTTAAATAGTATGGAATGGCGCGTAAGAGCTTTGCAGGGCAAGGTTCTCTCCGTTCTGCGCCTCTTGAAAGGGCTCTTCACGTTCAAGGGTGGGGTCGATTATATCCAATGGAAAATAGAGCGTCATTCAGGTGCTCGTGTTGAGGTCAGTCCCACCTTGAAACGTTTTACGCCTCTGGCTCTTGTTGTCATCTTCTGGCGTTTATACCGACAAGGAGCTTTTCGTTAACAGCTAGCCACTCTAACAGCCAGCCCACCGGGAGCCTGCTATGAATGATATTACGCAAGATCTACTCAAACATTTAACTCTTGAACGTCTCGAAGAAAACCTTTATCGCGGTGAGAGCCGGGATATAGGCAGTCCCAGTGTATACGGCGGCCAGGTTCTCGGCCAGGCACTGTTTGCTGCCAGCCAGACTGTTGAGGGGCGGGAGGTTCATTCGCTACACGCGTATTTTTTGCGCCCTGGCGACAAGAAAGTACCGATTGTATATGAGGTGGACCGGATTCGTGATGGCAGAAGTTATACGACTCGAAGAATTGTGGCTATCCAGCGTGGCAAGCCGATCTTCAATATGTCGGCGTCCTTCAAAACCAGAGAAGAAGGGATCGAACATCAATGCGAAATGCCCAAGGTACCTGGACCGGAAAATTTGCCAAACATGACGGAACTGGGTAAACAGGCTTTAGCAGACATTCCAGAGAAATTAGACCGGTTTTTGAAGTGGCAACGGCCTATTGAATTACGTCCTGTACAACCAACTCATCTGCTCCATCCTGAACCAGCCCCCCCCTTTAATGATGTTTGGATTCGGGCCGTTGGTACCTTGCCGGATGATCCGGTGATGCATAAGGCTATGTTGGCTTATGCTTCCGATTATTCCCTTCTCGGTACAGCTTTGTTACCACATGCCTTGACCTTCACTCAAGGCACAATTCGTGCGGCAAGCCTTGACCACGCCATGTGGTTTCATCGCGACTTCCGCATGGACGAGTGGTTGCTCTATAGCATGGACAGCCCAAGCACATCTCATGGACGAGGTTTTAGCCGTGGTAATCTCTTTACCCGCGAGGGGAAGTTGGTTGCCTCTGTCGCTCAGGAAGGGATGATTCGCAGAGTCTGAATCAAAGCGAGTGTTCCCATACTCATGAGTAAAACTTTTTTGCAGTTTTAAAGTTCGTATTTCTGTTTCAGCTTGTAAATCTCAACCAGCGCATTGTCGCGACGCTGGGTTAATGTCTCCTGGTCCTGGCTTGCCAGTTCTTTATCCATCCCGGACACCAGAACCGCTTTAACTTCTTCAGTGAGCTTGGGGTTACCATGTTCTTTCCAGCGAGCTTCCTGGGTTGGCCCGAGATGGTCCAGGTAGTATCGATAGCCTCCGGCACCGCCACCCAGGTGGTAGGACAGGTGCGGACCAACCAGCGCCCAGCGCATACCGGGGCCATAAGTGATAGCCTTGTCGATATCTTCAACTGAAGCAATCCCTTCTGCGGCAATGTGTACCGCTTCACGATAGAGCGCCGAGGTAAGGCGATTGGCCATGTGGCCGATCACTTCCTTCTTGATGCGAATAGTGACACGTTCCATTTGTCGGTAAAAGGCTTCAGCCGTTTGCATACTCTCTTCAGACGTCTGCTTGCCTGACACCAATTCCACCATGGGTAACAGGTGGGGCGGGTTCATAGGATGCCCCACCAGAATACGCTCAGGGTGCTGCGCTTCACGTTGAATATCTGAAGCCATTAGCGAAGAGGTACTGGAAGCGATCACCACATCAGGGGCAACCACCTGTTCCAACTCTCTGATCAACAGGCGCTTCATTTCAATGCGATCCGGGCCGTTTTCCTGGACAAAGTCGACTCCGGCCAACCTGTCGTAATCGTTGCTAAATTCGGCATGGCGCACGGTGTCACTGGTTGTCAGCTCCAGGGCTTGCAATTTTGGCCAGGCATCAGCAACAAAGTTGCGCAGCTCCGTCTCTGCCGCCTGGCGCGGTTCGACAACCACAACCTCCATCCCACGGGCTAGAAACAAGCTGGCCCAGCTCATACCGATCAGTCCACCACCAACCACGGCAACTTTTTGTATCTCTTTCATGCTATTTCCTTCCGACAGTCTCCTGCAAGGACAGGGCACTGCGTCAGCTTCGCGGAAATTCCGCTTCAAATTGCTCTCTGGTGATACTCGCAGGCAAGGCCGCCTGCACATGATCATCCAGTTTCAGCCCCCAGGTATTGATCATGCTGCCAAGCGTTATGTACATCCCCTGAATGGCGATTATATCCATAACCTGTTGGGTGCTATAGTGCGTATACAGCCCATCCAGGGTTTCTGGTGTAATGGCATGGAGGGCAATTAATTCGTCCACCGCTTTTAACAACAACGCTTCACTGGCCGTCCATTCCGGCGCCTGCGGCCCTTGTTTTACGCGCTCAATTTCTTCCAGAGCCAAACCACAGGCCAGGGCACGCTCGACATGGGAGCCCCATTCGTACCAGGATTTCATATGCACAGCCACGCGCAGAATGACTAATTCACCTCTACGTTTACCCAAATCTCCACCAGCAACCGAGTAGTTGCGGAAATTCCACCAGGATTTCAATAATTCAGGGTGATTCGCCATCAAAGAGTGAACCTTGAGTGGCTGGCCCTTCATGTCCTCAATAACATGAGACAGAGAAGTGTCCCAGTCAGAGACAGGGAGAGGGGTTACTTTTGTACTGTTTTTCATCAGTCAATCCTTTGGCAAGGCTGTTCTACGCAGGCCAGGCCAAGGCACGCAACTTGTGTGCTCTTTTATTTATGGCTTGGTTGCAATAAAGATAGCTCTCAGTGGGGCAGGGTAACCTTCAATCGTTTTCGAATGATCTTCCGGATCAAGGTAGTCAACCAGCGACTCAAAGTTCATCCACTCGGTCTGGCGTTGCTCCTCGATGCTAGTGCGATTGGTGTCAACGCAAGCGATGTCTTTGAAACCACAGCGTCGCAACCACAAGGCCATGGTCACAATAGAGGGTAGGAACCAGACATTGCGCATTTTGGCATAGCGCCCTTCAGGCATGAATGCTGTCCCTTTGTCGCCCTCGACAATGAGAGTTTCCAATACCAATTCTCCGCCGGGGCGCAAACAGGCTTTCAGCTCAAGCAGGTGGTCCAGGGGCGAGCGGCGGTGATAGAGTACTCCCATAGAAAAGACGCTGTCGAAACAGGCCAGATCGGCTGGAATATCTTCAATTCCCAATGGCAACACATAATGATTCTCAGCGCCCATATAGCGCTGTATAACCTGATATTGCATGACCGAGATCAAGGTTGGATCGATGCCCAGTACCAAGTCAGCACCTTCGCCAAGCATTCGCCAACCGTGATAACCGTTGCCACAACCAATGTCCAGAACCTTTCTGCCGGCCAATGATTGAATGTGCGGCAAGAGACGCTGCCACTTCCAGTCTGAACGCCACTCGGTATCGATATCGACCCCGAACAGGCTGTAGGGTCCTTTTCGCCAGGGATGAAAGGCTTGCAGCTGTTCCGCAATCTGTTCGCAGCTGAGATCGCCCAGGTCTTCTGCACGGCCAATTTCAACCCTGTCCTTAAGCTCGATATACGATGGGCTCAATTCTGGCAAGGTATGCAAAGCCTCTTGCCATTCGGCCATTTTCCCATGAGACTCGAAAGACATTCTATCGGGTATGGTCAGCTGCAATTGTTGCGACCATTGGTCAAGCCCCATAGCTTCGAGCTGCCGATGTAAAGGATTATAAAAATCGGGTTTATGAAAATCAGGCCTACAACTCATTTTACAGCAACCAGTGAAGCAAAATTAAAGCATTGGAACCAGACATCGCTAAACTTAAATCCTGCCTTTTTCAATCGTTGCTGGTGAAAGGCGAGGGTTTCCGGAATCATCACACGTTCCAGTGCAGTGCGTTTTTGACTGATTTCCAGATCACTATAACCATTGGCGCGTTTAAAATCATGATGTAATTCATCATGAAAACCTTGTATCTCATTATCTTCAAAGGCTATTTTCTCTGATAATACCAATATTCCATCAGGATTTAGACCTTGATAAATACGCTTTATTAACGCCAGGCGCTCTTCAAGTGGAATGAATTGCAAGGTAAAGTTCAAAACCACGACCGAAGCATTTTCAATGGAGACATCCTGGATATTGGCACACACCATGTTGACCGGAATGGTTGTGTTGGTGTCAGAGACCAGAAGTTGATGGCCACGCTCTATCATTGCCGGTGAATTATCCACTGCAATGATGTCACAACCCGGCTGACTGATCCGTTGTCGCATGGCAAGACTGACCGCTCCTAACGAGCAGCCTAAATCATAACAATGACTATTGGCCTGGGCATATTTAGCTGCCAGAACCCCGATCGTTGAGATCATTGTGCCGTAGCCGGGCACCGAGCGTTGAATCATGTCTGGAAAGACATCAGCCACCCGTTCATCAAAATGAAAATCGATGATTTCATCTAAAGGTGCGGCATAAATGGCGTCTTGTTTTTTTAGCAATGTTTGTTCAC
>Ga0256834_1001326_pt1 | contig 16974 bp, 16 predicted proteins | sample 4281140metaG_FD_190536 | JGI IMG/M metagenome (GOLD analysis project Ga0256834, IMG submission 190536) | Hydrothermal vent microbial communities from East Pacific Rise, Pacific Ocean - 4281-140 | ecosystem: Environmental > Aquatic > Marine > Hydrothermal vents | place: Pacific Ocean: East...
TATAGCCGAGGCTGTAGTATCCTTGGAAGTTACATAGGGGTAGGTTCCGTAGTAGAGACTCAAAGCGAAGCCCTGACTTCCTTCGACGAGCACGAACTCCCCCCTGTCTACAGCCTCGTTTACCTCTAAAGGCACGTCTGCGAGGAAGGCCCTAAGCTCTTCAACGTCCTTGGCCTGCTTCGCAACCCTCATCACTCTGTCTCTATTAGCAGGACCACACCCAGTTCCAGTGGAGCCGATCTTGCCTTTCAGGTGCTCGCTCGACCTGTCTTCTTCTATGTGCTTGGACTCTATTATTGCACATCTGTAATCCACTCTCGCCCTGTCCTCCACTTTAAGTGTTTCGACCTCCTTGAGGAAGACCTCCGGATTTACGAGAACTCCAGCACCTATGAACAGCTTTGCGTCCGGGTAAACGAAGCCAGAGGGGATCATCCTGACTCCGAACTTCTTTCCATCCACCTCTACAGTGTGCCCGGCGTTCGGTCCAACTCCACCTCTCGCTATTATTACCGGCTTGTCCGAGTGCGCTATGTGTGCGATTATCTTTCCCTTGCCTTCGTCCCCCCAGAATCCTCCAACCACTATGGTTGCAGTCATGACAATCCCTAACCCACTAACCCAGTCCACGTTTTAACTTTGCCGGTTTTTGTCTTCTTCGCACTTTAATAGCACTTTAATTACACATCCTTCGCCGTCTTAGCTCGAAGGTATTTAAATTTTAAAGGATGCTAGAGCAACCGATAGCCGAATCGACAATCAAATATAACAGGCAGAACAAACGCCGGAAGTGGACTTCAAAAGGGCAGACACCATTGCTGGGACGTCCGAAAGCGTTGACTCGCTCGAGGAGTACATAAGCAAGTACGCCGTAAAAGTTCTCAAGGAGAGGGGAATAGAGAAGCTCTTCCCCCCTCAGCAGCTTGCAGTTAAAAAGGGCCTCTTTTCTGACAGAAACATGGTTGTGGCCGTTCCGACCGCGAGCGGAAAGACTCTGATAGCAGAGCTCGCTATGCTGAGGGAAGTTCTGAAGGGAGGGAAGTGCCTCTACGTCGTTCCTCTAAGAGCTCTTGCAGCTGAAAAGTATGAGGATTTTCGCTCTTGGGAGAAAATCGGGCTGAGAGTTGGAATAACCACTGGAGATTACGAGTCAAAGGACGAGTGGCTTGGAGAGTGCGACATAATAGTGACCACTGCTGAGAAAGCCGACTCTCTGATTAGAAACAGGTCGAGCTGGATGGATAAAGTGACTTGCCTCGTCGTTGACGAAGTTCACCTGCTCGACTCAGCTAAGAGAGGTCCAAACCTCGAAATACTCATGTCGAGGATGCTTAATAGGAAGAGGATAATAGCTCTCTCTGCCACGATCCCTAACGCTAAGGAGATAGCGGAATGGCTGAAAGCTGAGCTCGTCGAAAGTGACTGGAGACCCGTTCCCTTATACGAGGGTGTTTTTTACGGGGGAAAGCTCGAGCTCTATGAGTCCGGCTCTCTGAAGCTTGTGGAGGAGAGGAAGATTGGCGGGGATTACACGTCCCTCGTCAGGGACTGCGTGGAGAGTGGAGGTCAGGTTTTGGTTTTCGATTCCACGAGGAGGAACGCTGAGAGCACGGCAGTAAAGTTATCTTCTCTTTTCTTTTCCTTTGAAGTTTCGAGCAAGGCGGAGGAGGTTGCAGAGAAGATACTTGAGGAGAACGACGGAGAGATGAGCAGGAAGCTTGCGGAGTGTGTGAGGAGAGGTGTTGCCTTTCACCACGCCGGATTGCTGGGCTCTCAGAGGAGAGAGGTGGAGAAAGCGTTCAGGAGAGGAATAATCAGGGTGATCGTTTCCACACCAACTCTTGCAGCAGGAGTGAACCTTCCGGCGAGGAGGGTTATCATAAAGAGTTACCACCGCTTCTCCGGCTACGCGAGCACGCCAATAAAAGTCATGGAGTACAAGCAGATGGTCGGGAGAGCTGGAAGGCCGGGGATGGACGAAAAGGGAGAGGCTGTTGTAGTCGTAAACACTGAGAAGGCGAAGAGGGATGTGTTGAGAAGGTACTTGATGGGCGAGGCAGAGAGTGTGCAATCAAAGCTTGGGGCTGAGAGCTGTATAAGGTTTCACGTCCTCGCTTTAGCTTCAGAGCTCAAAACCGTGGAGGAAATAGAGAGCTTCTTCGAATCGACGTTCTTCTTCCACCAGAACGAGGTACCCGTGTGGTTCGAGATAGAAAGAACTCTGAGGAAGCTCGAAGGCTGGGGATTCGCTGAAGTTCACGGGAAAGAAGTTGCTTTAACCTCTCTCGGAGAGCTCGTTTCGAGGCTCTACATCGATCCCATGACGGGTCACATATTCTTCTCCGAGCTTGGAAGGAGGGAAGAGTTCAGCGAAATAGCTGCTCTACATCTGATATGTAGGACTCCGGACATGGAGAAGCTTTACCTTAGGAGAGATGATGACTGGGTTGAAGAGCTGCTTTTCTCAGTCTACGACGAGCTGACTTACGTCCCTTCCGCCTCTTCTGCCGAGTACGACTGGTTCTTGGAGGAGCTGAAAACTGCCTCTTGCCTCTACGACTGGATAAACGAGGTCGATGAGGACACCATATGCGAGAAGTACAGCATGGCTCCCGGGGATTTGAGGAGAATTGTAGAGACGGCAGAGTGGCTCGCAAACGCTCTCTACAGAATTGCTGAGTTCTCCGGCCACACAGCTAGTCCCTTCTTCAGCTCACTCGTTACGAGGATAAAGCACGGTGTGAAGGAGGAGCTGATCGAGCTTGTTCAGCTTAAGGGGATTGGAAGGGCGAGAGCGAGAAAGCTCTACAGAGCGGGGATAAGAGACCTGAAAACTCTCATGGAGAAGAGGGAGCTCGCTGAGAGGGTCGTAGGCAGAAAAGTTGTTGAAAACGCTCTAAAGTCGGCTGGATTTTGAAGTTTGCTTAACGGCATTTTACTTCTCTCCAAAAAGAGCTGGAGAAAAAGACGGAAAACATTTAAGTTCTTTCCTGGAGTCGGCGGTGCATGGGGCTTGCTTACAGGAATACTTACCTCGAAAAGGTAGGAGAGCTGATGAAGTACTGCATGGAGCTCTCTAAGACCGTTGATGAGGCCATGGACGACATAAAAAGGGTTTCTAAAGACCTCAGAAATCCAGAGCTCGTGGTGGACATGTTCAGAAACGATGCTGAGTCGATAACTCACATATTCATGTCTGGGGAGGTTCCGATTGAGGACGCTCAAGATAACCTGAAAAAGCTCAAAAGGTACGTTCTTACCCAGCTTGCAGAGCACTACGCGATGATAGTTACCCTGCTTAAAGACACGCAGAAAAAGCTGAACGAGAGCATAGAGGAGACGATCAAGGAGATAGACGTCCAGCTTCCAGAGTCAACGCTCGAAGAAGTCAAGAAGAGTATAGACAGGGCAATGGAAGAAATAGAACTTCTTGCAAAGGAAATGAGCGAGGAAAGGGAGAAGTAAACCTTCTTTTTACTTGTTGAAAGTTTAAACTGGTTATCTTGCATCTGACCTAACCGAAACCGAGAGTTAGGGTTAATGTGACGTGAGAGGACTTAAAAGCTCGGAGACTATGGATGTCAACTCTCTCTTCTGCCCTAAGTGCGGAATGCTCAAAAGCAGGTGCATTTGCAAGAAGGAGAGTGTAAGGCAGAGAAATCTGAAGCTCTGCCCGAAAGAAGAGCTGAAACCTCTCTTCAGCACTGACGACGAGATAGTTCTTTACAAGCGATTTGAGCCGGAAGATCCAAATCCAACTGTACCTCTTGAAGAGGTCGACCTCTCTGAAAGCCTGAAGAAAGCCTTGAGGCTGAGGGAAATCGAAAAGCTTTACCCCTTCCAGGCTTCTGCAATAAAGGAGGTGTTGAGTGGTAAGAACGTCGTGATAACGGCCCCAACGGGGTTCGGCAAAACTGAAGCATTCATTCTTCCCGTTCTCGAGTCCTTGGCGAGGAATGGAGGTCGGGCGATAATCCTCTACCCGACGAAGGCTCTCGCGAGGGATCAGGCCGATAAGGTCGCGTACTATTCCACTTTTCTCGGCCTTAGGTCAGTTAGGTTCGACGGAGATTCGAGTTACGAAGAGAGGAAGGCAGTTTTCTCGGGTAGAGCTGACCTAATCCTTTCAAATCCGGACATGGTAGATTACCACCTGAGGAACACTCCGGCCTTTAGGAGGTTCGTCAGAGATCTCGCATTCCTCGTGCTCGATGAATTCCACACTTACTCCGGCATCCTTGGTACGAACATGCACTATCTCAACGCGAGGCTCGAGAGGTTCTCCGACTACTCGATTGTCTGCTCCTCCGCTACCATCGCCAACCCTAAGGAGTTTGCCGAAACCTTGTTTGAGAGGAAGTTCGTGCATGTCCACGGAAGTCATAGAAAAGGAGTCTTGCACTTCGTGATGAGGCTAACGCCCTCCATATATTCCTCCGTTGTGGAAGTGGTTAGTGCCCTAAAGGGACACAAGGTTCTTGTTTTTGGCAACTCCTACAAGTTCGTCGAAACGGCTGCCTGGGTTCTGAGGCAGAACGACATAAGAGCCGAAGTTCACAAGAGCGGCTTGACGAGAGAGCAGAGGGAGAGGGTGGAAAGTGCTTTTAAGAGGGGAGAGCTCTCCGTTGTAGTTTCAACTCCAACTCTTGAGCTCGGGATAGACATAGGAGATGTTGACGCAGTCGTTTCAGAGCTTGTTAACTACTCCACTTTTCTTCAGAGAGCAGGCAGAGCTGGCAGGAAGGGGCAGGAGAGCATTGGCGTTTTACTCATGAGGGATGAGGACACTATAGCCCAGTACTACAAGAGAAAGCCGGAGGAGTACTTCAGGGACGAGATGCACTGCTACGTCGAAAAGCTGAATGAAGATCTGATGAGGTACCACCTGCTGTTCATGTGCATGGAGAGGCCCCTTCAGCTCGAGGAGATAAGGGACGAGTGGATGAGGGCTGTGGAGTGGCTCGTGGAGAGTGGTTACGCAATCTTTCGAGGAATGGTACTTTACCCGACTGACGAGGCGAAGAAACTCGCTTCTAGCTTCAGTATGAGGGGGATAAGCGAGCCCGTAAAGATGGTTTACGGGGACAAAGTCATAGGTGAGAGAGCTTTACCGATAGCTGTAAAGGAACTCTTTCCAGGAAGCAGGATAATTCACGGAGGAGTGAAATACAAGTGCGTTGAGCTCGACTTGAAAAGGAGAGTTTCAGTTCTAGAGAAGTGCTCCAAAGACGAGATGAGGGAGATAACCGATCCGCTCTACTCCTCAATACCCGTTCTAAGGCGTGTGGAGCAGTTCTCTCCCGACGGCTCGGCTGTTTACTGCTCTCTCGACATAACGATAACAGTTTACGGCTATATAGTTAGAGATGTTTTTACGAACAGAAAGCTCAGGACTGAGGACATAGATGCGGTTAGCTATACCTTCCCCACGAAGGGATTTCTCCTCTCAGCACCCTTCCCAGAGCCAAGAGACTACGAGGACTACTATGCTGGAAGCTTTCACGCACTCGAGCATGTTCTGATAGAGGCGAGCGACGCCCTGACTGGGGGCGGGAGCCAGCACATGGGCGGCATTTCAACTCCGGAGGGAGACATATTCGTTTACGATGCCGTGAGAGGCGGGAGCGGACTCAGCAAGCTCCTGTTCGATAGGCTGGATAGAGCTTTTCGCATAGCCTACGATGTGCTGAGAAGCTGCGATTGCAATAGAGTTGAAGGGTGCCCTAAGTGCACTTACAGTTACCACTGCGGGAACAACAACACACCTCTCAACAGGATAGGGGCGATGCTTTCAGCTGAAAAGTGGCTGAAGGGTGAGAGGAGAAAGGTTAATCCCGAAAAGTACATGGAGACGGGGGACTTCGTTTACTTCCCGTAGTTTTTTTATATTGTCATGTGCCACTCCGGGACATGGGAAAGGCTTGGAAGTTTGGAGACGACATAGACACAGACGTTATAATCCAAGGCAAATATCTAGTTATAAACGAGGCTGAAGAGCTTGCGAAGCACGTTTTCGAGAACGTGAGACCCGAATTTCCGTCTGAGGTTAGGCCAGGAGACTTTGTAGTTGCGGGCGAGAACTTTGGGTGTGGGAGCAGTAGGGAGCATGCTCCCTTGGCCTTAAAGGCAACGGGAATTGAAGCGGTGATAGCTAAATCCTACGCCAGAATATTCTTCAGAAACGCTATAAACATTGGTCTTAGAGTGGTTGAGTGCAAGGAGACTGACAGGATCGATGAAGGGGATGAGATAGAAGTCGATTACGAGAGAAGCGTGGTTGTTAACAAAACAAAAGGAGAGGAGTATCCGATAAACCCCATGCCGGAGTTTCTGAAGAACATAATCGAGTGCGGAGGACTTGTTGAATTCGGGAAGAAGCTGATTTCCGAGTGATTTTCCGCTAAATCTTTAATGTGGGTTTTAACATTTGACTTTCAGTGCTTTCAAAGTTACGGATTGCTTTATCTGTTCGGTAAAGTTGCCGCGTAGAAGGCCGCAGATGTCACTACTCTCTTATGGCCGTGATCAGCTTTACGTTGTTCACACCCTTTATCGTGGTAATTCTGTCTATGAGCTTCTTTATCCTTGACATTTCTCCCTTGACAATAACCATCTCAAGGCAGTTGTCGCTGTCGAGGTGAATGTGCATAGTTGTTGCTATTAGATCCACAGCTTCATGCTGCAGAGAGATTATAGCGTCGCTCGTGCCCTTGTAGTGGTGGTTGTAGAGTATTGTTATGACTCCAACTATCTCTCCTTCCTCTTTCTCGAGCCACTTGTACTCCGCTATGTAGTTCCTTATAGCATCCCTTATTGCCTCGCTCCTCGAAGAGTAACCCCTCGTCTTGATTATGCTGTCGAACTCCTCAAGCAGGTTCTTCGGCAGGCTGACGCCTATCCTCGTTACACCCTCTTCCATGAGTGGTTTTTGCTGGCTGATAAATAAAAGCGTTGTTATATCGTTTTTGTAATTGTTGCCTCTCGGCAAACCGGAGAAATTTATTGGGATTCTCCTCAAAACGCGTTCTGGGCAGAGTCAGGGGTTTGAACAAATAACCTCAACACGGTACCTCTATTGGAGGACAGTAGCAAAACATCGAAAGACTATTTCGCTAATTTTTTATAAGTTAATAATGTTCAATCACTGGGGGTATTATGGTGGGAATGTTCGAGCTCGACGAAAAGGATAAGATGATTCTGGAAATTCTCGAGGAAAACCCCGAAATGTCTCAGAACGAGATAGCCAAGATAGTCGGACTGTCTCAGCCCTCCGTTGGTGCGAGAATAAAGAAGATGAAGGAGCTTGGAATAATAAATCATGCGTACGGTATAAACATAAAGAATCCGGGACTGTATATCCTGAAGGTGGACGTAAAATGCCGACAGCCAAGAGAACTTTTGAAGCTCTTTGAGGGGTGCCCCTTCTTTTTAAACGGCTTTATAGTTGCTGGGAACAGGAACCTCACGATGCTCTTCATAGGCGAGGACCTTTCCACTCTCGAGGCTATAGTGGACCAGCACATAAGGCCGAGCCCGGATGTTTACGACATAGATGTTGGAATAGTCGTGAGGGCGGAGAGGGATACAATAATTCCCATGAAGATACACGTGGAAAAAGCTGAGAAGCCCTCTTGTGGCTCTAACTGCGGAGAGTGCGACTACTGGATAAACGAGCTGTGTCTTGGCTGTCCCGTTACCGGGCACTACAGGGGGAAGATCTGGAAGTGACGCGAACTTGATGAGGGCGTGTAGGAGGTGAAGAGCCGAAGTGTAAAGGTTGGGGTTATAAGGTGGAGTTATAAACGGAAAACGCGAAGACGAACCAAGAACGTGAAAACGTTATAAGCTTGCGTGGAATAGCCAGAGCATGCTGAGCAGGGTTAAAACCTACACGACTAGGATCCTCGATCCCCTGACGAAACTCCTGTGCTCTGCCGGTATAGAACCCAATCACCTGACGTTTTTTGGTCTTTTAACAGGCTTACTCGCAGCATCTCTCATAGCGTTTTCGAGACCGCTTCTCGGCTCTGTCGTGATATTGCTGAGTGGTTTCATGGACATGCTAGACGGGGCATTAGCTAGGAACTGTGGCAAAGTTTCTGCTGCTGGCGGCTTTCTAGACTCCGTATTCGACAGGTACGTTGACGTTGCAATATTCACAGCCCTCGGCCTCTACACAGGAAGGTGGCTGCTCTCAATTCTCGCGATGAGCGGAGCTTTACTCGTCAGCTATACGAGGGCGAGAGCTGAACATGTGATAGAGAGGTGCGACGTTGGAATAGCGGAGAGGAGCGAGAGGCTGCTCATAGTGGTAGCAGGTTTGGTGAGCGGTTATGTCTGGCAGGCGATAGCTGTTGTTGCCGTGCTTGCTCACATGACGGCCATACACAGGGTGATTTACACTCTTAGAGTTTGCGAGGGGTGAGGCGAGCATTATCTTTCGATTTTGACTTTTGAGACATAGCTTGGTTCTGGTAACTTGGTTAGGAAGTAAATTCCAACGAAAAAGATAACTAAGAGTTAAGGTATTGCCGTGCATGGAAATAGTTGTTCATCACTGGGACGCGGATGGAGTTAGTTCGGCCGCAATACTAATGAGAGAAAGGGGAAGGATGCCCGTCTTTACGCCTCCGGTGGGTGAGTTCAAGTTCGATCCGAGGATAGAGAGTGGAGTTTACTCTTCTAAGCTCGCTTACTTCGTCGACCTCAACATGCCGGGGGATGTCTTTAGACTCGCAGAAAGGGGTTTGCTCAGGAAGGCGTACTTCATAGACCATCACATTCAGGAGCCAATATCTCACGACAGGATAATTTACCACAACCCTCTCTCGAGGGGGGAGGTTTATCCTTCTGCGAGTTTCGTAGTTTCGGAATTGTTCAACCACTCCTCGTACCTTACCGTCCTCGGAGCAGTTGGAGATGTTGGTGAGAGACTTTTCGAGATGGAGAGATTTGGAGAACTCGCAGAGAAGATTCTCGAAGAAGAAGGAGTCGGAGTTGAAGAGGTGCTCGAGGCCGTGAGGCTTGTGGACTCAAACTACATAACTCTCGACAGATATGGAGTTGAGGAGGCGGCTCTCTTTCTCTCAGAGGCCGAACTTGATGATGTGCTGGAAAGGGTTGAATGGATCGAAAAGGCGAAGGAAGTGAAAGAAGATATTGAGAGAGCCGTCAACTCGGCCAGGGTGAACGGCGGGGTAGCGTTCGTCAGCTTTTACTCTCCAAACGCCATAATATCGAAAGTGGCGAGAGAGCTCGTCTGGAGTGGAAAAGCGAGCGTCTGCGTTGCGGTTAATAGAGGATTTAACGGGAAGTACCAGCTGTACGTTAGATTAAACAGAGGAGATAAAAGATGCAGAGAACTGATCGAATCCCTCCGGAAGCTTGGAATAAACGCTGGAGGAAAGGAAGAGGTTGTTGGATCCGTTTTCGAGGCGGACGAGGAGAGGCTCGAAAGAGCTCTCGAAGAGGTGAGGAGAATTTTCGGTTTCGAGGTAGAATTAGCGGAATAGTATTAGAGTACAGATGGAGGTGAAAGTTTTGAGTAGTGAAAATTCGAGTAAGGTGTTTGTAATTGGACTTGACTCAGCCCCTCCAGAGCTTTTGTTCGACAAGTTTCTTGACGATTTACCGAATATAAGGAGGATAGTTGAGAACTCCATCCACGGTCCAATGAAGAGCACAATTCCTGCCATAACGATTCCCGCTTGGATGTGCATGGCAACTGGCAAAACGCCGGGAGAACTCGGGCTCTACGGTTTCAGACACAGAAAGGGTTACAGCTACGACGAGATGTGGATTGCTCACAGTCTTATGGTGAAGGAGAAGGCCGTGTGGGACTACATAGCCCCTAAGAAGTCCGTTCTCATAGGAGTTCCCCCATCCTACCCGCCCAAACCAGTGAATGGCTGGCTCGTTTCCTGCTTCATAACTCCCGACAGCAGTGTGAACTACACATATCCGAAGGAGCTGAAGAAGGAGGTTGAGAGCGTCGTTGGAGAGTATATCTTCGACGTTGTCTTCAGAAAGGAGGACAGAGACGCCGTGGTTGAGGGAGTGTGGGAAATGACGAAGAAGAGGTTCGAGCTGATAAGGCACATGATAGAGACAAAGGATTGGGACTACTTTGAGTTCGTCGAGATAGGATTGGATAGAATCCACCACGCCTTCTGGAAGTACTTCGACGAAACTCACCACTTACACGAGCCGAATAGCAAATATAGAAACGTAATTCCGGACTACTACAAACTGCTGGATAAGGAGATAGGGAAAACTGTAAAACTGCTTGACGAGGACACGGCTATAGTCATAGTTTCCGACCACGGAATAAAGAAGATGAAGGGATGCTTCGCTATAAACCAGTGGCTTATCGAGGAGGGTTTGCTGAAGGTCAACAATAGACCAGAAAAGCCGGGGACAAGGTTCGAGCAGATGGATGTTGATTGGAGCAAAACTATTGCTTGGGCGTGGGGAGGCTACTACGCCAGAGTTTTCCTAAATGTCGAAGGGAGAGAGCCGAAGGGAGTTATAAAGAAGTCCGAGTACGAGAAGGCAAGAGACGAAATAGCCGATATGATAAGGAGCATAAGGGGGCCAAACGGAGAGAAGTGGGATACTAGAGTCTTTTACCCTGAGGAGATTTATCCCGTTTGCAGGGGAGACAAGCCAGACATGCTAGTTTATTTCGACGATTTGTACTGGCGTTCAGCCGGGACTCTCGGCTGGGAGAGCAACTACCTACTTGAAAACGATACTGGACCAGATGATGCCGTCCATTCAGAGTACGGGGTGTTCAGCTTGAAGTTGCCTGAAGGTGAGAGTAGAAATATCCAGTGCGAGATATACGACTTCGCTCCAACCGTCCTGAGCCTGTTTGGGCTTAAACCTGAAAAGTTCGGGCTCAGGGGGAGAGCTTTGGTATGAGCTTTGTAATATGGCTTACTGGCCCGAGTGGTGTGGGAAAGACAACTCTCGCAAATGCTTTACACGAGAAGCTTGAGGAGATGGGTTACACAGCTGAAGTTCTCGACGGAGATGGCATAAGGAGCAAGCTATACCCGGACTTGGGGTTCAGCAAGGAAGAAAGGGAGATGCACAACAGAGTAGTGGTTCATATGGCCGAAACGCTCGCAAGGAATGGCGTGATAACGATAGTTTCGGTTATAGCTCCCTACAAGTCCTCGAGAGAGTACGCGAGGAGGGAGATAGAGAAGTTCATGGAAGTTTATCTAAAGTGTCCGGTGGAGGTTAGAGTGAGGAGAGATCCAAAAGGACTCTACGCAAAGGCCTTGAAGGGTGAGATAAAGGGTCTCACAGGCTTGGATGGGCACTACGAGGAGCCCGAGAATCCGGAGTTGGTGTTGAACACTCACGAGATGAGTGTAGAAGAGGAGGTTGAGGCTGTAATAAGGAAGGCGAAGGAACTAGGTTTCCTTTAGTTTTTTATCCTTAGTTAACTTAGTTTTGTGTTTTTTGATCCTAATTGGTAATTGGTAATTCAAACAAAAACAGAAACCACCAACAAAAAGAGGAAGGAAAATGCTGAAAAGGGAGAAAAAGCTCGAGAGGGAAATAGCGGAGAGGAGAATAAGAAAGCTCCTAGAACTGGCGGAGAAGACCAAACTCGAGAACTACGAGCTTGCGAAGAGATACGTGGAGCTCGCAAGGAAGATAGCGATGAAGTATAGGGTAAAGATTCCGAAGGAACTTAGGACCTTTTGCAGGAAGTGTCACTACCCCTACAGGCACGATAGGGTGAGGGTGAGGGTTAGGAAGAGGAGAGTGATAGTTACCTGTCTTAACTGTGGCTACGTGAGGAGGTTTCCAATTTCGAAGCGGTCAAAATCAAGATTTTTATTGGACCGAAAAGTTGAAGAATTGAAGTAGTTACGCCCGTTATGGGTGCGAAAACAAAGGTGCCAGTTGTGCTCGCTCTGATCGTTCTGGGGGTCTTTCAGTTCATCTCCGGGCTCGTGCTTTACCTTGCCCCTCATGGTAGACGCACGGGTGAACTCTTCGTTTTTGGAATGGCAAAGAGAGACTGGACATTTTATCACACTTGGGTGGGTTTTGTCCTCGTCGCACTCGTGCTTCTGCACCTCGCTTTGAACTGGAAGTACTTCATGGGAGAACTGAGGGTTTTCAGGAGGTAGAGCCTTGACTTTGACTTGAATTTTAGCTTGTTTAAACCACTTTTTTGCCACCGAACAGCAACTTCGAACGAGGATTTCGAATGATAAAACGTTACAAAATCTTATATACGTGAGAGAGGTGCTATGGGCGTGGAAGTTAGAGTCAGAACTCCGGCGAGAATCCACGTAACGTTGATAGATCTGAACGGGTGTGTAGGAAGAGTTGACGGCGGTGCCGGATTCGCCATAGACCCGGGTATGGTTGTTGTAGTTAGAGAGGCTGAAGAAACGAAAGTTGAAATTAGTTTTAGCTCGAACGCACGTACAGGCATACACGAGGTGAAAGAGCTCGTCGAGAGGGCAAAGAACGTTGCCAACCTCTTCGGCAGCTTTGAAGTTCGCATAGAGAGAGCGTATAGACCTCACTGCGGGCTTGGAAGTGGCACCCAACTGTCTTTAGCTGTGGCGAAAGCCTGTTCTCTTCTAAGAGGGGAGAACAGAAGCATTAGAGAACTTGCTGAGCTTGTGGGGAGAGGCGGCACGTCTGGAATTGGGGTGGCTGCATTTGAGTATGGGGGATTCATAGTCGATGGTGGGCACAGTAGAAAAGTTAAGACATCTTTCGCCCCGTCCTCTGCAAGTAAAGCACCTCCACCTCCCGTAATCGCGAGGCTCGACTTTCCGTGGAAGACAGCTGTAGTCGTTCCCGAACTCTCTGGTTTCTCGGGCAAGAGAGAGGTTGACTTGTTTAGGTCTTATTGCCCTATCCCCATCGAGGAAGTGAGAGAAGTTTCTCACGTCGTTCTGATGAAGATACTCCCGTCGATTGCCGAGAGAGATCTGGACAGCTTTAACGAGGGAGTGAAAATAATTCAGAGCGTTGGTTTCAAGAAGGTTGAAGTTAGCATGTATCCCGTCATAAAAGAGCTACTCGAACACTTCGACGTCGGAATGAGTTCTACGGGTACAGCAGTTTACACAGCTGTGGAGAGCGATGTTGAGGGGAGGAGAGTGTTGAAGGACATAAGCAGGTTTTTCGAGGAGAAGGGTATCGGGTGCGAGTGCTTTATAGCCGAGCCGAACAACTCGGGAGCTGAGGTTCATGAGGTATAGGGTCTGGTACGGGTTCGTCGACGTTGGGGATGAAGGCAGGATATCAGTCGAAAAAGCTGATTCAGACTTCGAGTGCGAGTGCCCAAAGCTGCCTTTCGACCTTAAAGATGTGGCAGTGGGTAGAGTTTTCAGAAGCGAGAAGGATTACTACTCCACGCTGAGGAGGGAGGCAATAAGGCACTTCAGGGAGAAGGCAGAGAGGGAGCTGAGGAGGGAAGATAGGTACGCTGTAATGCTGCTAAAGCTCCTCGACGAGCTCGACGAGACGATAAACCTGCTTGAAAACAAGGTCGAGGATGTGGAGGAAGTCAGGGAGAGCGAGATTACAGAAGCTGTTAGAGAACAACTCTCTTCCCTGAAGTCCCTCAGGAGAAAGGTCGAGAAGGAGATAGAAGATGTGGTTGAGAAAGTTGCCCCTAACCTGCACTCGATACTTGGTGGAGTAATAGCTGCGAGGCTACTTGAGAAGGCTGGTAGCTTGAAGAGACTGGCAGAAATACCAGCGAGTACAATTCAAATAATTGGAGCTGAGAAGAGTCTCTACAAGGCGATAGCGAGGATGAAGAAGGGCAAGAAGGCGAGAGTACCGAAGCACGGGGTAATATTCCAGCATCCCTACGTAAGGACGCTGCCTAAGAAAAAGAGAGGTAAGATGGCAAGGTTCATGGCCGCTAAGGTTGCGATAGCTGCTAGAATAGATTACTTCTCCGGAGAACTCAGAGAAGAGCTCTCTCAGGCTGTTCGCAGGAGGTATGAAGAGCTGAGGAGAAATTAAGTTTGAATTCGGGCGTGGTGAAATGCTCTACATCGTCTTTCTCACTGCAAGGTGCAACCTGAAATGCAAGTACTGCGGGGGAAGCATAGACGAGTCAATAATGCCTCCCGAGATAACTTACGACCTTGAAAAGCTGAAGGAGTTCGTGGAGAGGGACGAGGAGGCTGTAATTGCGTTTTATGGAGGGGAGCCACTTCTCAGAGCCAGTTTGATGGAAGAGATGATTGACTTAATTAAGGCAAAGCACTACGTTCTCCAAACGAACGGGTTGCTTCTCAAAAACGTCAGGAGGAAGTACCTGAAAAAACTCTCAACGATTCTCGTTTCGATTGACGGAGTTAAGGAAGTAAACGACTTTTACAAGGGAGAAGTTTACGATAGAGTCGTGGAAAACGTCAGGTGGTTGCAGAAGTTTTACGAGGGTGACCTGATTGCCAGGATGGTTGCGAGCGAGAAAACGGACATAGTGAGGGACGTAAAGCACCTGCTAGGTTTGGGTTTCGACCACGTTCACTGGCAGATAAATGCCGTTTGGAGTCCTGAAGGTCTATGGAAAGACTTCAAAAGTTGGGTCGAGAGGTACAACTCCGGTATATCAGAGCTCGTCAGGTGGTGGAGTGAGGAAGTCGAGAAAGGAAACGTTCTTGGGATAGTTCCGATTCTCGGCGTTCTGAGAGCATTTCTCTTCCACCCGAATCCGAGCCCTCCATGCGGTGCTGGAAAAACAGCTTTTGCCATAACGACCGATGGTAGAATTACTGCCTGCCCGGTTTGTGCCGACTTCGAGTGGAATGTTGCCGGCAGCCTGGAAGAGGGGATAAAGAAGATCGTTGAAATCAGAGAACCCTGTGTCAGCTGTGAGTACGGCTTTATCTGTGGTGGGAGGTGCCTCTTCTTCAACAGGGAGTGGCTGTGGGGGAGGGAGGGTTTCGAGCTCGTCTGTAAAACGTGCAAACACCTAATCGAAGAGGTGAGAATGGCTATTCCTTCGGTTCTCAGGGCAGTTGAGGAGGGGTTACTGGAGATGAGAGACCTCTACTATCCGCCGTTCAACAACACGACGGAGATAATTCCTTAGAGCTTTAGTGGTAATATCCAGTTCTGAGCTAACATGTAAAAGAAAAATAGCAATAAAATAACAAAAAATTTACAACTCCTTGGCGGCCATCTTTATATCTTCAGCCTTAACTGTCTTCCTTCCGGCGTGGTTCGCGAGTTCGACAGCCCTCTTCGCAACCTTCATCGCGTAGTCCTCGATAGCCTCTGCGAGAGCCTTCTTTGCACTCTCGCTAACTCTCTGAGCTCCGGCATTTCTGATTATTCTCTCAACCGGGGCAAGTGGCAATTCACTCACTCATACCACCTCCTTTAACGGACTTCCTTCATTGGCCGGCCGGAGATGTTCTCATTCAACCTATTCATCCCGCAATCTGTTCAAACTCCCCGGCCGCACTCCGTCTTTCATTTTTCAGGACATCCATTATATAAATCTTTAGGTTGTAACGCTTTCTGGTGTCCCTAATTCGCCCGATGAGTTAGGTGGTGGCTTGACTCATCATCCGCACCGGGTATATCCGCACACTCTGCAAACCATGCAACCTTCTCCATATTCAAGCACATTACCACACTCAGGACAGACTCCTCCTATGAGTTTAGTCTTCTGCCTTCCTTTTTTCCCTTTTTCCTCCATAAACTCCGTTAGCGGTTTTATTCCGTCAGTTCTGCGCCTGGTGTACTCTCCTCTAAGGTACTTTTCCAGAACTTTTGCAACACCATCAGCACAGGAGGTTATTATCTCGCCGTCGTCGAAGCCTATCGAGGGGCACCTTATACCTTTGAGCTGCCTAATTAGAGCGTACGGGTTTATTTGACTCCTTAAGGCAACGCTGAGTAGTCTGCCTATAGCTTCGGTCTGAGAAGCAGCACATCCACCGCTCTTTCCGAGCTGGACGAACACCTCAGCTATTCCATACTCGTCTTCGTTTATTGTGACATACAGAGATCCGCAACCCGTCTTTGTCTCTATGGTCGTTCCAGTCGTAACCTTCGGGCGAGGTCTCGGCTCTATGTAGCCAGTCTTTACGATCCTGCCCCTTATCTCTTCCTTTGCCCTCTCTTTCTCCTCTTTCTTCTTCTTTGCGAGAGCCAGAACTTGCTCCTCTCTGCTGCCGTCTCTATAGACGGTTATTCCTTTGCATCCAAGCTCGTAAGCGAGCAGAAAGGCCGTCTCAACATCAGCCTTTGTAGCGTGATTCGGCATGTTTATCGTCTTTGAGACGGCGTTGTCCGTGTACTTCTGGAAAGCTGCCTGCATTCTAACGTGCCACTCTGGAGAGATGTCGAGAGCACACTTGAAGACTCTCCTGATATCCTCTGGTATCTCCTCTATCTCCTGAATGCTTCCCTCCTCGCATATTTTCTCGAGGATCTCCTCGCTGTACAGGCCGAGCTGCTTGAGCGTTTCTTCGAATATCGGGTTAACTTCAAAGAACTCCTCCCCATCGAGGATGTGCATTCTCTTAAATGCGAGAGCGTAAACGGGCTCTATGCCCGAGGAACAGCCGGCGATTATGCTTATAGTTCCAGTCGGAGCTATGGTGGTCGTCGTCGCATTCCTCATCTTTATTCCCTTCTTTTCCCAGACGCTTCCCTTCCAGTTTGGAAATACGCCTCTCTCCTCTGCGAGCTGCTGAGATGCCTTGTGAGACTCGCTCTGGATGAATGACATCAGCCTTTCGGCTATCTCGAGAGCTTCCTCGCTGTCGTAAGGCACTTTCATTTTGAAGAGCGCATCTGCAAAACCCATTATTCCGAGCCCTATCTTCCTGTTTGCTAGGGTTTTCTCCTCTATCTCAGGCAATGGGTAGGAGTTAACGTCTATAACGTCGTCGAGGAAGCGGGTTGCTAGGTGAACAACTTCTCTAAGCCTCTCCCAGTCGAAGTCTTTTCCTTTAA
>Ga0256834_1001327_pt1 | contig 16965 bp, 13 predicted proteins | sample 4281140metaG_FD_190536 | JGI IMG/M metagenome (GOLD analysis project Ga0256834, IMG submission 190536) | Hydrothermal vent microbial communities from East Pacific Rise, Pacific Ocean - 4281-140 | ecosystem: Environmental > Aquatic > Marine > Hydrothermal vents | place: Pacific Ocean: East...
TTAAACCAAGATAAATCAAAAAACCCTTTTTAGAGCCAACTCGATTTTGTGCCCTTTTTGAGAGAGAACCTCAACCTCAACTTCGTCTCCCTCTCGTACCACATCCTCAACTCGATTAACTCTGCCGTCTGAGAGTTTGGAGATGTGGATTAAACCGTCCACGCCGCCCGGCAACTCGACAAAAGCTCCGAAATTGGCGATTCTCTTGACTCTCCCTTTTACGACTTCGTGCTCTTTGAATTTCGGAAAGCTCTCCTCCTCTTTTTTTGCAATATTCAAGATATGTTCGCAGGCGGCCACCACTTTGGGTCTGTTCTTGCCGGTGACCTTCACCTTTCCCTTGTCGCGCTCTATATCGATGCTAACCTCGAACTTCTCGATAATCTCCTTTATAGTTTTGCCGGCTTGACCTATAATTTGCGCTATTTTGCTCGGATGAACCGTAACCGTCTCGGTAGAAGGGAGATTCTCCTCGTTTATCTTTATCTCTTTTTCCGCCTCTTCCATTATTTTTAAAATCTCCTCTCTGGCCTCTTTCGCCTGCAGGAGAGCCTCCTTGAGGATCCGAGGATCTATACCTCCGAGTTTGATATCCATCTGCAACGCCGTTATTCCGTCTTTCGTTCCGGCAACCTTGAAATCCATATCTCCGTCAAAATCCTCAAGGCCCATAATATCGGTCAAAATGGCGTATTCTCCATCCTCTACCACCAATCCCATGGCCACTCCCGCTACCAGGTCGGCCAACTCTATATTGGCGGCTCGCAAGGCCAGCGCTCCGCCGCATACCGTAGCCATGGAAGAAGAGCCGTTGGATTCGAGTATCTCGGATACCAGCCGTATCGTTTTATCGTCGGGAACATCAAGTACAGGTTCTAGCGCTCTCTTGGCCAGATTGCCGTGTCCCAGCTCTCTTCTGCCCGGAGCTCCTATCGGTCTGGCCTCTCCTACGCTAAAGGGGGGAAAGTTGTAATGAACCATAAAATGCTCATATTCCGGTCCGCTGCTGGTCAGGAGTTCGTACATCTGAGCGGAGCTCTTCTCGCCAATCGTACAAACTACCAGGGCCTGAGTCTGCCCTCTGGTAAATAGACACGATCCGTGGGCCGAAGGCAGAATATTAGTCTCTATGGAGATAGGTCTTACATCTTTTAGACCTCTTCCGTCGGCGCGTCTTTTCTCCTTTAGAACCATATGGCGAACTATTTTTCTTTTATATTTGTCAACGACTTTCAAAATAGTCTCCAGCTCCCAGCCCTCTTTCTGGGCCGTCTCGTCAGAGGCGATTTTGAGCGCGATCTCTTTTAAACCTTCCGCTCTTTCGCTTTTGGCCATTTTGTTTATAGCCTCGTAAATCTCGTCTTTGTAGAACTCCTCTACGTAAACCCAGATATCCGGATCGATCTCCTCCGGCTTTATTTCGACTTTTTGCATCTCTTTCGCAGCTTCGATAAAGTATTTTTCGTACTCGCCGCACGAGACTTTCAGCGCCTCTTTGCCCTCTAAGATAATCTGCGCCAGCTCCTCTTCAGAAAGGGCGTTCGGCTTTTTGACCAAAACCACCTCCTCGGCAAGAGCCGGATCCATCATCGGATCGGCGGCCACCGGAGGTATCACCTCGCTCTCGTAACTGCCTATCGACCTCATCTCGATCATCATCAGATCCTCTTTGGTTCCTGCCAGATAGAGATCGAGAGTGCTCTCCGAAAGCTCCGAAAGTTTCGGATTAATTACTATTTTACCGTCTATTTTGGCAACCCTCAGCCCGGCTACGGCCGTTCTGATGGGAATATCGGATACGTACAAAGCGGCGGAGGCGGCATTGAGCGCCAAAACCTGCAAATCGGACTCCTCGTCGGCACTGAGAACCATAACGGTAATCACTACGGGATTCAAAAAACCTTTCGGGAAAAGAGGCCTGATGGCCCTATCCACAATCCTCGCGGTCAGAGTTTCGAAATCGCCTGGTTTTTGCTCTCTTTTGACAAATCCGCCGGGAATCTTTCCCGCGGCGTAGGATTTTTCTATATACTGAACGGTCAGCGGTAGAAAATCCTCCTCTACCGGCTCGTTCTCCATAACCACCGTCGCCAGCAATACGCTCTTGCCGCTTTGTAACAAAACGGCGCCGTTTGCCTGTTTAGCAACCTTGCCTATTTCGTATCTCTCTTTGAGGTTGTTCATCTCGAATTCAAACACGCAATTCATTCCCTATCCTTTAAAATCTAAATCTTTTTGTGTGATTTTCCCACGGAAACTGCTTTAGTATCTCATCTTCGGTAAAACTAAATCTATAGTTTTCCATATACTCTTTTAACAGTTCGTAGGCCCGGTTTATCCTCTCCATCTCCTCCTCGTCTCCGCCTCCGTCTGGATGATATCTTCGCGCCAGAGTCCTGTATCTCCTTTTGAGATCTCTCATCGAACTCAGCGGAGGGAGCCCCATCGTATCCAGCGCCTCATGCAGCCTTTTGACTATATCCTCTCTCAAAACCCTCTCACTTTATAAACGTACCGGCTCCGCTGGCGGCTCCGAGTATCGATTTTAGATCGTTGTCGACAAAATCGAAGCCGACACCAAAGAGCAAATTGGTGGCCCTGTCGTTGAGAAAGTTGTCGATCCCGAAATAGGTATCCAGATGTTTTAAGAACCTATATCTGGCCAAAAACTTCAGATGAGGATTGGTACCCCTCAAATCGTTAACGGCGTTGAAGTCAAAGGCTTCGAGAGAGAGTTTGGCACGATCGTTGAACATAAAGTAGTCAACGCCGACGCCGCCCGTACTCTCTATAATTCCGATCCTAAAAAGAAAATCGGCATATCTTTTTCCGTACTGAGCCGAAACGTACAGTTTTGAATCCTCGTGGTCGCCTGGTTCCATAACGTTCCCATCCGGACCGATACGGCTATAGTCGTCACCGGAAACCACATCCAACATATAGTATTTGTCAGGCGAAGGCAGGTAGTACAAAGAGGCGTAATTCTTCGCATAGGCGTCATCGAACATATACTCGCTTCTAAAGGCTATCTCGATTTGGGAGTTGGCTATCTTTTCCAGATAGTTGTCGAACTTTTCGAAAGTGTCTCCACCTGAGCTGAAAAACCTGTCGGCAGATTTTATAGCGCTGTTTAGGGGCTCTTTGTTCTCTTTCAATATCTCCTGAAGATCCTCTTCCAAAGAGGAGAATCTATCAAGAATCTCTGGAAGTTTCTCCCGCGCGCTCTCGCCCACGTTAGCCAGATCGTCGGCCAGCTTATCCACTTTTTTCATAATATCCGGCAGCTTTTCGTTGATAGTATCGGCCGTATATCCGAATTTGTCCGACATAGCTCCAAACTTTCTGCCCGCCGCGGCCAATTCGATGGCCATCTTGTTGAGATTGGCTATGGAAGAGGATATGTTTTCTCTGTTGTCTTCGATCAGCCTCTTTATAGATTCGGTAATCTGCCTCAAATTGGCCACGCTCTTTTTAAGATCGTCTCCTTTTTCCCCCTTCATATCATCTCTGAGCTCTTTTATGAACTCTTTGAACTCTTTTGCGGCTTCGTCTATACTCTGCGCGGTTTCGTCAAAAGTGGGAAGTATCCTCTGTTTGGTTAAAGTTCCGTTTTCGGATAGATACTCTTTCGATTTTCCCGGTATTACCGCCAGATATCTGGTTCCCAGCATACTCTCTTGATTTACTTGAACGATGGAGTCTTTGGGAATTTTAATCCCTTTGTAAATAAACAGCTCGGTCTTGACTTTATCCCCTTCGAGTGCAAAATCCTTTACGTATCCTGCTTCGACGCCCTTAATTTTCACCTTTACGTTTCTTTCCAGGCCGTCAACGTCGTCCAAAAGGGCGTACACCACGTACCCCTCCTTGCCCAGATGGGCGAATCTGTTTACCTGGGTGCTGAGCAAAAACATAAATAGCAGTCCCAGCGCTACGAAAATACCGACTTTAGCTTCGGTTTTCATACAAATTTCCTTATTCGTTAATTGTTATTTCGTCTCTTTGCCTAAAGGCATACTCTATACCGCCTAGAGGCACCAGTTCGATCTTGAACATCAGCGCCCTGTTCTTTATGGAAGAGCTACCGGCTGAAGTCAAAATCGGTATAATCTCCTCTTTGTAACTAACCCTATACTTCCAGCATTTTTTCGAAAAGAACCAACCGCTCTCCCATTTTCTGGTATAGGCGTTGTTAATATCGTAATCAATTCTACCAAATAGTTTATATTTTTTTGATAAATTTCTCTGAAAATAGAAGGTCAAAAAGTTCGAATCGCTCTTGCCCTCGAATCCGTTTTTGTAAAAGTGGGATATGGAGAGGGCCGATAGGGAGTCGGCATACCTTAACGAGGATGTTATAGAACTCAAAGATGAGTATTCGTGAGAGTGAAACAGATCGGTAACGAAGTTCACGCCCGGTAAAAGCTTTATTCCTATTTCGTTTTCCAGATCTCCGTATTTATACTCCCTGTCGTAAAAGATGGGCTGAATCATTCTGTGATAGAGCAGCTCCTTTCCATCGTAATCGTAAAAGTACTCCTTTAGCGAGAGCTCCAGTCTTTTCGTTTCGCTGTTAACGGTTACGAAATCCACGATCTCGCCACGATCCTTTTCGTAACTGGGAACTATCAAAGATCCATTTAGATGCAGAGTGTGCAAAAAGGAGTCGTACCCTTTTATAAGATCGCTAAATATCGAAAACTTGTGATAGTTGCGAATAATGGTGGCGTTCTCGGTCCAACTGGGAGTGTTGGAATAGTCTACGTAGCTAATATAGAAGTTTTCCGAAACTCCAAATCCCAAATAATCGCCCAACAGCGAAAAATAGAGTCCCACCGGTACGTTTATTTCGTGCTGCTGCGCGGTTATTCCCACGTTTCTATGAAAATTGCTGTATTTGTAATCTATCGAATAGATCAGATTCTCCAAAAACATAAAAGAGGAGGTATAACGGTGATACTGCATTTTTGGCAGAATCTGAAGCGTATCTTCGTTGTTCAGCTTTTTGGTATCGATGAAATATTTCGCATACAGTCCGAAATAGTGCTCGCTCAAATTGTAATAGTAGTTAAATCTGGAAGTAACGAGAGATTTGTAACTCTTTTCTAACGTACTCTGTTGCAGATTTAGATAATCTATGTCGCTTAAATATTTAAAATCCAGATAAAGGCCGTCTTCGCCGCTTTTTTTATCGCTAAAAAGCTTTTCTCTTTTATAAAATATCTCGTAACCCTTATGTCGGGCCACGTTTAAATTCTGCTCTTGCACATAAGATGACTTCTCCTTGAAAAACCCGGCTCTGAAATACCCCTCGGAATAGGGCGAATCTACGAATCTAAACGTGGCGTACAGACCGTTTCCCCTCATGGTTCTTATCTGCGGATCGATCTGCAGATCCCATTGTGGATCTATCGCCAAATAGATAGGCTGAATATATACGAAACCGTCTTTGTTCGATATCGAAAACTTTGGAATCAACAGCCCGCTTCTGCGCTGTTTGGAGGTGGAAAAGCCTAGATAGGGAGTATACAGGATCGGAATAGAGCCGGCATAGAGCCTCACGTTATAGAGATTTATCCATTTTCTCTTTTCGTTGAAATCCCCGAAGGTAAACTCCAGTTTCCAATCGGGATCGCTGGGATCGCAACTGGAAACAAGAGCCTTATTGAGCTCGAAAAAGCCTCTTTGGCCTTCGGACTCGCAGGAACTGATCCAAAGACCGTCCGAGAGATCGATGAAGAAAAAGGGTTTGGAGTAGAACTTCTCGTTTTTTAGATCGAAAATCGCGTAATCTCCCAAAATCGTATACGAGACACCCTTGGTTACCGAAACGTCCCCTTTGAGCTCTATCGTTGAACTCTTTTTATCGTATATCGCCTCTTTGGCTTCAATGTAGTAGTCTTTGTAAACGATTACCACGTCGCCCCTGGCATGCGCTCTGTTTTCGAAACTTTGAACGCTGTCGGCAAACATATCGGCCACCGTCGTAGCCCCAAAAAGCGAAAGACTCGAAATCAGAGTCAAAAGCAAAATCGATCTAAACATCGACCACCAAAGTAGAGGCTGTTTTGTCATGGAAGGCCTGCCTTTTAGGATCCACAAACGCCAACAAAAACCCTAGATAAAAAGCCATCTCGCTAACGACTCTAAATACGGCCCTGTTAAAGGACTGAGAGAGCCTTACGCCCTCTTTGCCGTTTGCGTCCACCACCGCGATTTTAAAGAGCTGCTTGCCCAAAGTGGCGCCATATTTCCATACGAAAAACGTATGATAGGCGATTTTGATCGTAACCAGATAGATTACGAATCTGTTCATTACCATAGATATCTCGACAAAATCGGCCTGTCGAGGCAAAATATCCCACACTACCGCCAAAAATATGACCGATACTATCACCTCGTCCACAACAAAGGCGCCGCCTCTTTTTTGCAGCGAAGCGAAAGAGAGCCGATCGGAGCTCATTATCTGCTCTTTAGAGCCTGATAGGCTATATCGCTTCTATATTTTTTGCCCGCAAAATGGACCTGCCCGGTCAACAAGTAGGCGTAATCCCTGGCCTCTTGCAAAGTTTTACCAGTTCCAACGCAAACCAGTACCCTCCCTCCGGTGGCGTACAGCTTGCCCTCTATCAAGGAGACGCCGGCAAAGGAGATATGGGCATGCTCGGCCAGATCTTTATGGACGATCTCGTCGATAATGATTTCGGCCGGCTTGCTTTTTGAATAGGGATAGTTTTCGCTGGCCAGGACAACGCCCACGGCGTATTTGTCGTAAAACTCGATATTTACCGATTTTAGATCTCCGGTCGCCGCTTTGAAAAAGAGTTCAGAAGCCGGCGTCTTCAGCAGAGGCATAAGAACTTCGCATTCAGGATCGCCGAATCTAACGTTGTACTCCAGAACGTAAGGCTCCGAATCCACTATCATAAGCCCAACAAAAAGCACGCCCTCGAAAGGATTGCCCTCCTCCCTCATAGCTTTAATTGTAGGCGCTACAATACGATTTTCTATCTTCGCGTAGAGCTCACGGTCTATCAACGGCGTGGGAGCGTAAGCGCCCATACCCCCGGTATTGGGCCCCTCGTCGTTGTCCATCAACCTTTTGTGATCTTGCGCCGCGGGAAGAATTACGTAATTTTCACCGTCGCTAATCGCAAAAACGGACAGCTCATATCCATCGAGATACTCTTCGATTACCACTCTTTTGCCCGCATCTCCGAAAGCTTCGCCGCTGAGCATCTCCATAACGGCTTTTTTAGCCTCGCTTTTCTCTTTGGCTATAATGACGCCCTTGCCGGCGCAAAGGCCGTCCGCTTTGACCACTATGGGCTCTTTCATGTCCTCTATGAAGGCGGCGGCCTCTTCGAAATCTTCGGTCTCCAAAAAGGCTGCCGTCGGAATATCGTGACGCTTTAGAAAGTTTTTCATGTAAATTTTTGAGCCTTCCAGCATCGCTGCCTTTTGAGTAGGACCGAAGATAATCAACCCTTTTTTTCTGAATATGTCCACTATCCCGTCGACCAGCGGAGCCTCAGGACCGACGACGGTCAGATCGATCCCCCTTTCTATTGCGAAATCGGCCAGATCTTCCCAATCGGCGGTTTCCACGTTCTTCCCCAGCTCCATAGTCGCGCCGTTGCCGGGCGCAAAAAAGATCTCCTCTACGTTTTTGTCCCTTTTAAGGGCCAAACCTATAGAATACTCCCTACCTCCGCTTCCGACTACCAGTACTCTCATCCGATTCCTTTGTCTGTATTGTCTCTTTTTAAAGCCTTTGGTCAGGATTCAAAAAGGGACAATAAAAAAACCCGAGCGGGCGTTCACGCTATGCAATGGTCCCAAATGACCAAAGTGGAGGGAGGGAGTGCCGCTTTAGGCGGCAGCCTCTCGTCCGCAAAGCGGACTCAAACGAGGTCACCGACACACCGCGACCCTACGCCGTCCCTCAAAAGTGCGATTGTCGGACCCCCATATCGCGGGTAGCGCACCGCTCAGGTTTTAATATATTATAGGAAAAAATTGCTTAAAAGTAGATATTCTCGATATACTCGAGGCACTCTTTAAACGTGCGGCCCGGAGAGAGATGAACCTCTATGCCTGCAGGAATATACGAGGCTGTTTTTTTACCTAAGGCTACCGCTTTGTAGTCCTTTTTCCATTTGAAACAGGAAAAGAAACATCTCACCGTGGAAGGGGAGGAAAAAACTATTACGGAACCGGGCTCGGGCGCTCTTAGAGAGTCGCATTCGACGCAAACGGTTTCGTATCCGACAACCTCATCCACCTCCGCTTTGCACTCTCTCAGCGCCGAAGCCGTATCAAATAGAGTTCTTTTGCCTCTGACGTAAAGGATTCTGGAGCCGGCCGGTAAAAATCCGCAAAGCTCCTCGCACATCTTTTCGGAATAGGACTCTTTGGAGACAAAGGCTATCTCCATTTGGGCATTTTCTGCCTCTTTGGCCGTCGCCTTTCCTATCGCCAGAACTTTGGGAAAGGGGCCTTGCATCGATCTCAAAAGAGCTCTTACGCCGTTTTTCGAAGTAAAAAGGAGATAGTCGTAATATTGGGGATCTTTCTCTATTTTAAAGAATCTCTGCCTGATCACGGGGAGCTTTCGCGCTCCCTGAACGTCCGTATCCGAGAGTATGTATATTTTAGGTTTTACTCCCACTCTATGGTCCCCGGCGGTTTGGAGGTAATATCAAACACTACTCGGTTGATGCCGTCTACCTCGTTGATTATTCTGTTGCTGATATTCTCCAACAGATCGTGAGGCAGATGCGCAAACGTTGCTGTCATGCCGTCGCTGCTCTCGACGCATCTTATCGCTACGCTGTTTTCATAGGTTCTTTTGTCTCCCATAACGCCTACGCTGCTTACGTTCAGCAATACGGCAAAAGCCTGCCACAATCTATCGTAATATCCGGCCGCCTTTATCTCGTCGAGCAAAATGGTATCCGCTTTTCTTAATAGATCCAGGCTCTCTTTTGTAACCTCTCCCATAATTCTAATGGCCAGACCCGGCCCGGGAAAGGGATGTCTAATAACCATCTCCCTGGGAAGTCCCAGCTCAAGGCCCAGTTTTCTTACCTCGTCTTTGAACAGCTCCCGTAGAGGCTCGATAAGTTCGAACTTCATCCACTCGGGCAGTCCGCCCACGTTGTGATGGGATTTTATCGTTTCGCTGGGACCTTTTACCGAAACAGACTCTATAACGTCGGGATACAGCGTCCCCTGAGCCAGATATTTTACGTCACTGTATTTTTTGGCCTCCTCTTCGAACACTTCGATGAACGTATGCCCGATAATCTTTCTCTTTTGCTCCGGATCGGTAACTCCGGCCAGCGCGTTTAAAAATCTATCTGAGGCGTCGACTACTACAAGAGGAACTTTGAGCATATTTTTAAATACATGCTCCACCTTCTCTCTCTCGCCGGCTCTTAATAGGCCGTTATCCACAAAAACTGGGATCAACCTATCGCCTATGGCCTCATAGAGCAGAGCCGTAACCACGGAGCTGTCCACGCCTCCGCTGAGCGCGCACAATACTTTGTCGTCTCCCACCTCTTTCCTGATCTTTTCTATCTGCTCCTTGGCAAAGTGGCCCATATCCCACTTGTCCGTAACGCCGCATATATGTTTGGCGAAATTGGACAAAATTTTGCTTCCCTCTTGAGAATGCGAAACCTCGGGATGAAACTGTAGCGCGTAGATCCTTTTCTCTTCGTTCGCTATAGCCGCATACGAGGAGTTGGAAGTATGGGCGATTCTAACAAAACCGTAAGGCATTCTCTCCACTTTGTCAGCGTGACTCATCCAGACCACCTGGCCGTCTGAAGTGTCTTTAAAAAGAGGAGAGACTTTGCCGTGCAGCTCATCAAAGATCAATCTGGCCTTGCCGTATTCGTGGTGATCAGCCCTGACAACCTCTCCGTTGAAATCCACAGTTATCAGCTGCATTCCGTAACATATCCCCAAAACCGGCACTCCCAGCTCATAGATTCTCTTATCGACCCTAGGAGCCTCTTTGTCGTAAACGCTGGCCGGACCGCCGCTAAGAACGATTCCCTTTGGATTTTTGGCCTTGATATCCTCAATATCCGTAAAATACGGATAGATTTCACAATATACGCCCTCTTCTCTCAGCCTCCTGGCTATGAGCTGAGTATACTGGGAACCGAAATCCAAAACAACTATCGGCACGTTCTGCATTCAAATCCTTTATTTAATATAACCCGAAAATTTCGAACTGAATATACCAAACTATCAAAGAGAGGATATACCCCAACATTACGGTCCAAGCGTGTCTCATATGGGCCCCGAAAGTATATATTCCTCTCAGTCTGCCCATGACGCCCACGCCGGCCGCGCTACCGAAACTGATCAGACTGCCGCCGATACCGGCGGTGAGAGTAACAAGCAGCCACTGATCAATACCCATTTCGGGATCGGCTTTTAATATGGCGCTCATAACCGGTACGTTGTCGACTATGGCGGAAATAACGCCTACTCCGATATTGCCGGCCGTCGGACCTATAATATCGTACAGTTTGACGATATACTCCAAATAACCCAGATAGTGCAGGGCTCCTACTGCCGAGAGTATACCGAAAAAGAACAAAAGCGTATCGTTCTCAACATGTTTCATGTTGACAAAAACGTCGAATTTATCGGACTGATTTTTTCTTTTGTGCAGATAGGAATAGATCTTCAAAAGCGCCAGTCCGAACATCATACCCCACATAGCCGGGAAGTGGAAGAACTGATGACCCGTAACGGCGAAAACTATGGTAAAAATTCCCAACCATATCACCACTTTGGCTCCGGGTTTAAGCTCGGCTTTCGGAACCGAAGCGTCAAAATGGGGTTCACCCTCTGGTACCACTCTGCTCAACAGCCATGCCGTCAACAGCCATCCTGCTATCGAAGGGGGAAACAGATACAAAAAATCTACGAACTCCCCTTTTCCGGCGGTCCACGCCATCAGCGTGGTAATGTCCCCAAAGGGACTCCATGCGCCTCCGGCGTTTGCGGCCACAACTATGTTTATGGCGCCAGGAACCAAAAACTCGTTTTTCGTCTTGTCTATAGTAAACAGTACCGTCGACAAAATCAGTGCCGTAGTCAGGTTGTCGGCCACAGGAGAAATGAAAAACGCCAAAAGTCCGGTTATCCAAAACAGTTTTTTGTAACTGTATCCTTTGGAGGTCAATTTATATTTCAAAACGTCAAAGACGTGTCGCTCGATAAGCGTCTCGATATAGGTCATCGCCACAAAGAGGAAGAAAAATATCTCGGCGATCTCTAAAATCAGCTTCTCCATCTCGTCGTGAAGGGGATCTGGATCAAGACCGTTTATCGAGTAGTAGATCCCTATTATCATGAACATCAGCGTACCGATCAGCAGAGCCGGTTTTGCTTTGTTCATATGGAACTTCTCTTCGGCCGCTATAAAGTAGTAACCGATTACGAATATAACCAGACACAAATAACCCACCCAGGTATGGGTAAGATCCATTCCGTGCATGCCGTCTCCTAAAGTTTGATTTAGACTATTAAACTACTATTTTTCTTAATCTTCAATATAGTGGGCCCCCACGGAACGCTCTCTTTTTAACGCCGCCTCCACCACGGATCTGGCGCTGTTGATTCTAAGTCTCAAGAATCTACCCACATCTTTTCGAGAAATCTCCTCTATCGTCTCCAGAGCCTCTTTGAGTCCATCCCTTTTTCTGATAATGCCAACCTTCTCCCACATGGTCTTTCTGAGTAGATTCTTTAGCTCCTTGTCTCCGTTTTTAACCAACGCTCCCCTGTAGGGCTTAAACTCCTTTTTCGGCAGAGGGCCCCTATCTTTGCCCAGAGCCTCCTCCACCGCTCTTTTGGAAAATACCAGCCCCTCCAGCAAGGAGTTGCTGGCGAGTCTGTTCGCTCCGTGCACTCCGGTACAGGCCACCTCTCCTATGGCATATAGATTTAAATAGCCCGCGACTCTGGAGTAGGTGTCTGTTTTTATACCGCCCATCATAAAATGAAACGCGGGAGAGATTGGAACCTTTTGAGCCGGAACCATATATCCCAGTTCTCTGAAATTTTTATATATGGTGGGGAACCTATGTCTGAAAAACTCCTCTTCGAAATTCTCGAAGGACAAATATACCAAATGGCCTTTTTGCTTATGCTTGAAAATCGCTCTACTGACTATATCCCTGGGAGCCAACTCACCTCTTGAGTCGTAATCGAAAAGAAATCTTCTGTTGTTTTCGTCCACCACCGTGGCGCCTTCTCCTCTGAGCGCCTCCGTCAACAGCAGTTTTCGGGCGCTCTTGCTCTTTATAAACACGGTGGGATGAAACTGGGTAAACTCCATATCTCTCAGCTCTATACCCTTCTCCAGCGCGATCCCGTGGATATCGGCGCTAATGGTTTTGGCGTTCGTATGGTACTCGTACAAAGAGCCGATTCCGCCGCTGGCTAAAATTACGTTGTCGGCATAGATGTTCTCCATCATGCCGCCGTATCGTACGCATACGCCGTAACAGACCCCATCATCGCAAAGCAGATCGGTAACTTCGGCCCCCTCCACGATCTTGTGGGGCAAGGAGGAGATCAAAAACAGATGCATTCTCCTTCCGGTAGCGTCTCCTCCAGCGTGAAGTATCCTTGCGGTGGAGTGGGCGGCCTCTTTGGTATACAAAAGCTCTCCCGTATCGTCGCAGTCGAACTGAAAACCCCTTTGAATCAGATCGTTGATCACCGCTATGCTGTTTCTGCTGAGAATCTCCACCGCCTCTTTGTCGCAAAGTCCGGCACCGGCTTTTAGGGTGTCTTCGATATGAACGGGAATATCTTCAGCCCCTTTAGCCGTAGAGATCCCTCCCTGAGCGTAAAAGGTGTTGCACTCCCATAGCGGCTCTTTTGAAAGTATCAACACTTTTTTGTTTTTTGGGATGTTCAAAGCGGCGTAAAGTCCGGCGATGCCGGCCCCGACGATTACGAAATCGTACCTCATTTAGAGCTCTCGCTAGAAGGATAATAGGGAGGAGCCTTGTAACCGCAGCCCGATACCGCAAGAATCAAAATTGATATAATAACGGCATGAAAAACGTAAAAAACATTCTTTCTCATCTTTTTCCCAAAAAACAGAAGTTGATCGAGCACGGATGTCTGAACAGACTGGTGTCGCTGCTTCCATTAAGACTCAAAGAGCATATCCTCTTTAGCTATCTCAAAGGGGATACGGTCTATTTCGTCGTCGACCATCCGGCTATAAAAATGGAGTTCAATTATAATCAAAAAGTGATAAATGATCTATTAAACATGATAGCCGAAAATCTCAGGGAGTGCTCCTTTTTAAAAGGGAAAACCTTTGTCTGTTTCGTATCCAACAAAAGATCCAAAACCCCGAAAGAGAAGGGAAAAAGTCACTTAAAAAACTACAAGGAGCCGGCTACCGGAGAGTTTCCGGTCTATTGCGAGGATAAGGAGCTGCAGGAGATCTTTCGGCGAATAAAAGAGAACATAAAGAGAAATCTACATGGACTCTCTAATTGAGCAGATAAAGTCGCTGCCCGACTCTCCTGGGGTATACCAGTATTTCGACGAATTGGGCAGGCTTTTATACGTCGGCAAGGCCAAAAGTCTCAAAAACAGGGTCAAAAGCTATTTTAGATTCACGCCCTCTTTCGCTCCGGCTCCTAATCTCTCTCCCAGAATCTACAAAATGGTTCACGAAACCAAAAAAATAGAGTATATAGTCGTCAATAGCGAAAACGACGCATTAATATTGGAAAACTCTCTAATAAAACAGCTAAAACCGAAATATAACATTCTACTAAGAGACGACAAGACGTTTCCTTATATCTATATCGACTTCGATGAGCCATTTGCGAGACCAAAAATAACCAGAAAAGTTATAAAGGGTAAAAAAGTCAGATACTTCGGCCCATTTTCCACGGCGGCCAAAGATATACTCGATTCTATATACGAGCTCTTTCCGCTGGTACAAAAGGATGGGTGCCTCTCGCAAAAAAAGGCCTGCCTTTTTTATCAGCTAAAAAGATGTCCCGCCCCATGCGAAGGAAAAATCACGCAAAAAGAGTACTTGAAAATATTAAACGACTCCATCGAATATATCGTTGACAAAAACAGAATAATCCAAAAGCTCTCCGAGCGTATGGAGTCTCTATCGGAGGAACTCAGATTCGAAGAGGCGGCCCAAATCAGAGACAGAATCAAAAGAATACAGCAGAGTCAAATTCACAGCGACATGGATCTGGCGAAACTGGAAGATATAGATATAATAGCCGTTTACGCCGAAAAGAGCAGAGCCGCGCTGGTTAGAATGTTCATGAGAAACGGCAAAGTGATATCCAGTAGCTCCAAAATATTCAGATTCGACGAAGAGAGAGGGTTCGATATCGAAGAGGCCTACAAAAGAGCCGTTTTGGAGTTTTACGGTCAGGACTCTCCCCTGACGGCGAAAAAGATATACACTGCTCACCCCTTCGAAGAGAGCCAAGAGGTGGTATCCGTGCTAAAAGAGAGATTCAAAAAGCCTCTCTCGATCCGATCACCAAAAAGAGGCGAAGGTAAAAGAGTTACGGAACTGGCCCTATTGAACGCCAAGGAGATTCTCAGAAAAGAGGGCAAATCGCAACAGTTGCCAAAAAGACTAAAAGAGCTCCTTAAACTCGAATCTACCCCCTATAGAATAGAGATTTTCGACAACTCTCATCTGCGCGGCAAAGCGCCGGTAGGGGCTATGGTGGTTTGGGAAAACGGCCGATTCCTAAAAAGCGACTACAGACATTTCAACCTGGCTTCAAAAGATGAATACTCCCAGATGAGAGAGCTTCTAAGCAGACGATGCGAAAGTTTCATAAAATCCCCTCCTCCGGATCTTTGGGTTATAGACGGAGGCGAAGCGCTCAGGGTCCTGGCCGAGGATATACTGTCAAAATACGGTGTCGTTCTTGAGGTAATAGCCATATCCAAAGAGAAAAAGAGCAACAAAACATACAGATCAAAAGGCAAAGCCTCAGACACGATACATACCAAATTCGGCCCCCTTTCTCTCTCTCCTTTCGACGAGCGACTGAATCTTCTGCAAAAGCTTAGAGACGAAGCGCACCGTTTCGCTCTGGAATTCCACAAAAAACAGCGTCTCAAGATCGAAAAGGAGATCTCTCTTTTAAAGGCCAAGGGAATAGGCGAGGCGAAACTGAAACGGGCTCTGGACTATTTTGGCAGTTTCGAAAACATCAAAAACGCCTCCCTGGAAGAGTTGTGCGAAATTCTCGGTCCCAAAACCGCAAAAAGCCTAAAATCCACAATTTCCTAAGATTTTATTAAACAAAATATGTTATATTTTTGTAATCGTTTTCACAACTCGTTGTTATTAAATTTTATTATAATAATCAAGAGAGTGTTCCTATGGAAAAACCCAAATGTATCGACGAAGAGTACCTCTTCGCTGACGGTATCATAGTGAGCGAAACCGATCTTAGGGGCGTAATCACGTACGCAAACCGAAAATTTTGCGAAATTTCCGGTTACGACAAAGAGGAATTGATCGGCAAACCTCACAATATATTGAGACATCCAGACATGCCCAAAGCGGCTTTTAAAGAGATGTGGGATACAATCCAACAAAACAGAGAGTGGATCGGCCTGGTAAAAAATTTGAGAAAAGACGGTCGATACTACTGGGTAAAAGCGTATATTAAGCCGGTTTTTAAAAACGGGGAAAAGGTCGGGTACATAGCGGCCAGAAAACCCGCCAGCAAAGAGGCGGTCATAGAGGCGGAGGAGAAATACAGGAAACTGCTGGAAAAGGAAAGAAGTTGATACTCTACGACCCTCAAAAAAAGATGGTGGCCATCAGCGACGAAACCCTGGATTTTCTGGGTTTTTCGAATATAGAGGAGTTCGCAAAAAACCACGAAGACATAGCGGAACTGTTCGAAAACAGACCGGGATACGTATATAACTTTGCCAGTTTCTCATGGATAGATTTCATAAAAAACAATCCGCTCAACTCTCACAAATGCCTACTGAAAATAGACGAAAGAGAGATAGAGCTTCTGATCAAACTAAAAGAGCTAAAAAAGATCGAAGGAGAGGGATCCTTTTACTGCGTGGAGCTTCTGGCCCAAGAGGGCATGGCGTCGAAAACGCCAACCGAAGCGCTATCGGTAAATATAGATTCGGCGATCAGCGAAACTCCTAAACCTCAAGAGTACTTCGAAGAGAGAATAGATCGGGAACCGGTAGAGAGTCTAGATATAGATCTCGAAACGCCTCAGGAGATTTCGCAACCGCAAGATATCTCCGTCGCGAACCAAGAAACGCCGATCCAGACCGTTTTGGATGATGTCCAGATCCATCCGGAATCGAGCGATGAGGCGGTTTTCGCGCCGTCGATCGATATAGAGAACACAGATGAAATCTATACGGACCTGCTAAAGATAGACGAGGAGGAGAAAGCTCCAAAAAGCGAATACGATATAGACAAGGTCGCCGGCGAACTGGGAATAGACAGATCGCTGATCGAGGAGCTGCTAAACGAGTTCGTCGAACAGGCAAAAGAGCTAAAAGAACCTATTTACGACTCGATAAGAACGGGCAATTTAAAAGAGACCCACGCCTTGATACACAAAATAAAAGGCGCGGCCGCCAACCTGAGAATCAAAGATGCCTCGGAAATACTCTCGCCAACGGCCAAAGAGGATAGCCCTTTGGTTCTAGAGAGCATAATGGACAGATTCTATCTCTTTCTTGAGAGATTCGAAAAAGAGATTGGCGGCGGCTCGGCGTCCTCTTTATCCACCGAAAGCTCCGATGCGGACGCCGATTTACAGCCGAGCGTCTCTTTCGATCCAACCGAAGCATCCAAAGAGCTGGGGCTCGAACCGGAAAGCGTTTTAGAGTTCGTCAAAGACTACATAAATCAATCCAGAGAGT
>Ga0256834_1001328_pt1 | contig 16960 bp, 10 predicted proteins | sample 4281140metaG_FD_190536 | JGI IMG/M metagenome (GOLD analysis project Ga0256834, IMG submission 190536) | Hydrothermal vent microbial communities from East Pacific Rise, Pacific Ocean - 4281-140 | ecosystem: Environmental > Aquatic > Marine > Hydrothermal vents | place: Pacific Ocean: East...
ATGGTATGGCGGCTGTGTTTAAGATGGAAAGTCATAACCACCCCTCATTCATTGAGCCTTTTCAAGGTGCTGCTACGGGTGTAGGTGGAATCTTACGTGACATCTTTACTATGGGAGCTAGACCTGTAGCCAACCTCAATGCCTTACGTTTTGGTACAGTTAAAGGTGACTTTGAAGTAGCGAAGTATCAAAGACACCTTGTACGTGGTGTGGTAGACGGTATAGGCTCTTACGGTAACTGTATGGGTGTTCCTACCATCGGAGGAGAAGTGAGTTTTGATGAGTCTTATAATGGGAATATTCTTGTGAATGCATTTTCATTAGGACTCGTAAAATCAGATGAGATTTTTTTAGGTGTTGCCTCAGGTCTTGGTAATCCCGTCATGTATGTAGGGAGCAAAACAGGTCGTGATGGTCTGGGTGGTGCGGTTATGTCTTCAGATTCATTTACGGAAGAGTCAAAGTCTCTTCGTCCTACAGTACAAGTGGGTGACCCCTTTACTGAGAAACTTTTACTTGAAGCATGTTTAGAACTTTTCAAAACAGACTTGATTGTGGGGATTCAAGATATGGGTGCAGCAGGACTGACTTCTTCTGCATTTGAAATGGCAGGTAAAACAGGGGCAGGGCTCATTATGCACCTAGACAAAGTTCCAGCCCGTGAAGAAGGTATGACACCGTATGACTTCATGCTTTCTGAGTCTCAAGAACGTATGCTTATTTGTGCAAAACAAGGTTCAGAGCAAGCGATTATTGATATTTTTGAAAAATGGGGACTAGATGTAGCAGTCATTGGTGAAGTCACAGATACAGCTCGTATGGAACTCATGTGGCATGGTGAAAAATGTGCCGATATGCCCATTGCCCCTGTGAGTGAAGAAGCACCTGTATTAGATAGACCTATTTCTAGACCTAAGTATTTAGATGAAGTGAATGCAAAAAGTGTAGATAGCTTTAAGGCGGTACATGATCAAGAAGCGTATGAAACACTGCTTTCACATATTGAAATTTCTGATAAAGCATGGGTATATAACCAGTATGACTCTATGGTACAAACCAATACAACGAAACACCCAGGAAGTTTAGATGCTTCATGTATTCGTATTAAAGAAAATGGGAAAGCTTTAGCCATGAGTACAGACTGTAACCCACGGTATTGTTACATAGACCCACATAAGGGTGCGGCACTTGCTGTTGTTGAATCTGGACGTAATGTGGCTATGTCAGGTGCTAGACCATTGGCTATTACTGATTGTCTAAACTATGGGAACCCAGAAAACCCAGAGGTGATGTGGCAGTTTGCAGAAGGTTGTGAAGGCATCAAAGAAGCATGTTTAGCACTTAACACTCCTGTAGTCTCTGGAAATGTATCACTTTACAATGAAACCAATGGGGTTTCGGTATATCCAACACCAGCCATTGGGATGGTTGGATTGAATGAAAATGAAAATAAAGTACTCCCCTCAGTCTTTCAAGAAGAGGGAAGTCAAATTCTTTTAGTGGGTGAGACCAAAGGTGAGTTCGGGGGATCTCTTTATATTAAAGCACTTCATGGTGAGACAGTGGGTAGCCTAACAGAATTTGATTATAAAAAGGAGCTTGCACTTTGGGAGCTTGTGATAGAAGCCAATAAACTAGGACTACTCAAGTCTGCCAAAGATGTTAATGTGGGTGGCATTGCTATGGCACTTTCTAAAATGGCAGCTGTTTCTAACATGGGTGTGTCAGCCTATATAAACTTAGATGAAAGTCGAAATATTTTTGATGAATCTCAAAGTAGAGCATTGCTTGAAGTAAACAATGCACATATGGTCACCATGGTGGCAATGGCAAAAGAATTAGGTTTAGAAATTGCAGTGATTGGTGTAGTTGGTGGTGATGATGTAAAGATAAATGATTTATCATTGTCCTTAGAGAAGGTAAAAGACATTTACTTTAACACATTTGAAAGAACCATTGAACAAGACTTATAAATTTGATATTTATCTGTTATAATCATCTTATATTTTAAAGGAGAAGAAATGTCATTATTAGTACAACGACTATTACATGCACTTTCTTCTGCTTTGGTGCCGATAAAAACGGGTCATTTAAAAGCCTGCCATTGTAACTGCTACTTTAAACTTAAAACAAGACTTACACTTCTCTTAAACCAATATATCCCACGGTGTCCATACTATACGACATTTTATGCCTTTAGACGTACGGGTGTACATCCTCCTTTTACTATTATTTCAAAATAAATAACCATTAACATTACTCTATAAATTATAGTTATCACAAATGTGCACAGTAAAATTTCTATTATTTTTTGTGTATCATTTGTCATATTTTAAAGGATGACACATGTCAAAAAAAGCGAATAGCGGTTTAGAAGAAATCTTTTTAAAAAAAAATTATGTTCTAGGATTCCCTCGTATTGGGGAACAAAGAGAATTAAAAAAAATATTGGAGCTCTTTTGGGCTAAAAAAGTAAATTTTACAGAAGTAGAGGAAGTTGCATCAAAACTTAAAGAGAGGCACTGGAAATATCAAAAGGATGCAGGTATTAACTTTATCTCCTCAAATGATTTTTCATTGTATGATAATGTATTAGATATGGCTGTTATGTTAGGTGCAATACCTAAACGTTTTAAAGGGCTTAAAGAGGAAGTACTTTACTTTTCTATGGCACGGGGAAATGAAGATACTGTAGCCATGGAGATGACAAAATGGTTTAATACCAATTATCACTATATCGTACCAGAACTTTCATTAGATGATGTGTATGCTTTAAATGCTAATAAACTATTAAGCGAATATAAAGAGGCAAAAGCCTTAGGGTTAAAAACAAAAATAAACCTGATAGGACCTATTACCTTTTTAGGACTTTCAAAAAGAGTCGATAGAGGGGATACTTATGAATTATTTGGGAAAATACTTCCTGTCTATGTAGCACTCTTAGTAGAGATTGCTAAACTAGATGATGAAGTGACTGTGCAGATAGATGAGCCAATTTTTGTAAAAGGTGTTGAAGCAAAGGTTTTGAGTTTGATTAAACCTTGTTATGATACTTTATGTGCAGTATCAGATCATATCAATATTATTGTGACAAGTTATTTTGAACATTCAAATGAAGCAACAAAAGTATTGGTGCATACCCCTATATGGGGTTTAGGACTTGACTTTTTACATGGTGCTAAAAATATAGAATCACTAGAGTGCATTGCTAAGTCTAATAAAAAACTTATAGCGGGTGTTGTAGATGGTAGAAATATTTGGAAAAATAATTTAACTAAAACAGCAATACTTTTAAATGATATAGCAAATACGGTAAGTAAGGAGAATATAATAGTCTCAAGTTCTTGTTCTTTATTGCATACCCCTTTTACTTTGAAGTATGAAGAACAGATGGATAGTGAGATTAAAACCTGGCTCTCCTATGCCGTAGAAAAATTAAGTGAAATTTCTTTACTCACAAAACTATTTTTTGATGATTCCCTGTTACCCAAAGATCAAGAAGCACTAGAAAAAAATAAAATAGACAATAGCCTTAGAAGTAACTCTTTACGCATACACAATAAAGAAGTGCAAACTAGAGTAGTAAATTTTAAAAAGATAGAGCGAGAGGGTGTGTATGAAGAGCGTATTAAAATACAAAAAGGGCTTTTAGGCTATGAAGATTTAGCCACCACTACCATAGGTTCATTCCCTCAAACACCTGAAGTAAGAAAAGCAAGGGCATCCTTTAAAAAAGGAGACCTCTCTTATGAATCATATGCATCTGAAATGAAAGCATATATTGATGACTGTATAGCCTTTCAAGAAGAATGCGGACTAGAAGTACTTGTACATGGTGAACCAGAACGTAATGATATGGTAGAGTATTTTGGTGAGCAATTAGCTGGCTATGGGTTTAGTCAAAATGGATGGGTACAAAGTTATGGAAGTAGGTGTGTAAAACCCCCATTTATTTACGGAGACATATCACGTCCTAAACCAATGACTGTTGAGTGGATGGTTTATGCACAGTCAAAAACAAAGAAGATTATGAAAGGAATGCTTACAGGACCAGTAACCATCCTTAACTGGTCATTTGTACGTGATGACATGAGTAGAAGTGATGTTTCTAAACAAATAGCCGTAGCACTTAGTGATGAGATAGATGACTTACAAAAAGTTGGTATTAAAATGATACAAGTGGATGAAGCAGCTTTTAAAGAAGGCTATCCTCTAAGAGAAGAAAATATCTCTACTTATGAGAGCTGGGCAGTAAGGGATTTTAAAATCGCAGTAAGTAGTGCACAAATAGAGACACAGATACACACACATATGTGTTATTCAGAGTTCAATGATATTATCCAAACCATAGAAGCAATGGATGCAGATGTTATTTCTATAGAAACTGCACGTTCTGGAAATGAACTACTTAAAATATTTAAAGAAGTAGGATATAAACAAGAAGTAGGTCCAGGGGTGTATGATATACACTCTCCTCGTATTCCGTCAGTAAATGAGATAATAGAACAAATTAAGCTCCTCTTAGAAGTACTTCCTAAAGAGCAATTATGGATAAACCCAGATTGTGGACTCAAGACACGCAAATACGAAGAAGTAAAATCAAGTTTAATCAATATGGTCAAAGCAGTAAAAGAGGTAAGAAAAATACTTAAATAATTTTTTTGAGGAGTTTTTAAGGCTCCTCTTGTAAAGTCATTTTTAGCTATAATGCGCATTGAAAATTATTTGGGATGGAGTATGCATGAGAGCATTACTGAGTGTAAGTGACAAGAACGGTATTGTTGAGTTTGGTAGAGCATTGGAAAAGCTTGGATGGGAGCTTATTTCTACGGGGGGCACGTATAAAACATTAAAAACTGCGGGTATCACAGTAATTGAAATAGATGAGGTAACAAAGTTCCCTGAATGTTTTGAAGGACGTGTAAAAACACTTAATCCTTATGTTCATGGAGGCATACTTCATAAGCGTGGTGATGCTGGACATGTAGCCCAAGCTAAAGCACTCGGGGTTGAGGGTATTGATTTGGTATGTGTAAATCTTTATCCTTTTAAAGAGACTATAGATAGAACTGAAGATTTTGATGAAATCATAGAAAATATAGACATCGGTGGTCCAACAATGGTACGTTCTGCTGCTAAGAATTTCAATGATGTCCTTATTGTAACCAATGTGAATGATTATGAAAATGTATTGACTGCATTAGAAACAGATAACAATACACTTGAATTTAGACGTTCTCTCATGATAAAAGCTTTTGAACACACTGCAGCCTATGACGCTATGATAGCCAACTATATGAATGGTAGATTTAATGATGGTTTTGGTGAGTATCAGTTTATTACGGGTAAAAAATCTTTCCAAACACGTTATGGTGAAAACCCTCATCAAAAGGGTGCTCTGTATGAATTTGACAAGCATTTTTCTGATAACTTCAAACAAGTAAAAGGTGAAGCATCTTTTAACAATATCAATGATGTAAATGGTGCCCTTAAAATTGCTTCTAGTTTTGGAGATGAGAATGCAGTATGTATTGTAAAACATGGTAACCCTTGTGGATTTGCACTCAGAGATAATTTATTAGATGCATATGTAGAAGCTTTAAAGTGTGACCCTGTTTCTGCTTTTGGTGGTGTAGTATCTGTAAATGGTATAGTTGATGGACCCATGGCAGAAAAAATGAATGAGATTTTTCTAGAAGTTGTGATGGCAGCTGACTTTACAGCAGAAGCTTTAGAAGTATTTGAGAAGAAAAAACGTTTAAAACTTTTTTCTCAAGGTACGCATAAATTAGTGATGTCTAAAGATAGCCATGACTTTAAACATGTAGATGGTGGATTCGTGTATCAAAATGCAGATTGTATTTGTGACAATGAAGTACACAACGCTAAGTGTAAATCTAAACTTACGGCAAGTAAGCAAGAGATAAAAGATTTAGAAATAGCATGGAAAGTAGCTGGACTTACTAAGTCTAACTGTGTAGTGTATGTTAAAAATTCTGCAATGGTTGCAGTAGGTATGGGTATGACATCTCGTGTAGATGCAGCACAATGTGCACTTAAAAAAGCAAAAGAGATGGGATTAGATGTTTCTGGTGCAGCTATGGCATCAGAAGCCTTTTTCCCTTTTAGAGATAGCATAGATGCAGCAGCAGCATCAGGAATTAAAGCCATTATAGAACCAGGTGGAAGCATACGTGACGAGGAAGTGATAGAAGCAGCAAATGAGCATGGTATTTCACTTTATTTTACGACTGTTAGGCATTTTCTGCATTAAGTAGTAAGATGCATAAAAAATTATAATTTGACATTTATTGACAATTTTAGAATAAACTTTCATATAAGTTAACTAAAAGTAAAGGAAAAAGAATGAAAAGAGTACTACTTGTTTTTGGAACTAGACCAGAAGCTATTAAAATGGCACCACTCGTTTTAGAATTTCAAAAATATTCAAAAGATATAGAGGCTAAAGTGTGTGTAACAGCACAACATAGAGAAATGTTAGACCAGGTTTTGGAAATCTTTGATATTAAACCAGATTATGATTTAAATATAATGAAACCAGGACAAGACCTATATGATGTAACAAGTAGAATTTTACTTGGAATGAAAGAGGTTTTAAGCTCATATAAACCAGATGTTGTATTGGTTCATGGTGATACTACCACTACACTTGCTACAGCACTTAGTGCATTTTATCAGAAAATACCAGTGGGTCATGTTGAAGCAGGTTTACGAACAGGAGATATATATAGTCCTTGGCCAGAAGAAGCAAATAGAAAATTAACAGGCACACTTACTACCTATCATTTTGCACCAACACAAACAAGTCAAGCTAATCTGCTAGCAGAAGGAATTGATACAGATAATATATATGTGACTGGGAATACTGTCATTGATGCATTATTGTGGGTTTTAGATAAAATCAACAATACCGATTCACTTAAAAATAAATTGTCACAAAAAGTATTAGCACAATTTACAGCATTTGAAAGTAAAAATAGGTTTGTTTTAATTACGGGGCATAGACGGGAAAATTTTGGACAAGGGTTTTTAGATATGTGTACAGGTATTAAAACTTTGGCACAAACACATAAAGATGTAAACTTTGTTTATCCTGTACACTTGAATCCCAATGTACAAAAACCAGTATTAGAACTTTTATCTGGAATTGAGAATGTTTATCTTATCGATCCACTAGATTATGAGCCATTTGTATATTTGATGAGTAAATCATATGTAATCTTAACAGATAGTGGAGGTATACAAGAAGAAGCACCAAGTTTAGGGAAACCAGTTCTTGTTATGAGAGACACAACAGAACGGCCAGAAGCAGTAGATGCTGGAACAGTTAAACTTATTGGTACCAATACTGAAAATATTATAAATGAAGTAACAAAACTATTGAATGATAAATCAGAATATGAACGTATGAGTAAATCACACAATCCATATGGTGATGGAAAAGCATGTGAAAAAATTATTAAAACATTATTAGAGGAGAAATAAATGCAAGCAAAAACAGTATGTGTTATAGGATTAGGATATATAGGATTACCAACAGCAGCACTTTTAGCAAATAGACAATACCAAGTGCATGGTGTAGATGTAGTACAAAGCACTGTAGATACAATTAATCAGGGGAATATACATATTGTAGAGCCTGATCTTGATACTTTTGTGCGTTCAGCGGTGAATTCTGGAAATTTAGTAGCGGATATTAAACCAAAAGAATCGGATGTCTTTATTATTGCTGTTCCTACACCTTTTCATGATGGCTATGTCCCAAATATAGATTATGTAGTTTCAGCAACTGAGGCAATTGCACCATATATAAAAGCAGGGAATATAGTCATTTTAGAATCTACTTCTCCTGTGGGAACTACAGATAAGGTAGCAGAAGTATTGGAAAGTAAAGGTATTGACATCTCAACTGTACATATTTCACATTGTCCAGAACGTGTTTTACCAGGTCAAATTATGAGAGAACTGGTTGAAAATGATCGTATTGTTGGTGGAATAGATGAAGAAGCGACAGTAGCGACAGTAGCTTTTTATAAAACATTTGTAAGTGGTAAAGTACTTCAAACAGATGCAAAAACAGCAGAAATGGCTAAATTAACAGAAAATAGTTTTCGTGATGTAAACATTGCATTTGCCAATGAACTGTCTATTCTTTCAGATAAATTTGGTATTGATGTTTGGGAACTAATATCTTTAGCAAATCGCCATCCCCGTGTAAATATTTTACAACCAGGAGTAGGGGTAGGTGGACATTGTATTGCTGTTGACCCATGGTTTATTGTCCATGCTGGTGGGGATGATGCTAAGATTATTCGTACGGCGAGAGAAGTAAATAATTATAAAACAGAATGGGCAATAGAAAAAATAAAAAATTCCGTACTTAGATTTGAGAAAGAAAATGGAAGAATAGCAAAAGTTGCATGTATGGGACTAGCTTTTAAACCAAATATTGATGATTTAAGAGAATCACCAGCTATTCAGGTTACGAGACGTCTCATAGCTGATGGTCTTAATGTATTACCTGTTGAACCTAACCTTGAGAGTTTAGATGAATTTAACTTGGTAGTTGATACAGAAGCAATAAACAGTGCAGATATCATTGTGTTTTTAGTTGCTCATGAGGAATTTAAAGGTATTCGTATTTTTGGTAAAGAAGTATTTGATTTTTGTGGAGTTACGAATAAAGAAGGACTATCTAAATGAAAATCGCAATTGTAGGTACTGGGTATGTAGGCTTGTCTAATGGAATATTATTATCACAACATAATGAAGTAGTAGCATTAGATATAGTACCAGAAAAAATAGAAATGCTAAAGAATAAAATTTTACCTATTGAAGATAAAGAATTAGAAGAATATTTAACATCAAAAAAGTTAAATTTTACAGCCACATTGGATAAAGAAAAAGCATATAAAAATGCTGTATATGTTATTATTGCAACACCAACAGATTATGATACAGAAACAAATTATTTTAATACAAAATCTGTAGAATCAGTTATAAAAGACGTGCTTAGTATTAATTCCGATGCAATAATGGTTATTAAATCAACGGTACCAGTAGGATATACACAACAGGTAAAAAAAGAATTAGGGTGTGATAATATTATGTTTTCTCCAGAGTTTTTAAGAGAAGGAAAAGCATTATATGATAATTTATATCCTTCTCGTATTATTGTTGGTGAACAGTCGGAACGTGCAAAAATTTTTGCAAACTTATTAGTAGAAGGTGCTATAAAAGAAAATATTTCAGTACTTTTTACAGATTCAACAGAAGCTGAAGCGATAAAATTATTTTCAAATACTTATCTTGCTATGAGAGTTGCCTATTTTAATGAACTAGATTCTTATGCTGCTGCACATAACTTAAATAGTAGGCAAATCATAGAAGGCGTTGGTTTAGATCCTAGAATAGGGAGTCATTATAATAATCCTTCATTTGGTTATGGAGGTTATTGTTTACCTAAAGACACAAAGCAATTAAGAGCAAATTATGAAAATGTACCAAATAGTCTTATTGGTGCAATTGTTGATGCAAATAGTACAAGAAAAGATTTTATTGCAAATGACATTATTGCTAAAAATCCAAAAGTTGTTGGTATATATAGGCTTGTAATGAAAAATGGATCAGATAATTTTAGAGCATCATCGATTCAAGGCATTATGAAAAGAATTAAAGCTAAAGGTATTGAAGTAGTAGTATATGAACCAGCTTTAGAAGAAGAAGATTTTTTTAATTCTAGAGTAATAAAAAACTTTGATGAATTTAAGAAAATTTCTGATGTTATTATTGCTAATCGACGTTCTGATGATTTGAGTACTGTTGAAGATAAAGTATATACTAGAGATTTATTTGGTAGTGATTAATAATAAAGGTTAAAAGTGAAAAATATATTAATGATGCATTATGATTTAATGTTTTATCGAATACCTTTTTATAATCTATTGAATAGTAGATTAAAAGAAATGGATTATAAATTAGTTATTTGGTTTTATACTATACAAGATGAAATTGATAGAAATAGCATGAAGTTTGAATATATTGATGGTGGAACCATACCAATGAATATGATTCATTATAAACATATTATTAAAGATGAAAAAATAGATAAGGTTATTAATTTTTTAAATCCAAGCCAGCCAAGCTATTTATTTTATATTAAAATGTTAAGTTATTCTTTAATCAATAAAGTTGAGTTGATTTATTATGGGCATGGTATAAACTTAGAAAAACAAGACAGTATAATATCTAATCAATTGTATAATCTATTACATTTTTTTTATAAATCAATTATATTATATACTCCAAATGAAAGAAGATTTTTATGGAAAGCACACCATAAGAAGTCATATGTTGCGTATAATACATTATGTTTAGATGGTTATGAAAAACTATCTAAACTTGATAAAAAAGAAATAAAAAGAGATTTAGGCTTTGGTTCTGATGATGTCATAGTATTATTTTCAGGGAGAATTCAAGAACGTAAAAAGTTAAATATATTACTAGATATCTTTGATAAACTAAAACTATTAAATATTAATAATATAAAATTTTTAGTTGTGGGACCGGGAATGACGGAAGAGTATAAAGAAAGAGTTAGACGGAATTCTTTAATTGTAAGTCTAGGTCCAATATATGATAAAGATAAAATGTCTAAAGTATTTTATGCATCAGATATGTTTTGTATTCCTGGACATATAGGATTAGGCTTGATTGAAGCAATGTATTGGGCTATTCCAGTTATCACAATGAATGTAAAACATGCACCAGAAATATATTATTTAGAAGACTCAATTAATGGATATATAGTTGATAATGAATATGAATTATTAGAACTAATTAAAGGCTTCTCTAAAGATGAAAATATAAAGAAATTAATTAATTTATCAAAAGCTGCAAGAGATACCTATACATCTAAGGCAATGCCAGAGATGATGGTAAATGGATTTATAGATGCGATAGGAAATAATAATGAAATATGACAATAATTTTTTAGATAGTTTTAATAAATTAAAAACATACTGTGAATTGGAAAATTTTAAAGGATGGGATCCTTATGATGGATTAAACAGCAAAGTTTTTCAATTTTTCAAAATGGATAAAGTTGCATTTTTTAGATTGGCGTGGATTCAGCTTTTTAAACGAAACCCCATTAATTTAAGGACTATTACAATGGTACCTAAAGAGCATAATCCTAAAGGGTTAGGGTTATTTTTAACAGGATATTGTAATCTTTATAAGAGTGAACCGAAAAAAGAATATTTAGATTATATTATAATGTTAGCAGATGAGTTGATTGCCTTACAGACGCCAGGTTTTTCAGGTGCATGCTGGGGATATAACTTTGACTGGCAATCGAGAGCTTTTTTTTTAAAAAAAGGTACCCCGACAGTTGTGGCAACATCTTTTATTTCTTCAGCACTGCTTGATGCCTACGATATTACTAATAATAAACGTTATTTAGATGTAGCTGTAAGTGCCTCAGATTTTATAATGAAAGATCTTAATAGAACTACAAAAGAAGAGGGTTTTATTTTTGCATATTCTCCTTTTGATCATACATGTGTGTATAATGCTTCATTATTGGGAAGTAAAATCTTAGCAAGAATTTATACTTATACAAAAAATAAAGCATTGTTAGAAGATGCAAGAGATTCCGTTATAGCATGTGTAAATGCACAGAGAGAAGATGGTGCATGGGTTTATGGTGAGCTTAGTCTTCAAGGCTGGGTAGATAGTTTTCATACAGGTTATAATCTTGAGTGTATTTATGAATATCAAAAATTTTCAGGTGATACAAGTTTTCAAGATAGCATTGATAGAGGATTAATATACTATTTGGAGAATTTCTTTTTAGAAGATGGTACACCAAGATATTATGATAATAATACTTATCCAATTGATATACATGCACCGGCGCAGTTAATCGCAACATTATATCATTTAGATATATTAACGGAGCAGAAAGAACTTGCAAATAGAGTACTTGACTGGACAATAGATAACATGCAAGATAAAAAAGGATATTTTTATTTTCAATTAAAAAAAGGTATTTCATCAAAAATTCCATATATGCGATGGGCAGAAGCTTGGATGTTTTATGCATATAGTTTTTATATAAGGGAATTTTCAAATGATAAATAAAGACAGTGCTTTAATAGGAGGTATAAGAACTTTTGCTTTTAAAGATAAAAGTGAAATGTTAGAATACATAAGTGATAAAAAGAGCATACTAATTGCGATGAATGCAGAAAAAGTAATGAAAAATGATTTAAAATTAAAAGAGATTATAAACGCAAATATTGGGTATACAGATGGGTTTGGAGCTGTGATGGCATTAAAGAAAAAAGGTTTGTATGCTGTTAAAATTGCAGGTGCAGAGTTTTGGTTAGAAATAATAAAAAAATTTCATAAAAATAAAAGCTTTTATCTTATGGGAGCTTCAAACGAAACTATTAATAAAACAATTATAAAAATAAAAGAAGATTATCCTAATATTAATATTGTAGGATATAGAGATGGGTTTTTAAATGATGCTGATAAAAAAAGTTTAATATTAGAGTTAAAAGAAAAGAAGCCAGATGTTGTTTTTGTAGCACAAGGTAGTCCAAGACAAGAATTTCTTATGAATGATTTAATAAAAGAACATCCAGCTTTATATATGGGGCTTGGGGGAAGTTATGATGTATACACGGGGCTTAAAAAAAGAGCTCCTAAAATATTTATAGATTTTAATCTTGAGTGGTTGTATAGACTGGTAAAAGAACCTACACGTATTGGACGACAATTGTCCCTCATTAAATTCATGTATTTATTATTGATAAATAAAATATAAAATCAATATTTTTAAGAAAAATTGAGTATATTTAGATATACTCTCAACTATGAATATTATTTTACTAATTACTATTTTTTTGATATCATGCGTACTTATTTTTCTACTTATTAAGTTTTCTCATAAATTAGGACTTGAAGATATACCAAATGAACGTAGTATGCATAAAGCTATTATACCTAGAGGTGCAGGACTTGCTTTTATTTCATCAGTTTTTTTAACATTGGTACTATTTGATTTTACATATTTAATAAAATATTATTATGTATATGTAGCTATAGCTATTGTCTTTATTGCAGGTCTTTGGGATGATTATAAAGATATTTCACCGAAAATTAAATTTATCTTTATCTTTTTTGCTTCAGTTTTATTATACATGAATGATATTGCTATTTTTAATTTAGGTACATATTTTGGATATGAATTTGTTCTACCTTCATGGTTTGTGTTCCCTTTTACCTTTTTTGCTATGGCGGGTTATACCAATGCACTTAATCTTATGGATGGGTTAGATGGATTAGCATCCTCAATATCAATAGTGATGCTTATTGCTTTTTTAGCGATTGGTTTAGAACATGATGATGAGCTTTTAGTCACATTATCATCATTTTTTATTGTTACCCTTATGGCATTCTTACTTTTTAACTGGAATCCTGCAAAAATATTTATGGGAGATAGTGGATCCTTGGCTCTAGGAATGGTTATAGTCATTTTAAGTGTGAAAGCCTTAGAGTATATTACTCCAGCTTCTGTGTTATTTATTATAGCATTACCTATTTTGGATACTTTTATTGTGATGACTAGACGTATCCAGCGTGGACTTTCTCCCTTTAAAGCAGACAAAAATCATATGCATCATTTTTTATATAATGTTAAAGGTGATGTTAAATATACGGTGATGATACTTGTAATGATGCAGATGGTTTTTTCAATTATAGGTTATCAAGTGAGCCTTTCAAATAATTTTATCTCCTTAATCTTATTTTCATTATTGTTTTATATTTATTTAAATTTATTTGATCAAAGATTAAAAAGACGTAAAAAAGAAGATGTAATAGGCAAAAGAGAATAAAGAGATGTTCCTCAAAATGTAACATTTACTTTTAGTATCACAAACATAACTATAATATGTAATTATAAGGTCTAATATAAGGTAGGAATATCCTAATGTTAAAAACCTTTTTATTAAAAAAATAAATTTTTAAAATCTACATAAAAAAGCTTTTGTTAATCAATTTAAGGTTATCATCTTTCAAAACTAAAATTGTGCGGATAGATATAGTGAACTACAGATCTCATAATTCAGTTTTCTTAAGGCATACGGTAATGTTACTTATTGTGAGTGATTTGGTGTGACCTTTTTCTAAGATTGTAATATTTGTTTCATTCTTCTATAATTAAGATGGGACTTTATTTTATTGTGTATATTATAATTTTACACAATATATAGGTTATAATATTAAATTTTAAAAATACTAAATGGAGAGATAATATGAATCATATAAAAATAAAAAGCTTGAATAAAATACTAGGATTATGGTTAATTCTTACAATGACAATGGTACTTAGTGCTGCACCAATTAAAATAATGTTACTTGGAGATTCCATCACTGAAGGTGGAGGAGAGATACCTGATAGACCGGAGCAAAATATAAGTGCTTATACGGGTGGGTTAATACAAGGGCCTGAGCAAATTGGGTATAGAGGTAAACTTTGGTCATTGCTTACAGATGCAGGATATACTTTTGGTACAAATGGTAATTTAGATTTTGTAGGTAATAGAAATTCGGGGAGTACATACCCTGTAGCGTTTGATATGGATCATCAAGGTGCTAGTGGTTTTAAATCATCAGATGTGAGAGATAATATTGAAATGTGGTTAACAAGTAATCCGGCAGATATTGTATTGTTACATATAGGGACAAATGATCCAGGTAATGGAATAGATATAGGTACGTATGATGATCCTGATGAAAATAATAATACAACAGTAAATAATGTTAAAAAGATACTCAATACTATTTTTTCAAAAAATCCAAATACTAAAGTATTTTTAGCCCGTATAATTGAGGCGAGAAGAGCACATAGTTTTGCTGAATTTCCTAATTGGCGTACTGTTGACTTAAATAATGCTGTAGTAGAGATGGCAAATAATCATCCTAAATCAGCCAATATAAGTATTGTAGATATGGAATCAGGAGCTGGAATTGTTTATAATCCTTGTGGTACAACTTTAGGGGATATGCAACCTTTTCATAGTGGGTCATATATTGAGTATGATTTTCATCCAAATTACAAAGGGTATGAAAAAATGGCTCAAAAGTGGTCAACAGCATTACAAGCATCTGGATATCTTGTACCTACTACAACAACAACGGCTGAACATCTTTGGCACCTTAATGAAACCAGTGCACCCTTTGTTGACAGTGAAGGAGCTAATAACGCTTCATGTACAGGTACTGAATGTCCTACGCAAACTACAGGTAAAATAGATAAGGCATTGATATTTGATGGTACAAATAAGCTCACAGTAGCGGCTAATGCATCACTTGATTTTACTGCAAATGAAAGTTATACAATAGAATTCTGGATGAAAGCAGATAATTATGCGGGAAATCATGTTGCTATTGGACGTGGTACTAGTAGCATTGGGTATTTATGGTTAGGTGCAGATGCTAATAAAGTAAAGTTTGAAGTACCAGGTGGTCCGTCAAACCAGTCAAGTCTAGGTAGTATTACATTTGGTGTATGGACTCATGTGGCATTAGTAAAAGATGCAAACCAAGAGAAAGTTTTTATATATCTTAACGGTACCTTAGATAGTGAATATACAAGTACAAAAGTAGCAGTTGAAAATACTCCAATTACTATTGGGAGTCTTAATGATGGACATAAATTCCATGGGACATTAGATGAAATGGCTATATACCGGAGTGCACTCTCTGGTGCAGAGATACAAACACATTTTCTTGATCAGTCAGGGGCAAATGACACACCACCAGTGATAGCTGAAGTTACCGATGTACAAACCCCAACAAATGACTCAACACCGGGTTATATTTTTATCACAACTAAAGCAGGAAACATTAGCTATGCAGGAGGCTGTACTTCCTCAACTAGTGAAGCTTTGTTAGGAAATAATATTATTATTTTTGAACCTTTATCAAATGGAACATACAATAGTTGTACACTCACCGTTACGGATACTGATGCACAAGTTTCTAATATTTTAAATATAACGTCTTTTGAGATAAATACTAATTTGGCAACAACTCGGACGCATTTATGGAGCCTAGATGAGTCAAGTACACCATTTAGTAATTCTGAAAATGCTAATGAAGCTACATGTACAGGGATAGAATGTCCAACGCAAGTAGCTGGACAAGTTCAAAATGCACAATACTTTTCTGGTGAACAAGTACTTAGGATTACAGCAGATACTGCACTTAACTTTTCTGCATCAGAAAGTTATTCATTTGAATTTTGGATGAAGCCAGAGGGAAATACTACAGAAGGTAATGAAGTTGCAATACATTATGGAAACCTTTGGATAGGTAGAAGAGATGATCAACTTAAAGTTCAAATACCTGGAGGACCTTCAAATATGTATTCAGGCGCTTTAACTGTAAATAATTGGAATCATATTGTTGTGGTTAAAGATGCATCAGAAGAAAAGATATTTGTCTATATTAATGGTAGCGAAAGTAATAGTTTTCCTAGTACTGCATCAGCACTAAACAGTGCACAACTTTATCTAGGTGATTATAACCCTGATGCTAATGCCACTACATATGACTTTCATGGTGGATTAGATGAAGTAGCTGTGTATGCTGGAGCCTTAAGTGCTACAGAAGTACAAGCACATTTCCATGCTCAAAGTACAGTAGACACAACACCACCAGTCATAGCAGAAGTTACAGCAGTATCAACACCAACAAACAATGCAACACCAAGTTATAGTTTCTCTTCAACTGAAGCAGGAACTATTACTTATGGAGGTACATGTACGTCTGCTAATACAGCAGCAGCAGTAGGAAATAATACAATTACCTTTATCACACTTGCAAATGGTACATACAGTGACTGTACTATAACTGTGACAGA
>Ga0256834_1001329_pt1 | contig 16951 bp, 21 predicted proteins | sample 4281140metaG_FD_190536 | JGI IMG/M metagenome (GOLD analysis project Ga0256834, IMG submission 190536) | Hydrothermal vent microbial communities from East Pacific Rise, Pacific Ocean - 4281-140 | ecosystem: Environmental > Aquatic > Marine > Hydrothermal vents | place: Pacific Ocean: East...
GCTTATGTCTCTACAAGACAATGATACAAATGCTACTATACTCAAAAGTACATTTGTTGAAGGTGTAGAGAGTGTAGCGTATGAATATGGTTTTATGGATGCACTCTATGAGATGGGGGAGAGTGATTTTAAGCAGTATTTGAAAAAAGAGGTCTTTAGAGGCGGTGCAGAGAGTCTTTATGTGAATTTTCTTAATATGTATGAAATACGCAACACACTCATTAATGAGCAAGAATATGATGAAGATACACTCTATGTACAAACATTGATGCTGGTGATTAATCTTTCAGTGTTTAATATGATACGTAAAGAGCGATTTGTGTTAGCACAAGAACAAGAAAGTAAAAAAGTAGGACGTAATGAACCATGCCCTTGTGGTAGTGGAAAGAAATATAAGAAGTGTTGTGGGAAATAGAAAAGCACTAATATTGACATTTCCCTCCATAAAGTATATACTATAGTAATAAAAGTATATAAAGGATTTATCATGACAGTGAAAGTAGAAAAATCAGAATACAAAAAAGAACTTTTTTCTTTGCCTGTTGATGTGGTCGAGACATTGAAAAATTATGCAGAAGAGACACATAAGAAAAAAAGTCATATTGTCGCAGATGCTATTAGTGAGTATGTGGAAAAGAATAAGCGTAAAGAGTTGGCACAAAAGTTTAAACTTAACATGGGAATCATTAGTGCAAATACACCTGACATACAAGTGATTAAAGCAAATAGAGATGATTAAAATATTTTTTGATGCAAATATCTTGATAGATATTTTAGATGAAACACGTCCATCATATGTACAAAGTAAAGCATTATTGGACAATTTAATGGATAATATAGAACAATATACTTTTTATACATCCTGTGATTTGATGACAACAATCTATTATATATTAAGACAAAAATTAACCAAAGAAAAGACTTTATCTCAAATTAAATTAATAAATGAACTGATTAAAGTTGTTGAGTTTGGTAATGATGAAATATGTGAAGCTATAGAACTCATGGAAAGAAATAAAAAGTATTGTGACTTAGAAGATACTATACAATATGTAATGGCAAGAAAAGAAAAGTGTGATTACATCATCACTAATAATAAAAATTTTGCTTCGGGGGATGTACCTGTACTTTCTAGTCAAGAAGCCCTAAAAGAGTTAAATGAAAAATAAAATAGTTTATATGGGTACACCTCATTATGCAAAAGAGATATTGGAGAGTTTGATAAACGCTGACGATATGGAAGTGTCCTTAGTTTTAACACAGCCTAACAGACCTGTAGGGCGTAAAAAAATTTTGACACCTCCTTCTGTTAAAGTGTTGGCAGAAGAACATGGCATAGAAGTTTTACAGCCAAATCGTCTTGTTGATGAAGGTATGTTTGAAGCGATAAAAGCGGCTAATCCTGACTACATCATAGTGGCGGCTTTTGGACAGATATTACCTAGAAATATACTAGATATTGCACCATGTATCAACCTACATGCTTCACTCTTACCTCAGTATAGAGGTGCTTCACCTGTGCAACAGTCTTTACTCAATGGTGATGAAAAGACAGGCGTGACTTCTATGCTCATGGAAGAGGGGCTTGATACGGGTGATATACTTGAGATTACAGAGTTTGTGATTCCTGAAGATATGTGTTTACATGCTTTGATGCAACAGCTTACTGAGGATGCTTGTAGACTAACTTTAAGTACTATTCGTAATTTTAAAAATATTACACCTAAAAAACAAAAAGAAGCAGAAGCAACACTTTGTAAGAAGATTAAAAAGTCTGATGGTGAGATAGATTTTAATAATGCGGAGAGTATTTATAATAAATATAGAGCATTTGAAGGATGGCCAGGTATTTTTGCCAGTAACGGTACAAAGTTTGATGGTTTAGCATTAGTAGATAGTGCAAGTAATAACACAGCATACGAGATATGTGCATTTGAAGATGAGTCTGTGATAGTAGGCTGTTCAACAGGTATGTTGAAAATAAAAATATTGCAACCCGCTTCAAAAAAAGCAATGACTGCAAAAGCATATTGTGTGGGAAGAGGACTTAAAGTTGGAAATAAAATTATTTAATACATTACCGTCTACACAAAACTATCTTATTGAGGCATTACAAAAGAATAAGTTAAATGCTCCTATAGCTGTTTTGGCTTTAGAACAAAATGCTGGAGTGGGTAGCAGAGACAATACTTGGTCTGGGGGTGAAGGAAACTTTTTTGCTTCGGTGGCTGTAAAGTTGGAAGATTTACCTGAAGATTTACCTCTTTCTTCGGCTTCTATTTATTTTTCTTTTATTATGAAAGAGATACTTTTAGAACTTGGTGAAAAAATTTGGTTAAAGTGGCCCAATGACTTCTATAAAAATGATGAAAAAATTGGGGGAAGTATCACAAAAAAGGTGAATGATACTTTAGTATGTGGAATTGGCATAAATTTAAAAAAATCTCAAAATGGATATACTGCCTTACAGAGCGATATTTCACCCAAAGTATTACTCAAAAAATACCTTTTAGCACTTGAAATATACCCAAAATGGAAGCATGTTTTTAGTGAGTATAAGATAGAATTTGAGTTAAGTAGAAAGTTTTCAGTTCATATTGAAAACTATCAAAATGACCCGCAAATAGGAGCTAAACAGAGTTTAGCCGACGCTACATTGCAAGATGATGGCTCTTTAATTATAGATAAAAAAAAGGTATTTAGTTTACGATGAGTGAAGTAATTAGTATAGCCAACCAAAAGGGTGGCGTGGGGAAAACAACAACAGCAGTAAACTTGGCAGCATCATTGGCTGAAAAAGGAAAAAAAGTACTCCTTTTAGATATAGATCCACAGTCAAATGCAACCACAAGCTTGGGTTATGCTAGAGGTGATTACGAGTTCAATATTTATCATGTATTAATTGGCTCTAAAAAACTTTCTGAAGTGTTACTTGATACACAGATTGATAACCTTTCCTTAGTCCCTTCAAATATCGGACTTGTAGGAATAGAAAAAGAGTTTTATAATCCTAAAAAGAAGAATAGAGAACTAGTATTAAAAGAGAAGATCAAAGAAATTTCGGATAAGTTTGATTATATTATTATCGATTCTCCTCCAGCATTGGGTCCTATTACTATTAATGCATTAAGTGCATCAGATTCAATTATTATTCCTATACAGTGTGAATTTTTTGCATTAGAAGGGTTAGCACAATTACTTAATACAGTGAGTCTTTTAAAAAAGACCATTAATCCTAAACTTAAAATAAAAGGTTTTTTACCTACGATGTATTCAGGACAGAACAATCTTTCAAAACAAGTTTTAGCAGACTTAACACACCATTTTAAAGACAAACTTTTTCATGTGAAAAAAGGGAAAGAATGTATTGTTGTTCCTCGAAATGTAAAAATAGCAGAAGCACCAAGTTTTGGAAAACCTATTACTTCGTACGCAAACAAGTCTAAGGGGTCTGCTGCATATAGAGACCTAGCAACTGTTATAGTAAGAGGTTAAGAAATGGCACTAGGTAGAGGTTTGGGTGAAATACTGTCTGAAGTTGAAGAAGCGTATGAAAAAGATTTATCAGATATTGATAGTTTTGAACTAGAAAAAGATGGTGCACGAATAGAAGACCTTGAGATAAAGAGTATCACGCCAAATCCTTTTCAACCACGTAAGCATTTTGATGATCAAGCACTTAAAGAACTTAGTGAGTCTATTCTTAATTATGGATTATTACAGCCTATTGTTGTGATTGAAAAAGAGAATGGATATCTTTTAATTGCAGGAGAACGTCGGCTACGAGCACATAAGTTAGCAAAATTAAATACTATAAAAGCAATTATTGCTGACGCAGATATTGATGATATTAAACTTCGAGAACTGGCACTACTTGAAAATATTCAAAGAGAAAATTTAAATGCTATAGAACTAGCAAATTCTTATGCTGAACTGATTGAAGTACACAGTATCACGCATAATGAACTTGCTACTATTGTGAATAAAAGTAGATCACAAATTACCAATACGATGCGTTTATTAATATTATCGCCATATGTTCAAGATTATCTTATTGATAATAAAATATCACAAGGTCATGCAAAAATATTGGTTGGTCTTGATAAAGAAAAGCAAAAAGTAGTGGTAGATAGTATCGTTGGACAAAAGTTATCTGTACGAGATGCAGAAAATATGGTTAAAAAGCATAAGAATGAAAATAAGCTGGAACCAATAAAAAATACTAAAGAACAAACAATTAGAAAATTTGAAAAAGATTTTGAAAGATATGTACCCTTTAGTTATAAACTAAAATCAAAAAGTATTGAAATAAAACTTAAAAATGAAGAAGAGATAAAAGATTTTTTAGCATATTTTAAAGAGAAGATATAGAGAAACATTTTGAATAGGGACTAAGTTCAATGTTTGGATAAGTAACAATAAAATAAAAACACTTATCTTTTCATAAAAGACCAAGTAATTAATCAAGATGAGATAATCAAAATGCTAGAATTATGCGAAATTACATGAGGAGTTTTAATGCTTGACATACATTTACCATTGATGTTGTTTGTTTTAGTCTTATTTCTAACCCTTCTTGTTCTTTTAAATAATATGCTATATAAGCCATTAGTGAAATTTATGGATGATAGAGATACCTCTATAGCAAAAGATTTAGAAGCTTCAAAAGGTTTTAGTAGTAATACCGATGAACTCAATGCTAAAGCAGATGAAAATATTAGCATAGCTAAGAATGAAGCTGCAGGGATTAGACAGAAAGCAATTGATGATGCAAAAACATTGGCTGCAAGTAAAGTTGAAACGAAACAGGGTGAAGTTGAAAAAGAGTATGAAAGCTTTGTTCAAAAGCTTATTTCAGAAAAAGAGAATCTCAAAAATGAGTTACTCTCGCAAATGCCTCTATTTAAAGAGAGCCTAAAAGCTAAGTTTAGCAAGTTATAAGGAGGATGAATATGAATAAAAAATTAATATTATGGTCTTTCTTTGTGCTGCCAGCTGTGCTTCTAGCCTCTGGTGATGCTGAGTCTACACGTTACTTTGCACAAACAGGAAGAGAAACAGACTTTTTCCCACGGGCATTTAACTTTATTATTTTTGCATCTTTATTATATTATCTACTTGCAAATCCTGTAAAGAACTTTTTTAAAGAGAGAAAAGAAGGTATTTCTTCACAGCTTAAAGAAATTGAAGAAAAACTTCAAGCGGCAAAAGATGAGAAAAAAGAAGCACAAGTACGTTTAAATGATTCAGAACAAAAAGCGACACAAATTCTTGATGATGCAAAAAAAGAAGCACTTCTTTTAGCACAAAAAATTGTGGATTCAAATACAAATGAATTGATTAATTTAGAAAAGCAATTAGAAGAAAAAATGTCTCTAGAAGAAAGAAAATCCGTAAGAGAAGTGATAGATGAAATTTTAAGTGAAAATATCACAAATGATGACATTATGCTTGAAGAAAACAAAGTGATTGATATCATTTCAAAAAAAGTTGAACATGGGAAGGTGGCATAAATATGGAAGAATTGATTGCTAAAAGATATGCTAATGCCCTTTCTGAGTCAACAAAAGATATTCGTAATATTGCTGAAATCTTAAATGTATTGACTGAAAGTATTGATAAGAAAGAAGTAAAAACTGTATTGACTTCCCCTATTATACCAAATGAGAAAAAAACAGAAATGATTTTATCTGCACTTGGGAATGATGTTGACAATACATTGATTAATTTTATTAAAGTATTAGGTGAAAATAAAAGACTTGATATTATTCCTTCTATTTCTAAGGTACTAAATACAGAGTTACAAAAAATTTCAAACAAGTATGAGGGTATATTGAGATCTAAAGAAACACTTGATGCAACAGCATTAAGTAATTTGGAAGAGACACTTAAAAAATACACTGGTTCAGCTATAAAACTTAAACAAGAAAAGTCTGATCTTGATGGCTTACGTGTTTCGGTAGATGATTTGGGTATTGAGGTAAACTTCTCTAAACAGAGAGTTAAAGAACAGCTAATTGATTTTATTAAAAAATCACTATAGTTAACTAACAGTAAAGGAGTATCAGTGGCAGTTAAATTGCAAGCAGATGAGATAAGTTCAATCATCAAAGAAAGAATTGAGAATTTTGAAATTGATGTAGACATCAATGAAATAGGAAAAGTAGTAGGTATCGCTGACGGTATTACAACAGTATATGGTCTTAACAATGTTATGGCTGGGGAAGTTGTAGAATTTGATAATGGTGCCAAAGGTCTTGTATTAAACCTTGAAGAATCAAACGTTGGTGTTGTTATTCTTGGATCAAGTGCAGGTATCAAAGAAGGTATGAGCGTCAAAAGAGCAGGCGAACTTCTTAAAACACCAGTTGGTGACGGAATGATGGGAAGAGTTGTGAATTCACTCGGTGAACCCATTGATGGAAAAGGTACAATCGATGCAGCAGAACATAGATTCATCGAAGAAAAAGCACCTGGAATCATGGCTAGAAAATCAGTACATGAGCCACTTCAGACTGGAATTAAAGCGATTGATGCACTAGTGCCTGTTGGACGTGGTCAGAGAGAGCTAATCATTGGTGATAGACAAACGGGTAAAACAACACTTGCGATTGATACAATTATCAATCAAAAAGGTCAAGATGTTGTATGTATCTATGTTGCTATTGGTCAAAAGGCATCTACCGTTGCTTCAACAGTTAAAAAACTTGAAGAACATGGTGCTATGGAGTATACAATCATAGTAAATGCTGGTGCAGCTGAGTCTTCAGCGTTACAGTTCCTTGCTCCTTATGCAGGTGTGACTATGGCTGAGTACTTTAGAGACAATGGTAGACATGCCGTTATTTTTTATGATGACCTTTCTAAGCACGCAGTAGCATATAGAGAAATGTCACTTATTCTTAGACGTCCTCCAGGTCGTGAAGCATACCCAGGGGATGTTTTCTACCTACACTCAAGATTGCTTGAGAGAGCTGCAAAGCTTTCTGATGAATTAGGTGCTGGTTCAATTACTGCATTTCCAATTATTGAAACACAAGCAGGTGATGTTGCGGCATATATCCCAACAAATGTTATTTCTATTACTGATGGTCAAATCTTTCTTGAAACTGATTTGTTCAATTCAGGTATTAGACCAGCAATTAATGTGGGACTTTCTGTTTCACGTGTTGGGGGTGCTGCTCAGATTAAAGCAACTAAACAAGTATCTGGAACATTGAGACTTGACTTGGCTTCATTTAGAGAACTTCAGGCATTTGCACAGTTTGCTTCTGATCTTGATGATTATACAAGAGGTCAATTAGAGCGTGGACAAAGAATGGTAGAGGTACTTAAGCAAGGACCTTACGCTCCTGTCCCTATTGAGAAGCAAGTTGTTATTATTTTTGCTGGTGCACAGGGTTTCCTTGATGATATTCCAGTAGCGTCAGTTGTTAAGTTTGAGGCTGACCTTATGCCATTTATGGATGCAAAATATTCTAATATTCTTGATGCCATTAGAAATGATAAGAAAATTACTGATGAAACAGATGCAGAATTAAGAAAAGCTATCGAAGATTTCAAAGCTTCATTCGCTGGATAAGAAAGGCTTAGTATGGCTAATTTAAAAGAGATTAAGCGTAAGATTGGTTCTGTTAAGAATACACAGAAAACCACTAATGCTATGAAACTTGTTTCTTCTGCTAAATTAAAAAGAACAGAAGAACTTGCAAAAAGATCTAGGGTATATGCTGCTAAATTGACTGAACTCTTAAATGAGATTGCAGGGAAGATGCAGCAGTCCAATGCTGATGGAATTGATAACATATACTTTAAGGATGTTAAAAATCCTAAAAAAGTAGATATTATTTTTATTACAGCAGATAAAGGTCTTTGTGGTGGTTTTAATTCACAAACAATTAAAAGAGCAACCAAGCTCATTGAAGAGTTTAAAGCAAACGATGTAAAAGTACGTCTTAGAGCAGTGGGTAGAAAAGGAATTGATTTTTTCAAGTTTAATAATGTTGAACTTAATGATGAAATCATCGGACTTTCTGCTGCACCTGATTTTAAGAAAGCATCAGAATTTATTTCTGAAGTGGCTGACTCATATGTCAATGGTGATACAGATAAAATCATTTTAATACATAATGGTTATGTCAATATGATTACTCAGGAAATTAGAGAAGACCAAGTATTGCCAGTAGATACATCAAAGTTAGAACTAAACAGTGTATCTACTTCTGAACTTGAAGTAGAACCAGATGATGATGATACACTTTTAGATGCATTAGTGAAGCGTTATGTTGAATATACAATGTACTATTCTCTTATTGATTCATTAGCAGCAGAACACTCTGCGCGTATGCAAGCAATGGATGCAGCAACTAAGAATGCAAAAGACATGGTTAAAGCGTTGCAAGTTAAATATAACAAAGCTAGACAAGAATCTATTACTACTGAACTCATAGAGATTATCAGTGGTATGGAATCAATGAAATAATAGGAGAAGAAATGACAGGTAAAATAGTACAAGTCTTAGGTCCCGTAATTGATGTGGATTTTACAGACTATCTACCAGAAATTAATGAAGCATTGGAAACAATAACAAAAATTGATGGAAAAGAACATAGATTGGTTTTAGAAGTAGCAGCACAACTTGGTGATAACAGAGTAAGAACCATTGCTATGGATATGAGTGAAGGTCTTGTAAGAGGTCAAGAAGTTAAGGCAATGGGTGAATCTATTCAGGTTCCAGTAGGGGAGGAAGTTCTTGGACGTATCTTCAATGTTATCGGTGAAGCAATTGATGACAATGGTGATGTAAATGCAAAAACGTATTGGTCTATTCATAGAGACCCACCACCTTTTGAAGAACAAAGTACAAAAACTGAAGTCTTCGAAACAGGTATCAAGGTTGTTGACCTTCTTGCTCCTTATAACAAAGGTGGAAAAGTTGGATTATTTGGTGGAGCGGGTGTTGGTAAGACTGTTATTATTATGGAACTTATTAACAACGTTGCATTAAAACACTCAGGATACTCTGTATTTGCAGGTGTTGGTGAAAGAACACGTGAAGGTAATGACCTTTACTTTGAAATGAAAGATTCAAACGTACTTGATAAAGTGGCACTTTGTTATGGTCAGATGTCAGAGCCTCCAGGAGCACGTAACCGTATTGCTCTTACTGGTCTTACAATGGCTGAGTACTTTAGAGATGAAATGGGACTAGATGTTCTCATGTTTATTGATAATATTTTTAGATTTGCACAATCAGGTTCAGAGATGTCTGCACTTCTTGGACGTATCCCAAGTGCTGTTGGTTACCAACCAACACTAGCACGTGAAATGGGTGCACTTCAAGAACGTATTACATCAACAACTAAGGGTTCAATTACTTCTGTTCAAGCAGTATATGTACCTGCAGATGACTTGACAGATCCTGCACCAGCTTCTGTATTTGCTCACTTAGATGCAACTACAGTACTTAACAGATCTATTGCTGAAAAAGGTATTTATCCTGCGGTTGACCCTTTGGATTCTACTTCAAGAATGCTTGATCCACAAATTGTTGGTGAAGACCATTATGGGATTGCAACAGGTGTACAGCAAATTCTTCAAAAGTATAAAGACCTTCAAGATATTATCGCAATTCTTGGTATGGATGAGCTTTCGGAAGATGATAAACTTATTGTGCAAAGAGCAAGAAAAATTGAAAAATACCTTTCTCAGCCATTCCACGTTGCAGAAGTATTTACTGGTTCTCCAGGTGTTTATGTTACTCTTGATGATACCATCGAAGGATTTAGAGGTCTTCTTGAAGGTAAATATGATCATATGAACGAAGCAGCATTCTATATGGTTGGTAACATTGATGAAGCAATTGCTAAAAATGACAAGATTAATGCTAAGTAATAATTAACAAAACGTGTTATAAGCAAAAGCTCACAAGACTATGTTGTCACTGAGATACCTTTATTAGGTATCTTATATAACTGGTGGTGTATTTCAAAGGATAATTATGGAACTTATGAAACTAGAAATAATCACACCTAATGGTATGATATTTGATGGTGATGTTACACAAGTAAATTTACCTGGTTCTGAAGGTGAATTTGGTGTTTTAGCTGGACATGCTACTTTGGTCTCTTTACTTGAGACAGGTGTTATTGTTTACGATAGAGCAGATGGTAGAGAAGTGGCTGTTGCTATTAACTCTGGCTATGTAAAAGTAGATGAAGGTAAGACGACATGTATTGTGGATGGTGCAGTTGCACTTTCTGGAGATGATACAGATATTTCTAAAGCACTTGAAGCAGCAAAAGAGTTATTGAAAAGTACAGAAGCTTCAAATTCAGCTATTGCGTCTGCAGTAAGTAAAGTGGAACAAATAGGAAAGTCATTTTAAAGTGGACTCTTTTCTAGATTATCTTATCAATGGTAGTGCCATAACTTTTATTGTGCTGCTTTGGCTTTCTGTTTATTTTGTTGCAACATTTTGGGTATTCTTAGATAGATTTTATATTTTAAATGCACGCATTTCTTCAGAAGCTAATTCATTAAAAGCACTTTATACAGGTAAGTCAAAATCAGTGGCACAGAATTCACTTATTTTTACTTATCTGTCTCGAGTTGGTCATCCTAATAAAGCTATTTTAGAGGCTGCATCATCTGATGCTATTCGTGTCTCGACTAAAGGGCTTACGTGGCTCTCTATTATAGCATCTACTTCACCGTTTATTGGGTTATTTGGTACAGTCATAGGTATTTTGGAAACATTTTCAATGTTGGGTGGAAAATCATCTGCATCTTTATCAGTGATTGCCCCTGCTATTTCTGAGGCACTAATAGCAACAGCTGCAGGTATTGCAGTTGCTATTTTTGCCTACACTTTTCATTTAATCTTGAAGCGTAAAGCATATGAGCTTTCTTCTTTACTTTCTTCTCAGTCGGAAGTTATTCTTTCTCAGGAAGATGAGGAAAAGTAGTGGCTAGTGACTTTTCTTGGGATGATAGCCCCGATTTAAATATAACACCACTTATGGATGTGATGTTAGTCTTAATGGCTATACTTATGGTTACGGCACCTACACTTACTTATCAAGAGCAGATTGCGTTACCTCAAGGCTCTAGGACTGTACAAGTAAGTAAACCTAAAACGCTTACCATACGTATGGATAAGAATCGTAAAATCTATTTAAAAAATGACATATATGGGTTAGATACATTTGCTGATGATTTCGTGAATCAGTCTATTAAGTATAATAAGAACTCTGAAGTATATATCCGTGCAGATGAAGTACTACAATATAAGCATATAATGTATTTACTTAAATCTGTAAAAGCAGCAGGCTTTGAGAAAGTTTCGCTGATTACTGAGTAAGTGAATTTTGCATATGATTGATAAGTCACCTAAACTAATTTGGGGTATGATTGCTTTTGGTATTTATTTTCTTTTACTAGGGTTATTATTTTTTTATTTTAATACAAAAAACATTGATAAAACAAAAAAATATGTTAAGAAAGATGAAAAACGTATACAAGTAGGACTTGCGATTTCGAAAGAAAAAAAAGTTATCAAAGTAAAACCTAAAAAAGAAGTAGTACCAAAAAAACCAAAACCAAAATTAAAAAAGAATCCGAAAGCCAAAGTAAAAGCTAAACCTAAAGAGACAAAAAACAAGGTGATAAAAGAAGAAGTAGTAAAGAAAGTAGTAAAGAAAAAAGATACTAACACTACAGAACCTAAAAAGAAAAGTGTTAAAAAAGAAAATACACCAAAACCTAAAAAAACTTTAGATTTGTTTTCAGATGTAAAAACTGATAAAAAGAAGCTTGATATGAATATTACAGATAAGCCTGTAAACACTACACCTAAAGATAGTTTTATTAAAGTAATAGAAAAAAAATTAAGTGCAAGTGAACGCATTGATAGTTCATTAAAAAGTCAAAAAAATTCTGAGAGTGGTGAAGAAAATGCTTATTTTGCAAAAGTGCAAAGTATGTTAGAAGATTGGCCTGCTCAAAGTGATTTTGTTGGAGAAAAAGCTACAGTTGTTTTATTTATAAAGCCAAGTGGTAGATTTGAATTTAAGGTGAAATCCGGTTCAAATATTGATGAGTTTAACGAAGGTCTTATTGCATTTTTAGAACAATTACAGAGTATAGGTTTTGGAGAACATACAGGTGAACGAACTTATGAATATGAAGCAGAATTTATAGCAAAGGAGTGACAATTACTACTGTATACTTTTGTTTTTCTAAGTTCTTAAAACTATCTAAATGATGGATTAGACAAACGCTAGGTATGTCTTTTTGACATTTTTTGACTTATACTTGATACTATTCTTATAGATAAAAAATAATTTTATATTGAGAGAATATAAACAAGGAGTGAAGGCATGAAAAATAGATTAAGACAATATTTAAATAAATTATTAAGTGTAAATGGAAGTGATTTACATTTAAAAGAAGGATCTTTGGTACATATGCGTGTGAAAGGTGAATTACATGCACTAAAAGATGAAAAATTGAGTCATGATGATATGACACAGATTGTTCAAGAAGTTTTGACAACAAACGAAAATGCAAGATTAAGAGAAGAGAAAGAAATTGATAGTTCATATACGCTAGATAACAGACGTTATAGAATAAATGTATTTCATCACATGCATGGGTTAGGTGTCGCAATGCGTGTTATACCTGAAGATATACTTTCCTTAGAAGCACTACATTTACCTAAAAATATAGAAAAATTATCAGAACTAGAGCATGGGTTAATTTTGGTAACAGGTACAACAGGATCTGGTAAATCTACAACCTTAGCAGCATTATTAGATAGAATTAATAAAACAAAAAGAAAACATATTGTGAGTATTGAAGATCCTGTTGAGTATCTCCATAAAGAGCATTCATGCTTAATTTCACAGCGTTCTGTAGGGAGTAATACTCAGACATTTGCTAAAGCACTTAAAGCTTCATTGAGAGAAGATGTAGATATCATTTTTATTGGGGAATTACGTGATTTAGAGACAATGGAGATTGCTTTACATGCTGCAAATACGGGTCATCTTGTTGTGTCTACTTTACATACTATGGACGCTAAAGAGACTATTGGTAGAATTATAGGAATGTTTCCACAGGAAGAACAAAGTCGTATTCGTATAGCTTTATCTTTTGTCTTGGAGGCAGTGGTTTCTCAAAGACTAGTGAAAACAAAAGATGATGAAAGAATTCCTGCCGTTGAAATCTTATTAAAAACAACAAGAATTGCTGAACTTATCGCAGAAAATAGAGACAATGAAATTTTAGAAAGTATTGAAAAAGGTAAAGATGTTTATGGAACGCAATCCTATGATCAGTCATTATATCAGCTTTATAACAGAGGGATAATAAGTAAATCAACAGCTTTAAGACATGCTACGAACCCTTCTGATTTGAGTTTAAAAATGCAGGGAATTCAAAAAAACCAAGAGAAGGAAAATAAAAATGCTCCCAAAAGACAAGTCAAAGGTGTTTTTGATTTAAAATAAGCTTTAATATTAATTAATGAAGATTTTAACACTGCCTTGATATAATGCTTTTATTAAAGATTAAAATTAAGGAACTATTTGTGAAGTATTTATTATTTTTAGTATTATCATTGAATCTTTTTGCAGTTGATGCTACAGTTAAAATAGAAAAAGATGTTGAAAATAGAGCACGTATTGCGTTGGTGGATGCATCAACTATTACGAACAATACTTTTTTTAAAATTTTACAAGATGATCTTAAAATATCAGGACATTTTATAGCAGATAAAACACATCATAAAGGTGATATTAGCTCAAATTATTTGTTACCTGTACTAAAAAGTAAAGAGTATGTTTTAAAATATGCCTTAACACAAGAAAGTGGTACTAAACTACTTGTGCGTTTATTAAAAGCTTCAGATAGTACGGAAGTATTTAAAAAAAGTTATGCCATTCCTTCAAAAAATAAAATACCTTTTCTTGCACATAAAGCAGTGAGTGACATAAATAGAGTTTTAAAGTATCCTGATATATCTTGGATGAATCGCTATGTCATTTATGCACGTTATACTACACCTGGAAAAAGTGAAATTGTTTTAGCTGACTATACCTTTAATTATAAAAAAACAATTATAAAAGGTGGATTAAATCTTTTTCCTAAATGGGCAGATAAAAATCAAAAAAGCTTTTATTATAGTTCATATAATGCTTTGAGACCAATTTTGTATAAAATGAATATATATACAGGTAAAAAAGAAAAAATGGCTATATCAGAAGGGATGCTTGTATGTTCTGATGTACGTAAAGATGGTGCAAAACTATTACTTACAATGGCACCAAACGGTCAATCAGATATCTATGAACTTGATGTTGCTTCAAAGGCTAAAAAAAGAGTAACAAAATTTAATGGTATTGATGTTAACGCTAAGTACTTAGACGATGAGGGTAGTATAACTTTTGTTTCTGATAGATTAGGGTATGCAAATATATTTAAAAAAGGTTTGAATGCTTCATCTGTTTCTCAGGTAGTCTATCACGGTCGTAATAATAATGCGGTAGATGCCTATGGAAGTAAAATTGTATATGCAAGTAGAGAGAGTCAAAAAAGTTTTGGAGCAAATACATTTAACATTTATTTAACTTCATCAAAAAGTACTTCTACGCGTCCCTTAACTACAACGGGTACCAATCAATTTCCTAAATTCTCTGTTGATGGAAATGTGATACTTTATATAAAGCATAGAGGAAATGGATCATCTGTGGGATATATAAACTTAGAGAGTCAGCAGAGTTTGCTTTTCCCAATTTCTGGGCGAAAAATACAATCTATAGATTGGTAAAGAGATATTAAAAAGGATAGAAAATGATTAAAAAATCAATAATCATAATATTGACACTTTCATCAATGTTATTGACGGGGTGTAGTCAAAAAGCACCAGATTTAGATATAGAAGATGGAAAGAATAATATTTCTGATAGTACAGAAATATCAGGAGACACCGTAGCTATTGATGAAAACAGATACGGGAACGAGAACACTAGTGGTGAAAATGGCAGTCAATATAATAGTAGTAGTGATGGCTTCCAAAGTATTTATTTTGGTTTTGGGGACTATGGTATTTCTTCTTCAATGGAGAACCATATTACAACCAATACTAACGTAATTAACAGTACTACTAGTACAATTAAGGTAGAAGGTAATTGTGATGAGTTTGGTACAGATGAGTATAATTATGCACTTGGACTTAAGCGTGCTAAAGCAGTCAAAGATAGTATAGTTGCACAAGGTGTTCCTGAGAGTAAGATGGTTCTCATTTCTTATGGTGAGAGTAACCCAACTTGTTCTAGCCCAACTGACAGCTGTTATGAAAAAAATAGAAGAGTTGATCTTCGATTGGTGAAGTAGGAAAAATGAAACGTATTGTTTTGTATGTCTATGTATGTAATGCCATGTTATATGCAGAACCTTCTGTGTATGGTAATACAAGTCAGGTAAATTCTGCTCACACTAAAGCTATTGCTTCGCTTAAAAGACAAATTGCACAACAAAAAGAACGTGTTGCAGGGTTGACGAGTATAGTTGAGGGCTTGAGTGCTACTGTAAATACTTTAGAACATGCAAACCAACAATCTACCCCAACAGGTACTAATGCTAACTCTAGTAAACTTCTTCAAGAACTTGGAGCGATGATTGATGAAATTAATGAGAAGTATGTCTCTAAGGCTGACCTTGAAAAGATTTTGGCATCTAGTGGAGAAACCCTTAATCCAAAAACAAAAAAAGTAGCTAAAAAGAAAGCTGTGAAAAGTAAAAAAGAAAGTAAATCATACGATGCCTTAAAAGAAAAAGATACGGCTAAGATTTATAGTGAAGGGGTACGTTTCTTTGTGAAGAAACGTTATGATGAAGCGAAAAAAAGATTTACAGTTACTGATGAAAAAGGCTATAAGCCAGCAGCATCAAACTACTATTTGGGTGAGATAGCATATTATACAAAAAATCATGAAGATGCTATTTTTTATTTTAAGAAAAGTGCTGGACTTTATGACAAGGCTTCGTATATTGATGTCTTATTGCTGCATACAGCTATTTCTTTGGAAAAAACTGGAGAAAAGGTACAGGCAAGAGCATTTTATGAAAATATTATTGAAAATTATGAAGACAAAATATCAGCCACAATTGCCAGTGAAATGTTAGAGAACTTATAGATGAAATATATAGTTAACAGTTTAATCATCGCATTGTTCAGTACAGCACTTTGTGCAGAAACACTTTTTTATGATGGTGAAAAAGAACCAATTATTAAAGAGTTAATACATGAGCTTATCCCAGAATCAAAAACAGTTTTTAAAGTAGTTAATCTAATAAGTGGTAAGGAAAAAACTGTTGACCTTACAGGAAAAAACTTTGTGATTGTTTCTGTACGTGAAAAGGGAAGTGATGGGCGTTTTTATGCCGTAGATAGTGATGGAACAGTATGGTGGTCTGGCCCTGTAACTTCAGGTGCTCCTGAATTTAGGAGTCCTTCAGGTGTTTTTCCTATTATTCATAAAAAACGTTACCATATGTCCAATGCTTTTCCCGATGAATCGGGGGTAAATAATATGGATTATATGATGAAGTTTACATACAATGGTCATGCTTTACATAAAGGAAGTGTAGATTGGATGTCTCATGGCTGCATACACATTGCACCTAAAGATGTACCAGTAATTTATAACTGGTCTACATATGGTATGCCTGTAGTGGTGACAAGACATAGTTATATGCCCTTTGCAAAAGAGGATTTACGTAAAATTTATTTACGACGATAACTCTTTAGGGTCTAGTAAACTTTAAGAGCCAAAAAGGTATCTTAAAGCATGGCTACAGCGAACAAAAAGAAGTACTCAAAAGGTACGCACATTTCAGAGCGTAAATTTAGGCAGTTAATTAAGTGTTTTTCACTTGATTTAAATGC
>Ga0256834_1001330_pt1 | contig 16949 bp, 14 predicted proteins | sample 4281140metaG_FD_190536 | JGI IMG/M metagenome (GOLD analysis project Ga0256834, IMG submission 190536) | Hydrothermal vent microbial communities from East Pacific Rise, Pacific Ocean - 4281-140 | ecosystem: Environmental > Aquatic > Marine > Hydrothermal vents | place: Pacific Ocean: East...
GCTTGATTTTATACATACTAATATACATAAAATCAATGATTTATGCAAAAAAATAACAAAAAAACTATATAAAAAAGAGGCTGTCTAAAACTTATTGGACAGCCTCTTATAAAAAATGTTTAAAACAATTTTAATTGAATTTTTCGTATAAAATTTCTGTTAATAATTCAAAATTATCAGTCATTTGGTTGACAATCATGTTGGCTGTTTTAGGATGCACTTTACTATCTAAAGTAATATTTTTTCTAACTTTATCATAACCGTCTTTAATCATATCAACATACATTAATATACCGGAATCTGTTTTTAAATCGGGATCATTTTCTGATTGATTTGTCAAGACTTTAATCACTTCGTATAAATCTTCTTTGGTTTTTTTAAATTCTACCGGAATATTTGCATCTCTAACTTTAGCTTTGGCTGCAATATAATACAAAAGTAATTTCTGTGATAACATACGTCCGTTAGAGCTCAGACGCAAAAGTTTTACTGACTTTAATTTGGTTTGATTATTAACCATATCAGCTATGATTTCAATTTCTTTACTCATTTTGTCAGCATACTTAACCACTTTTGCAGCTGCATTGGTATCATATTTTTTTTGTAAAATACGGTTTAAGAGCATCCAAGATAAATTTAATTTTTGAAGCTCAATTTCTATCTCTTCATTTAAAGCACTGTCCGTCAGATTAACCAAAGTTTCATTAAAAGTATCTGAATCTTCTTTTAATTGTTTTACAATTTTAGGGTTGTTTGGCAAAATACCATTCATGATGTAATTTTTGGCCACTCTTTGCGTCAGCATTCTAAGCTCTTCGGTTTTGACAATAAAGTCATCCATGTTTTTAATTTGGGCTTGCGAATTAAAGCCAATTAAAGTCAAAATGGCAATTAAAAAGTATTTTTTTAATTTCATAATATTAATTTTATAATGTTGCAAATGTATTAATTTATTTTTAAAAATGTAATTCTGTTTAATTCTTTTTTAGTTACTTGATATTGTAAACCTAAATTCTTTTTTGTCACCTTCCTTTTTTTTAGGATTTTTTTGAGGCTTTCCATGTAAGGCTTTAATATATAAAGTCACTGCTTTTAATTCTTCAGCGTTTAAGTAATCTTTATATGCAATCATCATGGTGCCTTTTTTACCTTTCGCAATTAGCTCTTGCAAATCCTGTGCCGAATTGACAAACTTCCAATAATTGTCTGTTAAATTGGGGCCGATTCCACCTTTTGCTTCTTTCCCGTGACAAGAATAACAGCGTATTTTATAAATTCTTTGGCCTTTTTTTAAAGCTTGCGCGGTTTGATTTTTTATCAATGCAAAATGCTCTGTTATTAAAGGCACATCACTGGTTTGTGATTTAACGATATAAAAATTTTGTCCATCGGTGATAATAAATAAAGTTGCATTATCTTGTTTAATGGCATTGAACAATTTAATTTTATCTTTATTATTTTCGTTAATTATTTTATCTTTTACAATTAAAAAGGATTCTAATATTTCGGCTTTTTTATCCAAATCCAATTCATTATCAATTAAGTCCAAAATTTTATCGGGATTATCGGATTTGGCTATCTTTACAAGATTATCACCTAGACTAAATAATGAATTTACCTGTGTCCAAGCATAATTACTTTGTGTCAAAGCAACAAGTAAAAACAAAAGTGCGAAAGCATTCTTTTTCGGTTTCATAATTTATTTGTGTTTGTTTTGTGTTAGTTTGTGTTTATTGTGTTATTTGCATTTCTTCTATAAGCCGTTTGTTATTACCCAATTTATCAATAATAAATAAAACATAATTAATATCCACCATAATATTGCGACTGATTTTTTGATCATAATACAAGTCACTCATTGTGCCCTCCCATACTCTATCAAAGTTTATGCCAATCAGCTCTCCTTCTTTATTTACGGCAGGAGAGCCAGAATTACCACCGGTTGTATGTGCGGTTCCTAAAAAGTCAACCGGCATCATTCCCGTATTAGAATAAGGTTTATAATCTTTCTTTTCGTATAATTCGATGAGTTTAGCAGGCACATCAAATTCGTAATCGCCGGGTATATATTTTTCAATTATTCCTTTTACATGAGATATCGGATAATAATATATGGCATCTCTCGGTTCATAACCGGCCACTATGCCGTAACTGATGCGTAAAGTCCCATTGGCATCAGGATTTAAAGGACGGTCAACGGCTTCTATAATGGCTTTCATATAAATTTTTTGTAATTTATTTATTCTTAAACGGCTATTTTGATAATCAGGTGCAATTTTTTGATAATAATCTTTAATCAGCTTTTCCGCTAATTGATAACCCGGATCTTCATTTATAATTTTAATGAATTTCTTAGGATTTTTTTTATATAACTTGGAAAGTTCTTTTGAATCATTCAAAATTGATTTTTCATAAATTACTTCTGCAATTTTATCTATATCTAAATTTTTAAGGTCTTCGTTTTGATATTTAGCCGGCATTTTAGCAACATATAATTTAAGCAAAGCTTTGAACAGTTCTTTATCTAACCTGGCATCATAGTTGTCAAAACTACCGGAAACCTTTTGAGCATAAAGTTTTTCTTTTTCTTTAAAAGCCTCTTTGCCTTTAGTCTCATAAGTGTTTTTAAGATTATACAAGGCAAAAGCCCTTTTGAGTAAGTCATTATTCAAATATACTATTTCAATAAAATAATTGCGTGCTAATTCCACATCCTTATTTTGCTTGTATAACTTATCAAAGCGGTCAAAAAGACTTAAATATTCCGGTGATAAATTTTTATTTTTAACTTGTGATAAGAAATATTTTTCAAATTCTTTTTTCTTATTGATAGCTTTGGTTTTTTTTATACCTTGACTCTCTCCAATCCATTTTTTCCAATAATTGGCAATACGGGCAAATTTTGCCGTATATTTCAACTTTATAGTATCATTTTTTGACATAAAATCCTGCATAATATCTAAAGCGGTCTTACGCGTTTCAATGCGTGCCGGATTGATAACATTTACTTTTTGTGCCACTGCAACCGACGGCAAATATTCTTGGGTCCGACCCGGAAAACCATAAACCAAAAAGAAGTCGCCTTGTTTTTTGGGTTTAATTGAAATTTTAAAAAAAGCATCGGTTTTATAAGGCACATTGTCGGGACTGTATTCGGCAGGACGGTTGTTTTTATCCGCATATATTCTAAACACCGAGAAGTCTCCACTATGGCGGGGCCACATCCAGTTGTCAGTATCGGCACCAAACTTACCGATAGATGAAGGTGGGGCAGCAACCAAACGAATATCTTTATAATTCTCCAAAACAAATGCATAATATTGATTACCATCAAAAAACGGCTTTATTTCAATATCCTGCCATTCTTTTTTAGGATATGATTTAACCAATTTTGCTATATTTTTTTTGATAAGGCTTTGACGGATATTTTCATCCATGTTGTCATTGACACCGGCCAAAACTTGATCTGTTACTTGATCAATTTTTCTTACAAAAGTTACATACATACCCGGATTGGGTAATTCGTCAGCTAAAGACTTAGACCAAAAACCGTCTTTGACATAATTGTGTTCAAAAGTTGAATGTGACTGAATAGCACCGTAACCACAATGATGATTGGTCAAAATCAAACCTTGAGGTGACACTACCTCTCCGGTGCAACCTCCGTTAAATTGAACTACTGCATCATTCATACTCAAACGGTCAGGACTATATATTTTGGAAGCGCTCAGTTTTGATCCCAACTCACGCATTTCATTTATAACTTCTTGAGACAAATCCGAAGGAATTATCATTCGATTGTTTTGCCCGTATAAAACAATAGTCAGCAATAAAGATAACGTTAGTAAAATTTTCTTCATAAACAACATTTATATAAATAATTTTCTTTATTAAGTATGTATATTTTCAATAATCGCCTTCAAACGAATTAAAAAAATATGCAATCAATATCATAAACTATTATCAAAGATATAAACATTCATCTTTGTAAACAAATATTTTAACAATAATTGTTTTCTTATATTTGCATTTAACAAAAAACCGACCTATATGACAGATATTACAAGAATAAAAGATACCACTCCTGTTTTTAGCAATGATATTATTGTTTTTGGCCTACTTATGGGATTATTAGCTTTGGTTTTTTATACCAGCTCTTTAAAAGGCGGCTTTTGGGAAAAGTTTTACAAAATTGTTCCTGCTTTACTTTTAGCTTATGTTTTACCTGCCGTTTTAACATCAAGTAATATTATTGCCACACATTGGGTTAGCATAGAAGATGGCAAACCGGTGGCACATCAATCTCAATTATATTATATAGCCAGCCGGGTTTTGCTACCGGCTTCTTTGATATTAATGACTTTAAGCATCGATCTCAAAGCGGTTTTCCGCCTGGGGCCCAAAGCTTTGATTATGTTTTTTACCGGCACAGTCGGTATTGTTATCGGCGGGCCCATAGCCTTGTTTTTAGTTGGTAGTATTTCTCCAGATACTGTTGCCGGAACCGGTCATGATGCTTTATGGCGTGGATTATCGACTTTGGCAGGCAGTTGGATTGGAGGCGGCGCCAATCAAGCTGCCATGTTGGAAATTTTTGAATACAATCCTAAAAAATATGGTGCTACGGTTTTGGTAGATATATTTGTAGCCAATATATGGATGGCTTTGCTACTCATAGGTGTGCCGCGTGCACAAAAAATAGACCGGTGGTTAAAAGCCGACACCTCTGCTATTGAAGAGTTGAAACAAAAAGTTATGGCATTTGCCAAAAAAGTGCAACGTATACCAACATTGACAGATTATATGATTTTATTTGGTATAACATTTTTTGCCGTAGCCGTCTCATTTTGGGGAGCAACTCATATCTCTGAATTTCTCCACAAACATATAGCTTTTGTTGCTGATAAAAAATCACCCTTTTCATCTTTCGGATCACAGTTTTTTTGGCTGATTAGTTTAGCAACTGTATTTGGTATTGCCTTCTCTTTTACAAAGATAAAAAAATATGAAGGCGTAGGAGCTTCTAAAATAGGCAGTGTATTCATTTATATTTTAGTTGCTACTATTGGTATGAAAATGGATTTAACGGAAATATTAAAAAATCCCGGCCTCATATTTATAGGATTGATCTGGATGAGTATTCATGCTTTGTTACTAATTGGTGTAGCCAAACTCATAAGAGCACCCTATTTTTTCTTAGCAGTTGGTAGTCAGGCTAATGTTGGTGGTGCAGCCTCAGCACCGGTAGTAGCGGCAGCATTTCATCCGTCCTTAGCATCGGTCGGCGTTATGTTGGCTGTAGTTGGTTATGTAGTTGGCACATTGGCAGCCTTGGCCGCTGCCATTTTAATGGAACTGGTATCAAAATTTATGGGAATTATTTAAGGTTGAGAAGATGATAGGGGAAAGTGAAAGGAAAAAATGATAGGAAAAAGAAAAAAGAATGTTCCGAAATATGAAACATATCAAAACTACAGGATACTACTATATACTCTTTTTCCTTAGGTTAATAATTCACCCATTGTTCTAAATTTGTAGAAATAAAGATGACTGAAAAAGCCTTATTTATGCAGGGATGCAATTATATAATAAAAAATAAGTTAATTGATAAAAATGCGTTTTAATTTTCGAATTTTATTTTTTCCTTTTTCGGTTATCTATGCCATGATTACCGATATCAGGAATTTCTTGTATGATAAGAATATTTTATCAACAACCAACTTTGAGGTGCCTATAATCAATGTAGGTAATCTAAGTCTGGGAGGTTCGGGTAAAACACCACAAATCGAATATTTGATTCGTCTTTTAAAAAATGATTATAAAATAGCGGTTATCAGTCGTGGATATAAACGAAAAACCAAAGGTTTTATAGTAGCGGATAATACAGCAACACCTAAAAGTATCGGTGATGAACCCTACCAAATTTATAAAAAATTTAAGGATATTACGATTGCTGTCGGTGAAAACCGTGCAATAGCCATACGTAAAGTTTTGGATAATTTTTCACCGGATGTCATACTCCTTGACGATGCTTTTCAACACCGTCGTGTTAAGGCGGGACTAAACTTGTTATTAACACCATACAGCCGACCTTTTTACCATGATTTTGTTTTTCCGTCCGGGCATTTACGCGAAAGCAGAAAGAATGCAAAAAGAGCTGATATTGTGATTGTTACAAAATCTCCAAAAACACTTGAGAGTGCAAAAAAAACAACAGTAATATCCCGTATTCATGAATATGTAAAATGCCCTGTTTTTTTCTCAAATATTGAATATAGTAAGGTAATTTCGGGACAACAAAACAGTATAAATATAGAAGACTTGACATCATTTAATATTTTGTTGATCACAGGCATTGCCAATCCGGAACCTTTATATTCGTTTTTATCAGAAAAAAATATTAATTTTGAAAGTTTGAAATTTGCCGATCACCATCATTTTTCAAATGCTGATATAAAATCAATTAAACAAAAATTTGCCGGTATAAAAGCCGAAAAAAAATTGATTTTAACCACAGAAAAAGATTATGTAAGATTGGCACCGCATTTTAATAATGATTTATATTATTTGCCTATTCAAACACAAATTGCTGAAAATGTATTGTTTAACAAAAAAATATTAGATTATGTCAGAGGTAACCAATGAATTTGAAATGTCGTTAGAAACGGCTAATTTCTTAAAAAAACAAATTAATTATATTCCAGAATATGCTATTGTTTTAGGTAGCGGTTTGGGTAGTTTGGTAGAAGATATCAAAGTTGAAAAAGAAATACCCTATAAAGAGATTCCCAATTTCCCGGTTTCAACAGTCAAAGGACATAAGGGTTCTTTGATTTTTGGTGAATTAAACGGCAAAAAGGTTTTGGCCATGAATGGTCGTTTTCACTATTATGAAGGCTACAATATGAAGCAAGTTACTTTTCCCGAACGTGTTTTTTGGCAAATGGGTATTAGAAAATTAGTTGTTTCTAATGCATCAGGAGGGGTGAATAGAAACTTTAATATTGGTGATGTTATGTTGATTAAAGACCATATCAATTTTTTTCCTGAACACCCTTTGAGAGGCCCTAATGATGAACGTTTTGGTCCCCGTTTTGTCAATATGAGTGAGCCATACAGCAAAAAAATGCTGCAAGTTGTCCGCTCTTATGCTGCCGAAAATGGTATCAAAATTAAAGAAGGCACTTATTTAGGCTTGCAAGGCCCTACTTTCGAAACTTTAGCCGAATATACCATGGTGCGAAATATGGGAGGTGATGCCGTAGGAATGTCCACCGTTCCTGAAGTAATTGTAGCTCGTCATATGGACATGGAAGTGTTTGGCATTTCGGTCATTACAGATATCGGCACTGCAGAATTTATTGAAGAAGTAAACCACCAAGAAGTGCTCAAAGCCGCTAAAGCGGCAGAACCCATTGTCAGAGAATTGGTTGGTAAATTGGTTGAATTATATTAATTACTATATTTTTAAAATTATTATCAATAAAATTGAGATTGCACTTGCGGTCTCAATTTTTTATATTTTTTGATTTGAAACCAAAAAAATATGAGAAATTTTCCTTTGTCATTTTATCAAAAAAGATTGCAAAAGTTTGAAAAAGAGCTTATTGTTTTAAAAAAGAAATCTTTATGGATAAGTATTGCCCGTTTGATTGTATTTTTACTTTTGATAGTTGCACTCTATTTTTTTCACGAGTCTACCGGACAAGTTTTACTTATTTTTATGGTTTGGATACCTGTCTTTTTATTTTTGGTTTCTAAAAGCGGTAATATTAGCAAAGCTATTGGACGCAATAAAGCCTATCAAAAAATCAACCGGACCGAAATACAAATTTTGGAACAAAAACCCACCGATTTAGCCGACGGCAGCCAATTTATTAATACCGGACATGCTTATAGTTATGATATTGATCTGTTTGGCACCGATTCTTTTTTTCAATACATAAACCGCTCTTATAATCCGGAAGTTCAAACGGATTTAGCTTCTTTATTAACAGCCAATGATATCAATCAAATTGAACAAAAACAAGAAGCCGTAAAAGAATTGGCACAAAAACCCGAATGGCGCCAAGATTTTATGGCCGGTGTTTTGACCTTGGAAAATACCAAACCATCAACTGAAATTAATCAATGGTTTTCCGGTTATAAACCTTTTACGCATACATTTACGGGCTATTTAACTCTTGTCTTTTCCATATTATCTATTGGTATTTTAGCAGGATTTTATACACATACTTTACCTAACCGGATATTATACTATTGGCTGATTTTCGGATTGTTTGTAGTAGGCATTTTTGCAAAAAAAATTCACCGTTTGTATCAAGGTTTGGATTACATTTTACCGTCTCTAATATCAGCAGGCTCACTTATAGAACTTATTGAAAAAGAATCTTTTAATTCTCATTTGTTAAGCCAAAAACAAAAAGAAATTCAATCGAAAAATAAACCGGCATCACAAATACTAACCCAATTGTTCCGGTGGTATAACCGTAAAGAAATGGCTCAAAATATTGTTATTAAATTTTTGGGAAACAGTCTGTTCTTGTATGATTTGATCATGGCGTATCAATTGGAAAAATGGATTAAACAATACGGCAAGGATATTTCTTATTGGTTAGAAAATCTGCGTTTTTTTGAAACACAAATCAGTTTAGGCAACTTTGCATTTAATCATCCCACCTATACTTATCCCAAACTCATAAACGATAAATTGCAAATTAAAGCTGAACAATTAGGCCATCCATTAATTGCTTTTGACAAAAGAGTTACAAACAATTTTAGCATTCATCCCAATGAATTTTACATAATAACCGGTGCCAACATGGCAGGTAAAAGCACTTTTTTACGAACCGTTTCCTTGTCTATTGTAATGGCTAATACCGGCTTGCCTGTTTGCGCTACTTCTTATAGTTATCAGCCCATTAAGTTGATAACCAGCATGCGCACGAGTGATTCGCTCAGTAGCGATTCATCTTACTTTTTTTCAGAACTCACACGTTTAAAATATATTGTTGATCAAATAGCTACCGGTGCTTATTTTATTGTATTAGACGAAATATTAAAAGGCACCAATTCTAAAGATAAAGCGATGGGGTCCAAGCAGTTTTTAGAACGATTGACCCAATCAAAAGCTACCGGCATTATTGCCACACACGATTTAAGTTTATGCAGTTTGGCAGATGAGTATCCACAAATTAAAAACTTTTTCTTTGATGCAGCTATAATTGATGATGAGCTTTATTTTGATTACCGTTTAAAAACAGGTATTTGCCAAAATATGAATGCGTCGTTTTTATTGCGAAAAATGAATATTATTTGAGTTTTACAAATTTTCTTTAGCAGCCATTCTCCCGATATTTATCAGCTTTTCCGCTTTTAAAAAATCAAATGTTCCGCAGATTTTACGAGGTATTTGAATCAGTATCTCAGGCGGAAATTCTTGTATAATTTGATTGGATATTTGTGCAATCATCAAATGAATGGTTTGATCCAGTATTTTACTATAACTCATTTGAGGATCTTTTTTTGAAGTTCGTTTTAACAATCTGGACTTGATATGTTTTTGAATATTCTCTAGTTTTGAAAGATATTCTTTTTCCGCATCTTCAGAAGGTTTCATTATTTGCATTTGTTCTTGAGTTACAGGCACATCGGCATTGACACAAACTGCAACAACCGGATAATCATTCAATTTTTTAGCAACATTAATGGGTATATTATTGACCAATCCACCATCAACCAACAAATGGCGGTCTTTTATAACCGGTGTAAAAATAGTAGGTATGGCTATTGTGGCACGCATAGCTTCAAGCAAATTACCCCGATTAAAATATACGGCTTTATCGGTTGTTAAATCGGTGCTGACGGCAGTATAAGGGATGGGTAGATCTTCAATGTTTTGAACCGGCAACATAGCGGCAATTTTTTTCATGATTTTTTCTCCTTTGATTAATCCGGGTAAATTTAATGAGAAGTCCAACATACGTATGGCTTCTTTTATGTCAGCATTTATAAGCCAATTTTTAAAAGGAGAAAGAGCTTGGGCAGCATATATGCCACCTACGAGTCCGCCCATGGAAGTGCCGGAAACAGATTGTATGTCATAGCCTTTTTCTTGCAGTATTTCAATTACTCCAATATGAGCGATACCTCTTGCACCGCCTCCGGAAAGCACTAAATTTATTTTTTTGGTCATGCCATGTTTTATAAATCAAAGATACTTATTTATCCATTCAATCATGTCTTGTAAGCAAAGATAATTAATTTCATGTCCCATTGGATATTCATTATAAAGATGTTTAATATGCCTTTCGGTTAAATAAGGTGGAATTTTACGAGCTAGTTCTATAGGAATAACATCGTCATAAATACCATGTGATACAAAAATGTTAAGGTGTTTATAATGATCTATTTGATCTTGCAATGGCATGATGTCTTCATTGATATAACCGCTTAACGCTATCACATTTTTAATTTTTTGGGGATAATTTAATGCCAATGCATAGCTAAGAATAGCCCCCTGACTAAAACCGAGCAAATTAAAATTGGCCGGATCAATTTGGTATTTATCGATTAAAAAATCTATAAATTCCGCCAAATGTTCCAGACTTTCTTGCGCCTGTTGGTTATCGGATATCTTATTGTTACGGGCATCTAAAAAAATATCATACCAAGCATAGCCTCCAAAATCTAATGTATGCGGCGCGCGTGCCGAAATTATCAACAAATCATCCGGCAGTTGACTGGCAAAAGAAAACAAATCGGCTTCATTACTACCGTAGCCATGTAACATCAATAAGGCTTTTTGATTTTCGGGCTTATTGACAGGTTGTTTAAGAATATATCGGAACATTTGCTTTAGTTTTAATGCGGTATGCCGTATTTTCTAATTTGGAAACCATATTCTACGAATACACAGCTTACAAACTATTTAAAACCTCGTTTAACCAGCCATTGATCCATAATTTCAATAAATTGTTTCGGATGTTCCATCATGGGCGCATGACCACATTTGTCTATCCAATATAAATCGGCATCGGGTAAAAGTCTCTTAAAATCTTCGGCTACCTCGGGCGGGGTAACTTTGTCGTCACGACCCCAAATCAAACAGGCCGGCACATTTATATTGGGCAAATCTTTAGCCATATTGTGTCGGATAGCACTTTTGGCCAATGCCAATGTGCGAATAACTTTCATACGGTTATTAACCACTTCAAAGACTTCATCGACCAACTCTTTGGTAGCTACTTTCGGATTGTGAAATACTTCTTGAGCCTTGCGTTTGATGTAGTCGTAATTTTTTCGTTTGGGATAGGTATCTCCCATACTTTTTTCATACAATCCGCTACTTCCGGTTAATATCATGGCCAATACCTTATCCGGATTTTTATTGGTAAAATAAAGTGCCACGTGTCCTCCCAAAGAATTACCCAAGAGAATGGCTTTATCAATTTTCTTAAATTCAAAAAAATCATATAAAAACTTGGCAAAGCCTTTTACACTGGTTTTTAATAGAGGAAAGGTATAAATCGGCAATTCGGGCATTAATACTTTAAAATCTTTGGAAAAATGATTGATAACTTGATCAAAATTACTCAATCCACCCATAATACCGTGTAAGATAATCAATGGGGTGCCTTCACCTTTTTCGACGTATTTAAAACCGTTTTCTTCTTTGATATAGGGTTCTAACATAGTTAGTCTCAATTAAGTTACAAAAATACAATATTTTTTTATAATTTTAATCAACAAAAGATGTTCAATGACCTATTTACAATTCTTAAAACTTTCATATAAAAAGTTTAGACGTTCACCACAATTTTCCAAAAATTTAACAATAAAAGTTTTTAGCACAATTGCCTTTCTTATCTTTACGGCTTATGCTTTAGGAGCCGTTCTATTGTTATATTACTACATTAAGGAACAACAAAATGCCACAGATGTTTTTAAACAGGCCAATCAATATTTATTTGCCTATTTTTTTCTGGTTTTTTATGTCATGATGTATATCCATTTTGATACCATGCAAGTTAAACCTTTTATGATTTTACCCGTTTCTAAAAAAAACACAATCCATTACCATTTATCATCGATTTTTTTACAACCGGTCAATTTGATTTTTTTATTCATGCTAATATTTTTTGCAGTGTTAGTAAGCCGGGAACAAACAGAACTGTGGCGACTTACTATTTGGGGCATAGGTGTGTTATCAGCAACTTTTATAATTGAATTGATTTTATTTTTGAGTAGTCGCAATACTATTATAAATGTAGTAACAGGCTTATCGGTTTTTGTCATTATTTACAAAATGGCATGGTTGACCAAACATCTAAATTTTATAGGAATGTATTTTCATAAAATATATCTAAAGCCCGCTTTAGTGATAATACCTCTTTTGGTTTTATTAATAGTTTACTACGGGCTTTTCCAATATATATTACGACGGTTTTATTTAGATGATGCCATCAAAGGAAAAGAAGTGAAAAAGCCAAGACAACTCAATTTGACATGGGCTCAAAAACATGGTGTATTAGGGCAGTTAGTTGCCAATGATTTACGTTTGATATGGCGCAATGTCAGACCCAGACAATCGTTAGTCGGTTTTTTAATTTTTTATGTAATGACCTTTGTATTATTGAGTAAAACAGGTGATCAATTTCAACAACCGGAATTTAACAAGATTATGTTTTTAATGATGTTTTCAGGCTATTTTGTAATGCAGTTCGGCAATTTTATTCCTGCTTGGGATAGTGAGTATTACCCGCTGCTAATGACCCAAGGCATACACTACAAAACTTATGTAGAAGCCAAATGGTGGCTACTGACTGTTTCGGTATTGCTAACACTTATACTGGCTCTCCCCTACTTGATCTTAGGCTGGAAAATCTATTTATTATTATTGGCAATGGGTATTTTTAACATAGGTTTTAACATACCTGCTACTTTATTGGCAGGAGTTTTTCGCACCACACCAATCAAACTCAATGAAAAGGTCAAAGCTTTTCAGTCGCGCGACAGCTTCAATCTAAAAACATTTATTTTCGGCATACTCAGATTAATATTGCCTATAATTATATATCTGCTACTTAACAAATATGCCGGATTTTATTATGGCATCGGCTTTTTAAGCTTTATTGGGTTAATCGGTATATTATCAAAAAATTATTGGATTAATAAATTGGCCCAAGCTTACAAAAAACGTAAATATGTAACCCTGTCTGCCTTTAAAAAAAACTAATTTAGGGCTTGCTGAAAAGCTCGGAAGTGTAATAGATTTGTAATTTGTGAATTACAGATGTATATAGATACTTCAAAATGAACAAGTTGCAAAGATGTTGTGCTTCCGAGTAGCAGAAATATAAAATTTATGCGTTTTACAAGTGTAAAGAATTTTATGCTTTTATGTGAAAAACAACATGCTTTTCTCATCGAACAACCGATTGTATTATATTGATATTCAATATTTAAGCGTTTTGCAGTAAACCTTAATTTACCAAATGGTAAAATGCGCTTTATATTCTTGATAAAATTCCGTTAAAAATAAACGTAACATGGTATAACTAGGCACGGCCACAATCATCCCGATTACGCCAAAAAGTGTACCGGCTATCATTATAACCAAAAAGATTTCGAGTGGGTGCGCCTTGACACTTTTTGAATAAATCAGCGGCACATCAACAAAGGCATCCCACATTTGGATTAAAACATAGCCGATGGTAATATTACGTACTAACTGCACCATGGTATGAGAGTCTAAAACATTGAGTTGTGATGTCAAAGAAAGGCTTACCATAATAGTCCAGCCCACAATGGGGCCGATATAAGGCACCAGATTCATCAATGCAGCCAAGAGGGCAATAAAAGTGGCGTTTTCTACATCTAAAACATTTAATAAAATAGTATATAAAATAAAGATAATGGTGATTTGAATACTAATACCTATAAAATAACGAGAAAGCAAATCTTTAATTTTTGAAAAAACAGATTGAAATTGTTGCTTATCATCATTGGGGATTAGCTTAAAAAGAAAATTGGAAGTCAAATCATTGTCTTTTAACATAAAAAAACTAATAAAACTTACGGCAAAAAAACCTACAATAAAATTTCCTAAAAAACTAACAATGGAATTAATCAGTTCGGGTAATACTTTTAAATTTATTTTTGAAAAAATGCTATTGAAAGAAAAATCATCTAAAACCGTAATATTTTTTTGATGCAAATAAGATTTGACACTCTCCAACACCAGTGACATTTTATGTTGAAAATCATTGATATTTAATGCAGAGAGATTCTGTGCCTGAGTTAAAATTAAAGGCACAAAAATGGCAAATAAGGTGATAAAACTTCCTAAAAGTATCAGTAAAGTAAGTGCACTGGCCAGAGTGTCTTTGAGTTTAAAACGTTTGATTAAAAACTTCTTAATAGGTCTGCCTATCAAAGAAACCACCAAAGCAATCACCAAATAAACAAGTATGGTGCGAATGGTGTATAAAAACCACAAGAGTAAAAACACGGCAATAAGTGAAAAAACGGCTTTGACTATACCTTTGGCGATAATATTGGATTGATTGTTTTCCATAAAACTATTTGTAAAGTGTTTGGTCTAATACTTTAAAACGGACACGTCCTTTATTGTCAATATCATAACGGATAATTGCTTCTCCTTGATAAGTGCCGTCTGTAAAATGAGCAATCATCCAACGGTGATTCAACACTTTGGCATCGTCAAACCGCATAACACCAGCCATACCGGCAAACGGAACTAAAGGATTATCACCTTTTTGTTTTTGGTTGGTTTGCAATAACTTATTTTTTAAAAAATCTTGCCAATCCTTTTGTATATTCATGGTTTGATTAAGATAGGCTTGGGACTTAAGATTTCCACCAATAGAAAACCTGTCGGCAGATAGCATAGAGTCTATTTTGGCTTTAAAACGAGTGATGGAATCTTCCAGAGTAATGGCATATTGGATATTGTTATCATAACCTTCATTGGTTTCTTTGAGTTCTTTTCTTAAAATTTTCACTTCTTTAATTAAATGAAAAGAATTGTAAATAAAATATCCACTAACAATCAGTAAAAAAACGATGATATAATTGGCGTATTTTTTCATGTGTTTAACCTCAATTCTACAGCTAATTTTATTTTCAATAAAAATAATAAAAAAAATAATACCCCGCAGACAATGGCGGGGTAAGATAAATTAAGTTTAATAAAAATTAATTTTTATTAAGTCTTTTTACAAATACTTTGTCATAAAATAATAAGGCAAAAAATGTAAATAGCCCAATTCCTACGAAGATATATAATATTTGGTTAGGATGATATGTGTTCCATAAATATGTAGTCAGTTGATCTACATTCATGTTTAGTTTTTGAGCTACTTGTGCTATATACTCATTTTTGGTGATATCGACTTTAACATTATCTAAAATTTTTCCCGCTTTATCAACAGCTTTAAAACCGGTTTTTGTATAATAAACCAATTGTCCATTTTTGTCAACCATTTCAAAACCTTTTGATATAGCTTCTTTTTGAGCGAGAGAAATTTTGGCTGACATATCACCATAGACGCTTCCTGAAAGCCAACCTGCAATTTTGTTTCCTACAAAAACAGGAAGGAAATAGGTGCCCATGTATAAAGCTTCTTTGCCTTTGGGTGAAATTTCGGCAATATAGGCCGAAAATTTAGGATTTGCAGTCATTTCTCCTATTGCAAAAATTATAATTCCTGCAATAATATAGATGCCGTTTCTAAAATAAAAAGTTAAACCGATTCCGATGGATACAATAATAAATCCTATAATCATAGCATTTACCGGTTTCCATTTGATAATTAAATAGGAAATGAGCATTTGTAAAAGAATAATGGCAAATGCATCCAAGTTAATCAACAATTCGGGTTTGGCAATAGCTTCTTTTCCGTCACTAATCAATGATGTCAGCATAGGAGAAAAATTATAGACTTCTTGGTAAAGTTGTTTTAAGTCTACCCAATCTTGAATGAATTTTGGCAATGTATAAAATAATTGATTAAACAATGTCCAAAAACCAATCATTATAATAAGCAAAACGGTTAATTTTGAATCTTTTAGCGCTTCCCAAATATTTAAAAATGATTTCTTAACTGTATCAAAAATTGACAAATCCGTTTTTTCAATTTCATCTTTTTTAAAGAAGAAAATGTTAAATAACAAGTTTACCAAAATTACTCCGGTAGCCATGTGAAAAGCTATAAGCCAATTGTCTTCACCTCTTAATTTTCCGACTATAAACGGCCCTATCCATCCACCGATGTTAACCATCATATAAAACACACCGAATCCCATTGATGAGTTTCTCTCATCAGTGGTTTTGGTTACAATGGCAGATGCAACAGGTTTAAACATGGCGGCACCGATAGCTAAAAACAGGAATACAAAATAAAAAGTCCAAAATGAATGAACATAGCCTAAAGTCCCGTAACCTATTGCAAGAATGATAAAGGATATGGTTAAGCTTTTTTTATAACCGATTCTGTCTGCTATAGCTCCAGTTATCAAAGGTAAAAAATATAGTAGTGCTGTGATGTCGCCTATAATTTTTCCTCCTTGGTCGTCTGTAAAACCTAAACCGTTTTTGTCTTTGGAAGCTACTAAATACATGGCTAAAATTGCAAACATTCCATACCATGCGAACCGTTCCAAAAGTTCAAAAATACTGGCCATCCAAAATCTCTTTGGGAAAGATTTCATCAATTCGATAAAACCAATTTTTTTTTCTTTCTGTTTTTCCATAACTTTAATTTCTAACTTCTAAAATCTAATTTCTAAATTCATTAATGAATTCCTTTCATAGCCTTGTTTAAGAAAGGGGAAAGTATCACTAGGGAAACACCTGATATAATCATAGTCCACATAATAAATGGATATAATTCGAAATTGTATTTATGTAAAATACTTTCTAACAT
>Ga0256834_1001331_pt1 | contig 16946 bp, 11 predicted proteins | sample 4281140metaG_FD_190536 | JGI IMG/M metagenome (GOLD analysis project Ga0256834, IMG submission 190536) | Hydrothermal vent microbial communities from East Pacific Rise, Pacific Ocean - 4281-140 | ecosystem: Environmental > Aquatic > Marine > Hydrothermal vents | place: Pacific Ocean: East...
GAGAGTACACAATTGGTCAAAGAGTTCTCTTTAAAAACAACCGAGGATATAACAGCTAATGTGAAGTTTAAACAGATACAAGATGAATATCAAAAATTGATTATCAACACTAATTTAAACTAGAGCCTATTTTTTTTATAACCCATACCTCTAATCTAATTTTTTACATATTTAATTTGGCATAGGCTTTAAAGTTTCCTCATCCGTGGTTCGTGTCCTCACGAAATACATCCCATTTATCATTTATCAAAATTCATTTCTTAAGTCTTTAATAAAAGAAAATTCATTTATACCCATTTCGTATAATTTTGCTGTTGAATACCTATAATCGCAATAGTCACTCACTAACTGCCAATGCTCTGCCACTGGGTTGGCATGAATGTAATCTAGCTTTTGATAGGCAATATCTTGGTTATACAAATGAATTGCCAATGAATCTCTTTGCCAAAACTCATATTTTTTGTTAGCTGCTTTTACTTGGTAATTTGTTAACATATGATCGTTTCCTTCCCTTATCATTTTTTTAAACTCATGTGCAGTATATTTTAAAAATGATCCTTGTGAGGTTTCTTTTCCATTATGCTCGTTGATACGCCATATTAAATGAAGGTGATTTGGCATGATAACAAATGCAAATACATCTATTTTTCCCTTATTGCTTAAATACGTTAACGACTCAATTATTACATTTTTGTACTCATCTTGTTGCAATAACTTTTGCCATTTATTAATGGTAGCCGTCCAAAAATAGAGTTCTCCTAATGCTATATTCGATTTTCGTTTATATGTATCTACTTTTTTGTTCATTTATATGCTTTACTTTCATTGTTTCGTGAGGACACGAACCAAGGATTGGCTCCTGAAAAGTTAAAAAACATACCTAACTCTACTTCCAGTATAGTACAGGGTTCTTTTTTTCGGGGCTGTCTTGCGCATAGGTGGTTGAATTGGCTGCCAGTAGTGCTACACCATGCATACAAAGGAAATACTATTTCGAAAAAAGTTTTTATTCACGTATTTTGTTTTATTCTTTAAAAAAAGAGCGTTTAGTGTGGCTAACTTTTCCAAAACGGAGTCTGTTTTTAAGCTTTTTAACAAAGTCTTCATTTCTGGGAACAGCTTTTCCATCATGGGTTATTTCATTTTCAATATGATAGAACAATTTTTTAGCATATTCAGGAAAATCAGGTTCTAATTCTTTAACAAATGGTTTAGCATTATGATGAATGCAGGCATTAACTGAAATGGTATGATATTCCCCTTGCAAATTTTCTTTCAGGTTATTATTTATAGGAGCCTTCCCGTTTTCTGATAAAAAGTCAACTTGATATATCGTTTCTGTATCCTTTTTTAATCGTTTGTTTCCTTTTCGTTCGTTCCTCCAGGGGTGTTCGTTGTTTTGGAGTTGCGCATAAAAAAAATTTTTATGCCAAACTGAAACCTGATGAGACATAAGATAGTCAGACTTTTTTTTGTTTACTTTGGTAAGCAATAAACCGTCAAAATCAACTCCTGTCTCTTCTGTTTGATAAACATCAGAGCTATGAAGTTTTACAAGCTTTAGATCGTTTTTTTGAATGTACTCAATAACTTTTTCAAGTAAGCCCTTTTTTACTTTCTTGCTCATCCACATATCCTCCTGAAAAAATATGATATATTCTTCTTCTATTTGATCTAATATATGTTTTAGCCTGTTTGTCCATTCTCCTGTTCCTGATTTGATATGCGTAAACCCATCTAATTCTATACTTTTAGATTCGGTTGCAAAGTACTTTTTTACAAGGAGGGTGCTGTCCCAGTTTTTATTAAAAAAATATTCAAACCCCTTGAACAATAGTTCATACCTATCACACGCAAATACTAATAAAGCTACATTTTTCATGTATTGTTTTTTATTTATTAAACTCAAAACCCCAAATAACAGAGATTTTCCACCCGCCTGAGCGAAAATGACGTTAAAAACATAGTTTAACTGATTTACTCTTATCAGCATCACTAACCTTCAATATATAAACACCCTCTAATTCCGCTACCTTCATTTCAATAATTCCTGGTTGTGTAAACTTTATTGTTTCTTTTACCTTTTTAACCATCTGGTCGTAGCATCCGCTACGACCCTTATACTTTTGCAATTTAACGAAAAATTAGCTAGTTTGGTTCTCTACCCATTTTCGGGCATTAACAAATGCCTCCAACCAAGGAGTAACTTCATGTTCTTTATTTTTATAATAAGGCCAGTTCCACGGAAAAATAGATCGTTCTAAGTGAGGCATCATAGCCAAATGCCTCCCATTGGCAGAACAGACAGATGCTGCTGCATAATCAGAACCATTAGGGTTGGCAGGATACCCATCATACGAATAGGTTCCCACAATTTGTGATGACTGCTGGTCGGATAAATTGAATTTTCCTTCGCCATGAGCAACCCAAACTCCTAACTTGCTTCCTTCTAAAGAGGATAACATAACTGAATTATTTTTAGGGATACTCATAGTAACAAACCCAGACTCAAATTTATGCGATTCATTATGCGTCATTTTAGGGTGATCCAAATTTTCATCATACACCAATCCTAACTCCATCATTAACTGGCAACCATTACACACACCCAAGCTTAAGGTGTCTTTTCTTGCATAAAACTTGTCTAAAACTGCTTTGGCTTTTGGGTTATAAATAAAAGCACCAGCCCATCCTTTGGCAGAACCAAGTACATCTGAGTTAGAAAACCCACCAACAAAGACAATCATCTGTATGTCTTCGAGTGTTTCTCTACCTGCTATTAAATCGGTCATATGCACATCTTTAACCTCAAACCCAGCAAGGTATAGGGCATGTGCCATTTCACGATCTCCATTTACACCCTTTTCTCGAATGATGGCAGCTTTAGTATTACTCTGTTTATGGGTTTTACTTAATCCAAACTGTGCAAGTTTTCCTGTAAAGGAACCATTGAATGTATAGGAGAGTGGTTGTGATTTATAATTATCAAATCTTGCTTTTGCTAGCTCCTTTCCACTTTGGTGCTGATCTAATAAGTAAGAGGATTTATACCAAATATCTCTTAATTCATCAATATGTAAATTCAAATCTCCATTAATATCTAAGGTTCTTGAATTGGTAATTGAAGCAATTTCAATAAACTCTATTTCTTCTTTTCTCAATCGATTTGCTAGCTGCGCATTATTAACTTGAACAATTATGCCAGCGTTTTGGTTGAATAAATTGGTCGTAAGGTCATTTCCTTTGAGTTCTTTGGTTGAAACTCTGAGACCAACTGATGGTGTTGGGAAACACATTTCGGCAAGTGCAGTAATAATACCTCCATCCGAAATGTCGTGGCCTGCCAGAATTTCGTTGGCAATAATGGCTTTTTGGATTAGGTTGAATGACTTTTTAAAATAATTCGAGTCACTAATTGTTGGTGCATCATTGCCTATTGTATTTAAGATTTGCCCAAGACTACTACCTCCAAGCTTAAATTCATTTTTACTAAAATCAATATAGATAAGCTTGCTGCCTTCAGCAGGAATTAATGCGGGTTCAATTACCTTAGTGATATCTGTAACTTCCCCAACGGCAGAAATAATAACCGTTCCTGGTGATTTTACAGATTTGCCGTCTTTATACTTTTGGGTCATGGAAAGAGAATCCTTTCCTGTTGGAATGTTGATTCCTAGTTCGCAAGCAAAATCACTTACAGCTTCCACCGTTTGGTATAAACGAGCATCTTCTCCTTTGTTTTTACAAGGCCACATCCAGTTGGCACTTAATGAAACACCTGCAAGTTTATCCTCCAACGGAGCCCAAATAATATTGGTTAGCGCCTCTGCAATGGCATTTCTAGCACCAGCTTTTGGGTCAATTAATCCGATAATTGGACTGTGTCCGATGCTTGTTGCTATTCCTTTTTCTCTTTCGTAATCGATGGCCATAACCCCAACATTATTCAATGGGAGTTGTATCTGCCCACAGGTTTGCTGTTTGGCCACTTTACCTGTAACAGAGCGATCTACCTTATTGGTTAGCCAATCTTTACACGCCACTGATTCTAGTTGGAGTACTTTATGCAAGTTTTCTTCAAAATCATCATCTGAATAGGAGATTGACGTAAAGTTAATGCCTTGTGTTTGATCTTTAATAATGGAGGTTGGGGATGACCCAAACATATGCATTAAGCCCCAGTCGATTGGATTCTTGCCCTTTTTACCAACAAACTTAAACTGCATATCACCTGTTGTTTCTCCTACTGTGTACATGGGAGCGCGCTCGCGTTCTGAAATTTTGGAAAGTGTTTCTACATGTTTCTTGCCAATCACGAGGCCCATTCGTTCCTGCGATTCGTTGCCAATAATTTCTTTTTCGGATAAAGTAGGGTCGCCTAGGGGCAGTTTATTAACTTCGATGGTACCACCCGTTGTTTCAACAAGCTCCGATAGGCAATTCAAATGTCCCCCTGCCCCGTGGTCGTGTATAGAAACGATTGGATTTTTATCCATTTCGGCCATAGCTCGTATGGCATTGGAAACCCTTTTTTGCATTTCGGGATTTGATCGTTGAATGGCATTTAATTCAATGGAGTTTGAAAACTCACCAGTTGCAACGGAAGATACGGCTCCACCACCCATGCCAATGCGGTAATTATCGCCACCAAGCACTACAATTTGGTCACCTTTTTTTGGATCATCTTTTAAGCTGTCCTCTTCTTTTCCGTACCCTATACCACCTGCCTGCATTATTACCTTGTCGTACCCTAATAACTCATTATCAATTTGTTGTTCAAATGTGAGTACACTACCAGAAATTAAAGGTTGGCCAAATTTATTACCAAAATCAGAAGCTCCGTTTGAGGCTTTAATAAGAATATCTAAGGGAGACTGATACAACCAAGGCCTTGCTTTAGTTGCTTTTTCCCACGACCTGTTTGCTTCGGTACGCGGGAAGGAAGTCATATAAACAGCTGTTCCTGCAAGGGGCATACTTGCTTTTCCGCCCGCCATCCTATCTCTAATTTCTCCACCAGAGCCGGTGGCGGCCCCATTAAAAGGTTCAACCGTAGTTGGAAAATTATGTGTTTCTGCTTTTAAAGAGATAACTGATTGGTACTCTTTAGTTTGAAAATAATCGGGTTGGTGTTGGGTTGCAGGAGCAAACTGAACAGCCTTTGGCCCTTTTACAAAGGCCACATTATCCTTGTAGGCCGATACCAATCGGTTGGGATTTTCATTCGAGGTTTTACGAATGAGTTTGAATAGAGATGATTTTTTTTCTTCTCCATCTATTACAAAAACACCATTAAAAATTTTATGACGACAGTGCTCACTGTTTACCTGTGAAAACCCAAACACTTCGCTGTCAGTTAGATGCCGGCCAAGCTCTTTGCTTACACCTTCGAGATACCCAATTTCCTCCTTGTTAAGAGCCAGTCCTTCTTGCTGATTATAGGCAGTAATATCTTCGATTTCTAAAATTTCTTCTGGAGCAACACCAAGGTCAAACATTTCTTGATTTAGACCTTGGTATTTACGCTGCAACATGGGGTCGAAGGAATTAGATTCCAATATAAATTCTTCAATTCGTATAATTCCAGCAATGCCCATATTCTGTGTAATTTCAACAGCATTTGTACTCCAAGGGGTTACCATTTCGCTTCTGGGGCCTATGAAATTACCATCTATCGAAGATTTTTCGATAAGAGTTGCATTATCAAAAAGCCAAGCTAACTTAGGCTGGTTTTTTGTAGTTATTGCCTCAAACGATTGTACAGCAAAAATAGAATTAGAAGAATTTTTATAGAAAGTAATCATGCAGCTGAAATTAAGGAGGCAAAGTTAGTTTATTCGTTTGAATTTGAGTAGAAATTTTGCCTAACTCTAAACCGTTAAAGTTGTGAACTTTGACAGGGTTTGTGGATTTAAAATTATCAGATTGGTTTATCTAAAAATTCTTCTAAAGGGTACACCATAGTAGAATTTTTTAATAGGTAAGGCATTTTTACAGGGGCAATTACATAACTTTCTGTTGCTTTAATATCGTTTAAAGCAACCCAAAACCCTCTACTCACTTTTGGTGTTGTAGCTGTTTTAATTTCGATAGCAATAACTTTAGATGCCTTTGTTAAAACCAAGTCCAATTCATTGCCGTTTGAAGATCGGTAAAAATAGTAGCCCCAATTTTTGTATTTAATTAGTACATTTTCAATTACCGTTACTTCCCATGAACTTCCATAAACAGGGTGAGAAAATAATTCATCGTAAGTTTCTATTTTTAAGAGTGTATGTAATACGCCCGTATCTCTAAATATTATTTTAGGCGTTTTGGTAATTCTCTTTTTGGTATTTACGTGGTAGGGCTCCATTATTCGAATCATAAATGTATAAGCCAAAATATCAATATAATGTTTAATAGTGGTATGGCTCGTTCCCATTGATTTGCCTAATAGAGAATAATTAAGCAGTTGACCGTTGATGTGAGCCAGCATAACCCACAGCCTGCGAATAGTATCAGGTGCAATGTTAAATCCAAAATTTCTTAAATCTCGCTCCAAAAATGTTTTAATGTAATTATTAATCCATACAAATGCATCTTTATTAGATTGAGCCAAAATGCTTAAAGGCATTCCTCCTAATAACCTATAGGTTTGAAGAGAAGTGTTAGCTGGAATTTCTTTCCAACTAAAAGACCCTAATTCAAAATAGTAAATTCGCCCTGCTAAGCTTTCAGAACTTTGGCGCATTAATTCTGGAGATGAAGAACCTAAAATGATAAACTTTGTATCTGGGTTGTTGTCTATAAAAGGCCTTAGTTCTGTAAATAAATTTGGCATCATTTGAATTTCATCAATACAAATGGTCTTTCCTTTGTTAAGTGTTAAAAATGTCTCTGTTTCATTAATAAGTTGCCTGTCTGAACTTAACTCCATATCTAAAAAAACCACATTAGTATCTTTCGCAATAAGTTGTTTTGCCAAGGTAGATTTACCCACTTGCCTTGCTCCTATAATAGCAATAGCAGGGATGTTTTTTTGCTGTTTTTTAATTTCTGATTGAAGTAGTCTTGTAATTTTCACAGTTGATATTTGGTCAAAAGTGCAATTTAAGTATGCAAATTGCAAATATAATACACAAATCGCATACTTAAATTACTCTAAATGCCTCCCAATAGCTTTACTTATAGATGAAGAAGGTTGTTAAAAATAGTTTTTACTCCAGTTTCAGAAAGTTATAATAGAAGAGTTTATGGTGAGAAATTTCAACAGTTTTATAGTGGAGGTATGGGTTGTTAATCAAATATGGCTTAATTCTGCTTACAGGTATCATCCGATCGAATTTACCCAAGGCTATGTGAACAGGGATTTTATATTTTTCGGAGATACTGGCTATTTCAATTGGGCTCATTTCTAATTGCCTAAAGGTAGTCCAACTCTTATAAATCCGATCTCGTTCTTTTTTATCTCGCATATGTAGCTGCGCAAATTTTAGTAAACCCTTATTTAAAACGCCAAGGTTGGTTAATGCATTCGAAATATTAAGAAAGGCTGGATAAGAATTGAGCATCCACTTAAAAATTGCTCTCATTAAAGTAGTTCCTGTGGCTACTTTAAACAGCTTACTTGGCACTATACCGTCTGCAGCAACTAAGTAAATGCTGTTAACCAAGTGAGGGTAAAGCATAAGAGTAGTTAAGGCAAATCGCCCCCCCATGCTATACCCAACCAAAGAAAAGTTATTAATTTCTTCTACTGAAATGAGTTCTTTAAAAAACAAATTCCACCCTTCTGGAGTTAATAATTTAGTATTATTGAGTGTACTATTCCCATGAAAAAAAAGATCAATTGTAATTACCTTGTACTCTTTATGTTCATTGGCAAGCCATTCATAATCTTGTCCTTTTTGGCCAAACCCGTGGAAACAGAGAATCGTTTTTGATGCCGTTTTATTGTAAACGTAATAAGCTAGCGTATTGAATCCTATTTGAATTAATTTTTTGATTGGAGGAAGTAGTTAGTTTGAAAGTTTGAAAGTAAAAAGTTTTATTGATAAATGTATAACTTGCATAAGATGAAAATGGATAAGGTTTTGAACTGTATAGTTGCTTGTAATCTATTTTTTGATTTTCTCATACAATAAATAAACAGCTTGCTCGACATCATTAGTGATGGAGACATTGACTATAACTGCAGAAATGGCCTTAGAGAAACGGCAAGTAGTAGAAAATACTGTTTCTAAAGAAAGCAACAGGCTCTTAAACTTTATTAAAACCAGAGTTTCGGATAATAATGATGCCGAAGATATTCTGCAAGATGTATTTATTCAATTATGGCAAGGCTATCAAACCATTGAATCTATCGAAAAAATAACGGCTTGGATGTTTCGGGTTGCCCGGAATAAAATTGTTGACCTCTACCGAAAAAAGAAACCCGAAAATTTTAGTAAAATTGAAAATGCTCGAAATTCAGAAGATGCAGCCCCCATGCTGTTAGCAGAAATATTGGTGGACGATAGTAATAACCCCGATGATGTTTATACCCGGGAATTAATTTGGGAATCGATTGAAGACGTACTGGCAGAAATGCCCAAGCCACAACGAGATGTTTTTGTATGGCACGAGTTAGAGGGGTTGAGTTTTAAAGACATGGAAAGAGAAACGGGAGATTCTTTGAATACTTTACTTTCTAGAAAACGATATGCTGTGCAGTATTTAAGAAAAAGATTAGCGAACTTATATAAAGAAATTTGATGATGCGAGGTAATTGGTTTTTGATGGGATTAAAATTTGCACTTGGCATTATACTCTATTTTATGGTATTGGCTTGGGCAATAATGCTACTATGGAACGTGCTGGTGCCTGAAATTGCAGGATGGCAAGCACTAACCTATACACAAGCCCTTATATTGCTAGCAATGGTCAGATTGTTGGTTGGTTTTCGTTGTTTTAGTGGCCGCCACTGGAAACATAAGTTTGGGCATAATTGGTCTGGCTTATCTGACGAAGAGCGTGCAGAAATGCGTAAAAAGTTCAAATCGAGATGGTGTAATCACACTTAAATTTAAATTTTTTCTAAACCTTTTTTATGTTTGGTCGTACCAATAAACTTAGGAAACTTTTGCTATGTTAAAAGTTTTTATAGTTTTGCGCCCAATGATAATCTAAAGAATGGAAGAAAATAGAATAAAAGAAATAGGCGAAATGTTTTTAACCTACGGTGTGCGTAGTGTTTCTATGGACGACATTGCCAGACATTTGGGTATTTCTAAAAAAACGCTTTATCAGCACTTTAAAGATAAAAACGAACTTGTCAAGAAGGTAACAGAATCGGTAATTGAAGAGAGGAAAAGCGAGTACGAGGCGGTAACAAATCAGGCAAACAATGCTATTGAAGAACTCTACCTTATGTCTAAATGTTTGCGAACGCATATAGAAAACCTAAACCCTGCATTGGTTTTTGATTTAAAAAAATTTCATACAGAAGCCTGGAATTTGTTTTTGGACTTTGAGCATATAACAGTGTATGAAAGTATTAAAGACAACCTGAAAAGAGGGAAAGAAGAAGGCTTTTTTAGAAAGGGAATAAAAAGCAATGTGTTGGCAAAACTAAGAGTAGAACAGGTGCACATGTCGTTTGACCCGCATGCGTTTCCTAAAGATGAATTTGATTTTACGGAAGTGCATATGCAAATGTTTGAGCACTATGTATATGGCTTACTTACCGCCAAAGGATTCGAATTATTTGAAAAATATAAACAAGAAAACTAGTTAACAGGTATGTATAAAAAAACACTATTTACACTTAGCTTGTCTTTTGTAGTGCTGTTTGCAGCAGCACAGGAAGTAAGACAAATGTCGTTGCAAGAGGCAACTGACTATGCACTGGAGCACAATCAAAATATTTTAAATGCCAAACTGGATATAGAAGTAGCCGAAGGGGTGGTAAAAGAAAATATTGCAACAGGATTGCCCCAGATAAATGCCAACCTGGACTTGGCTTATAATTTTTCATTACCGGTAAGTTTTTTGCCCTCTGAATTTATTCCCGGAGCCCCTCCGGGAGAGCAGGTAGCAGTAGCGTTTGGTACAAAATATTCAGGTAATGCCTCAGTAGGAGCCTCACAAATGGTGTTTGACGGGGTGTTTTTTGTAGGCCTGGAAGCAGCAAAAACATACAAAGAACTATCAACCAAAAAGCATATTAAATCAAAAATAGATGTGGTTGAAGCCGTAAGTAAGGCCTATTATGCTGTTTTGGTAAACAAGCTTACCCTTGAACTTGTAGAAAAAAACTACGGACGTTTAGATACATTGCTGCAAGAAACAAAAGAAATGTACCAGAATGGCTTTGCCGAAAAAATAGACGTTAGCAGGGTGCAGGTACAGTTTAATAACATAAAAGTAAACCGGGAGAACTCTACAAAGATGCTTGGCGTTGCAGAATCTCTATTGAAATTTCAGCTAGGAATGCCAATTAATGAGGAAATTGCCCTAACCGATGAACTTACGTTAGACATATTTGACGATGCCAAAGAGGGTTCGTTTGGCTATGAGCAACGGGTAGAATACTCCATTCTTCAAACACAGGAAAGGCTTGCGCTGCTGGATATTAAAAGAACAAAAGTAGAGTATTTACCTAAACTGGATTTGTACGCCAGCCTTGGTGCTATTGCTGGTACAGGTTCTGGTGCAAACTTATTTAATATTGGTAACGAATGGTTTGACTTTGGCCTGGCCGGGGTAAAAATGAGTGTACCTGTTTTTGACGGACTAAGAAAACACAGGGTTTTACAACAGAAAAAAGTTAAGCTACAGCAGGTTCATAATAATTATGACCTCCTTGAAAACAGTATAAACCTTGAAATTGAACAAAAACAAGTGGCGTATGAAAATAGTGTAAAAACTATGAATGTACAACTTGAGAATATGAAGTTATCGCAAGAGGTATATGAAATTACAAAAGAAAAATACCAGGCAGGCGTTGGCTCTAATTTAGAGGTTATTAATGCCGATGCCGATTATAAACAAGCCCAAACCAATTTTTTTATTGCGCTTTATAATGCGCTTATTGCAAAAGTTGATTACAAAAAATCTATAGGAAACCTATTATAATACAAGGCACCAAAAACAAGCCGAAAAAACATTATGAAAAAAACAGGATTTACATTACTGGCAATATTTATAGTATTTATTGCTTGCCAACCAAAAACAGATATTGATTATAAACAAGCCGAGTACGAAGAAGCCAAAAAAGAACTGGCTGCACAAAAAACCAAAGTACACGAGCTTAAACAGGAATTAGAGGAAGCAGGCGTTATTCATCAAAATAATAACCTTTCGCTGGTAACCACTTTTGAACTCCAGCCATCTGTTTTTGAACATACTATTGATATACGGGGCACCGTAAAAGCAAGAGGCAATATTACCATTACACCGGAAACCCCGGCACGGGTAACAAAGGTGCTGGTAAAAGAAGGAGAAAAAGTAAAAATGGGGCAAACCCTGGTGGTGCAAAATGCAGAAGTATTGCGAAATACAATTGCCGAACTAAAAACATCGCTGGAGTTGGCCAATACCATTTATACCCGGCAAAAAAAGTTGTGGAATAAAAATATTGGTACGGAGGTGCAATATTTAGAAGCTAAAAACAAAAAAGAATCGTTGGAAAGAAAACTGGCTACAACCAAATCGCAACTGGCTAAAACAGTTATTCAGGCTCCTTTTTCCGGGGTTATTGATCGTGTAGATGTAAGAGTAGGGCAAAATATTCAGCCAGGGCAATCGATTTTACGGTTGGTAAGCCTATCGGATATGTACATTAAAGCAACAGTTTCAGAAGCGTATGTAGGAAAATTTAAGACCAATCAGGAGGTTGCTGTTTATTTCCCTTCAACCGGGCTTGAATTAACTGCCAAAATATCGGCCATTGGCCAGGTAATCGAACCCAAAAACCGAACATTTGAACTGGAAATACTCATCCCTTCAGATAGCAAGATAAAGCCTAATATGGTGGCAGTGCTTAGTGTATCTGATTATGTAAATAAAGAGGCATTGGTAGTACCCACTAATATCATATTTACAGATAAAAAGGGGGCTTATGTATATCAGCTAAAAAAAGCTGAAGAAAAAGATGTAGCCATTCGTGCCGATGTAACCTTGGGAATAACTTCCGGAACAAAGACCGAAGTTTTATCAGGCCTGGCAGCAGGCGATGTAATTATTGATAAGGGCATCTATGATATTTCGAACGGTACCCAGGTAAAAATTGCTGAATAAGAAAGTATAGATTTTACAAAACACCACTAATGGAAATTTTAATGGTATGATTGGAATTTCTTTGCGCTTGCCAGCAGGCAGGGTGAAACTATTAAGTTATGAAAAACAATAATATTAAAATTGATAAGGAATTTAAGCTGACCACTTGGGCGGTAAATAATACCACTACAGTACTTTTTTTAACTTTTCTGGTAGTTGTAATGGGCATTAGTACCTACATTTCGCTACCCAGAGAAAATTTTCCGGAAATAAAAATACCCAAGGTGTATATTGGTACCACGCACCCAGGCAACTCTCCAAAGGATATTGAAAACCTGATTACCCGGCCTATTGAAAAGGAGTTAAACACCATTTCATCGGTTGATAATATTACCTCTACCTCCATTCAGGATTACTCCACCATTGTGGTAGAATTTACTACCGATACCGATGTGGAAGATGCCCTTACCAAGGTAAAAGATGCCGTTGATAAGGCAAAAGCAGAGTTGCCTTCCGACCTGGATCGTGACCCCGATATTTTTGAAATGGACGTAAACGAATTTCCCATTTTAAATATTAACCTTTCGGGTCATTATTCGGTAGATCAGCTAAAAGAATATGCCGAATACCTGGAAGACGAGATAGAGAAATTTCCTGAAATATCTAAAGCGGAAATCAGGGGAGTAGATGAAAAAGAGGTTAAGGTAAATGTGGATCCGTTTAAGCTGGAAGCTATGGAGCTTAATTTTGGCGATTTGGAAAATGCCATTGCTGCCGAAAACGTAACCATGTCGGGTGGTAGCTACCGCTCGGGTGGGGTACGAAGGGCAGTACGTATTGATGGCGAATTTAAAGAACCTGACGAGCTGTTGGATATTATTATAAAACACGAAAAAGGCAATATTGTGTATTTGCGCGATGTAGCCACTGTTAATTTTGACTATAAGGAAAAAGCCAATTATGCCCGCCTGGGAACCAAACCTGTGGTAATGGTAGATGTGGTAAAAAGAAGCGGTGAAAACCTGCTGATTGCCACAGAAAAAATAGGGCGTTTACTGGAAAAGTTAGAAAAAGACTATTTCCCGGCAGATTTGGAAGTGGTGGTTACCAACGACCAATCCAAGCAAACCAAAGAAATGGTAGCCAACCTTGAAAACAGCATTATTTTTGGGGTTATTCTGGTGGTAATGGTGCTGCTTTTCTTCCTTGGCACCCGTAATGCATTGTTTGTGGGCATGGCCATTCCGCTTTCTATGTTTATGTCGTTTCTTATTCTTGGGTTTTTGGGTATTAGCATTAATATGATGGTGCTTTTTGGCTTAATTATGGCACTGGGCATGCTGGTTGACAACGGCATTGTTGTGGTTGAAAATGTGTATCGTTTAATGGAAGAAGGGTATTCGCCCCTACAGGCAACCCGGCTGGGTGTAGGTGAGGTGGCTATGCCTATTATTACCTCAACCGCCACTACACTGGCTGCTTTTTTGCCACTGGCTTTTTGGCCGGGCATTATGGGCGAGTTTATGAAATACCTCCCTTTTACCCTTATTATTACCCTGGGGTCATCCTTATTTGTGGCACTGGTTATCAACCCGGCTTTTATTAAATTATTTATGAAAGTGGGGGATCAAAACAAGATTGATAATAAGAAAGTTGTCCGAAACTTTATCATTCTTGTAGTGGTAGGAGCAGCTTTATTGGCACTTAAATTTACAGTGCTTGGTAACCTAATATTGGCTTATGCCCTAATTCTTATCGTAAATATATACGTGCTTACCCCACTATCTGAGAGGTTTCAAAATTCATTTCTTCCCTGGCTGGAAGTGCTGTATGATAAAGTTTTAAGAGTAGCTCTACAACGAAGTTATTTGTTCTTTTTCGGAACCGTGGCTCTGCTTTTTGCTTCATTGGGTATGCTGGTAACATTTGCGCCCAATGTTATTTTCTTTCCTAATAATCAGCCCAAATACATAAATATATTTATCGACTTTCCCATTGGTACCGATATTGAAACTACCAATGATTTTACCGTGGAGATTAACGATAAAATAGAAAAGGTTATTAACCCGTATAAGCGTATTGTAGAATCGGTAATTACCAATGTGGGTCAGGGCACTGCCGATCCCAACGACCCCTCGTCAATGGGTCAGGGCGACAGCCCCAATAAAGCCAGGATTACCATCAACTTTGTAGAAATGAAGTATAGGGGCGATGTTGTAACCAGCGATGTAATGGAGGAAATAAGGGAAGCCATGAAGGGCTATCCCGGGGTAACCATTACCGTTGATAAAGATGCTGCCGGCCCACCGGTAGGCAAACCCATTAGCATAGAAGTATCGGGCGAAGATTTTGAAATACTTACCGATATAACCGACCGCATGAAACAGTTTATCAACGAATCGGGTATTGAGGGTATAGAAAAACTGAAATCAGACCTGGAAACCGGAAAACCGGAATTGATTATTGACATTGACCGCGATAAAGCCCGTAGGTTTGGTATTTCAACCTTTACCATTGCCAACGAGCTTAGAACAGCCATATTTGGCAAAGAAGTATCTAAGTATAAAAAGGGCGAAGACGACTATGAAATACAATTGCGGCTAAACGATAGGTACAGGTATGATATTGATGCGTTGATTAATAAAAATATTACGTTTAGAAACCAAGTTGATGGTAAAATGCACCAGGTACCAATTGCCTCTTTGGCTAAAACGGAACTAAGCAGTACGTATGGATCGGTAAAAAGAAAGGATTTAAAACGCGTACTTATGTTGTACTCCAACGTAGTAGGTGGCTATAATGCTACTGCAGTAAACGATGAAATTAAAGCTGCCCTACAGGACTTTGAAATGCCCTACGGCTACGAATTTAAGTTTGGGGGCGAGCAGGAAAAGCAGGCAGAAGAAATGGATTTCTTAAGCCGGGCACTTATGATGGCCGTATTTCTTATCTTTCTTATTATAGTTGGGCAGTTTAATAAAATAACTGCACCCATCATAATTATGACTTCAGTACTTTTTAGTACCATTGGTGTTTTTATGGGGCTGGTTACCTTTCAAATGGATTTTGTGATTATGATGACTATGATTGGGATAATCTCTCTGGCAGGAATTGTGGTAAACAATGCTATTGTATTAATTGATTTTATTGAACTGACCAGAAAGCGAAAAAGAGAAGAACTTGGAGAAGATGTGAGGCTGCCTATGAATGAAATAGTAGAATCTATAGTTGTGGCAGGTAAAACAAGGCTACGGCCGGTAATACTAACAGCCGTTACAACCATACTGGGGCTTATTCCATTAGCAACAGGTTTAAACCTCGATTTTATTAAGTTTTTCCATAGCTATGATTTCGACTTTTTTGTGGGGGGAGATAGTGTAATTTTCTGGGGTCCTATGTCGTGGACAATTATATTTGGGCTAACATTTGCCACTTTTTTAACGTTGGTAATCGTTCCTGTAATGTACCTTTTCTTCGATAAGGTTATGTACTGGTTTGCGGATAAAAAAGAAGCAAGGGCTAATGGGAATCAGGTGATAAGTTAACGTCATTGCGAACGTAGTGAAGCAATCTGTTAATGAAAATGGGATTGCTTCGTGCCTCGCAATTACGTAATACTTCACTTTTGCAAGTCATTCCGTAGGAATCTTTGCCAAGATGGTATTGCAATATGGCTAAGATTTCTCCGTTGCACTTCGAAATGACATGTAATGAGAGGCCAGAACTAATAAATTACCCTGGTTTAGACAATATTTAGAAACAAGAAGCTCAATAGTAAATATGATATACATAATACTGCTACTTATATTTCTAATCGACTGGTACGTATTTCAGGCGATTAAAGTACTTACTAAAAGTTGGAAGCGAAAAAAGATAATATGGGCTATTTATTGGTTATTAACCATTGCTATTGCCCTGCTTTTTATCCAATGGAAATTATTTGGCCCCAGGTATGTTAACCCTGTTTTCCAAAAATTAGTAATTGTATTCTTTTTTATAGATTACCTCTCAAAAATATTTGCTGTGCTTGTTTTGCTATTGGATGATATCATCCGGTTGGTGAAATGGGCTAAAAAGAAAAAAATATTTGCACCCGGTAAAGTATCAACTCCCGGGAATCCTATTCCCCGATCGGAGTTTTTAGCAAAAGCTACAATGGCAGCTATTGCAATACCTGTGGCTACTCTTGGTTTTGGTATTGTATCAGGTGCGTATAATTACCGTGTTCGTAGAAAAAGAGTTATTATACCTACTTTACCCAAGGCATTTGATGGCATTAAAATTGGCCAGCTTTCAGATATTCATTCAGGTAGTTTTTACAATAAAACAGCCGTGCAAGGGGGCATTGATTTAATGATGAAAGAAAAGCCCGACATATTTATGTTTACGGGCGACCTTGTAAATAACGAAACATCAGAAGTAGGCGAGTATAAGGCTATGTTTGCCAAACTATCTGCACCTTTAGGGGCATACTCAATTTTGGGCAATCATGATTATGGCGATTATAAACAATGGACTACACCCAAAGCCAAGCAGCAAAACCTTGATGACTTAGTAAAAGTACATAAGGATATGGGCTGGGATTTACTGCGCAACGAGAATAGGATTATTACCATAGATGGTGAGCAATTGGCTATTTTAGGCGTTGAAAACTGGGGGAAAGGCCGTTTTGCAAAATACGGTGATTTAGATAAAGCGTATGCAGG
>Ga0256834_1001332_pt1 | contig 16934 bp, 17 predicted proteins | sample 4281140metaG_FD_190536 | JGI IMG/M metagenome (GOLD analysis project Ga0256834, IMG submission 190536) | Hydrothermal vent microbial communities from East Pacific Rise, Pacific Ocean - 4281-140 | ecosystem: Environmental > Aquatic > Marine > Hydrothermal vents | place: Pacific Ocean: East...
CTAACAGGATTGACTGATTGTGAGCAAGAGCGACTTTTATTCAGTTATAATGAAATATTTGCTCATAAGGTTAGAGCTTAAGATGTCAAATGCAACTGCAAAGATTATTGATACAGGACTAAAGAAGCGTGAAAGAGCATACGAGCAATTTTCAGATATGCTACTTAATTTACAAATTAAACCCGGACAATTTTTAACACAAAGAGAGCTGGTAAAAATTACTGATATGCCGCTTGGGGCAATTCGTGAACTGATACCACGTCTTGAAGCTGACGGTTTGATCAAGACCATTCCACAAAGAGGATTACAAGTAACCTATATTGATATGAATCTCATTCGCAATGCGTATGAGTTGCGCCAGGTTTTGGAAACCCGTGCTGCAAGCCAATTTGCACGCAATGCAACAAAAACCCAAATTGCAGAACTGCGAAATACTCACGAAGACATTCTTGAGCAGGCAAGCAACAAAATTTCTGATGCACTTGTTGCTCATGCCCAACAAACAGATTTTCAGTTTCACGAAACAATTATTGATGCGCTGGACAATGAGCTGATCTCCAATATTTATCGGGTGAATTCTATAAAGGTTCGTCTCATCAAGGCGTCAAGATCTCGACTTGGACCCAATGATGTGAAGCGTGTAATCAACGAGCACTTGCTAGTTATCGAGGCGATGGAACAACGTGATGAAGAGGGTGCAGCAAAAGCGATAAGGGATCATATTCTTGGGGCTAAAGCACGAGCATTTGCAGATTAGTCTATTTTAATTATGAGGTAAGCGTTTATGAGCGACAGAATAGCAATTTTTTGGCCGGGAGATTATCGGTCATTGCCAAATGAAACAGCACTTTCTCAGCTTGAAGCTGCTACGCAAAATTTAGAAAAAGCGCTGGATCGGCTTGGGCAAAAACACTATCGTATTAAAGGCTTTATCACCCGCCCCCATGAGGCGATAGAAAAACTCTCTAACATTGATGATAAAATGATCGGTATGTACACACACTGGGTTTATGGCCCGCATACTACCGAAGGGGTGGTGGGTAAGGGTAACCCATTGCTTTTGGTATCGAACTTTAGCGGTAAATGGCCAGGGCTGGTAGGGTTATTAAACACTGGTGCTTGTCTGGCAGCAGAGGAAAGAGCACACTCACGCATCTGGAGTGATGCTCAAACGTGGGATGATGATGAGGTTTTTTTGCAGCAGCTACAAAAATGGTGCGATAGTGGTACTATCAGCCACCCAGATCATGCAATAAAACTTCCTCCTCAACCCTCCTCTAAGGCTAAATCCATTGCACAAAAAGTAGCAAGCAACATGGCAAGCCGGCGTCCATTGGCACTTATGCTTGGTGATACTTCTATGGGAATGACCAACGGATATTTTGGCGCACGTAAATTACACAAGCTGGGTTTCTCTGAGCATAAAATTGATCAGGCATGGATATTGGATTATGGAAAACGCATTTCAGACAAGCGTATTGAAGATGCGTTCAAATTTGTAAATGATCGTGGTGTTTGTTTCCATTATGGTGAGGAGGGTGCAAAAGATTTTCACGCTGATGCTACCCGTGAACAATTACGAGATTATCTATGTGTACTAGATATGGTTGACGAGTTCAAAGCCGATTGCGTTGGTTGGCAATATCAATTAGGTCTAATCAATCAACGTCCTCCTTCTGATTTCGCTGAAGGATTGTTAAATTCTATCTGTCGACCAGAAGGCAACGGAGCTGTAATAATTGACGCAACAGAAGCCGATCAGGGCAATTTATTGCCAATGGAAATGATGAAAAGATTGCTTGATGCTAAAGGGTTACACCATAGTGTGGCTTTTCATGATATTCGCTGGGGTCTTGAAGTTGAGGGTCGCTTTATCTGGGTATTATTAAACTCTGGTTCTGCTGGAGCTTATGCCTATTCGATGAATGAGCAAACGCTTGAAGGGGTTCATTCTTTTCGTCAGCCAAGTCAGTTTTTTCCTGTTCCGGGTGGAACTTTTTCTGGACGTTCTCTGCCAGGACAAATTACATGGGCAAGAGCTTGGTTGGATGGTGATGAACCTGTTATGGATATTGGTCATGGTGAGGTAGTGGATGTTGCTCCTGATGTGCTAAAGAAAATGTGGCAGGGCACAACGCCACAATGGCCGATTATGAGTGCAGATTTAGGGCTTAGCCGTGATAGTTTAATGGCTCATTATATGAGCAACCATATAGCGGTGGCCTATGGTGATATTTTTGATGAAATGGCAGAGCTTAGTCGTTTGCAAGGCTATCGTGTACGATATCTAAACGATGATGAGGTGACGTGCCCCCGTTAAATAAGATCATTTATTTCTAGAATTTTTTAACTATAATCCCGATTATGGGAGAAGGAGAATTTTTATGAAAGTAAGTAAGTTTAGCGAAGCGCAAATTGCGTTTGTTTTGAAGCAGGACGAAGGATCTGTACCCGTTATAAAAATGAAACTAGCTGCGTAAGTTCTACAAGCACACCCCATTAGAAATGAAGAGATTGCCGATTGGACTTGCACTTTACGAAAAATTTTGATAGTTAGAGTAACTGCGTCAAGCACTAATAAAATTTAACATGGATATTGGCTCAGGTTCAAACTGTTAAATGGGGAGGTTAAAGAATTATCTAGAAAGTTGAGACTGAATAAAGATAAGGAAGGAGCCTTTCATCAGGTATAGACACACTGATAAATTAACTGGCGAACCGTGGAGGGTTGGCACATTGTTTTCTCAAACTGGGTTCATGGCGTTAATTGAAGAAACCCAATATCGTGGTACGATGGTCGCGATTGACGAAATTAATGAGCTTGGCGGGATAAATGGACGAAAAATAGAGCCCGTCGCTTATGATCCAGCATCTCAAAATACTTTGTTCCGAGACCAAGCGCGCAGGATGATGACAGAAGATGGTATATCTACTATTTTTGGTTGTTACACATCTTCGAGCCGTAAGGCTGTTTTACCAGTTGTTGAGCGACTGAATGGTCTGCTCTGGTATCCTACATTGTATGAAGGTTTTGAGTACTCGCCCAATATTATCTACACAGGTGCAGCGCCCAATCAAAATTCTGTCGCACTAATTGACTATCTGATTGAAACCTACGGTAATAGATTTTATTTTGTTGGATCAGATTACATCTATCCGCGCGAATCCAACAGAATTATGCGAGACCTTATAAACGAACGTCTCGGCGAAGTTGTCGGTGAGAAATACGTTCCGTTAAACGCAAGACGCCAAGACTTCTTTTCGGTAATGCACGACATTAAATCAAATCAACCAGATGTGATATTTTCAACTGTTGTAGGGGTATCTACTGTGTATTTGTACCAAACTTACAATGACTTCTCGTTTGATCCAAATGTTATGCCGATTGCCAGCCTAACGACAACCGAAGCTGAAGTGTGCGCCATGGGAAGTGATGTCGGTGAAAAACATATCACAGCTGCGCCCTATTTCCAGAGCATAGAAAACAGCCGCAATTCCAACTTTGTAGACCGATATCACAAAATGTTTGGAGAAAACGAGCCGACAAATATGTGTGCAGAAGCAGCGTATTTTCAGGTTCACATGTTTGCGAAGGCAGTTGAAGTAACGAACTCTCTTGATCCAGATATGTTGAGACCCATGGTATTGGGACAATCGTTTGATGCTCCTCAAGGGAAGGTGTCGATTAATCCCACCTGTTCTCATACGGATTTGTGGTCAAGGGTAGGTAAAATTTCGCGAAATGGTCAATTTGAGATTGTAAAAGAATCGATTGCGGCAATTAACGCTGACCCATACCTTACAGGCAGAGCTGAACTGGCTTTTTTGAAGGAGAACCCTCTTTGAGTTTTGGTAGGAAAAAGACCCCAGCGGCAAATAAACATATAGCCAATGTCAATGGATTGAGAGTGAGTATTTGCTGTGACCCTGATGGTTCTTATAACAATTGGGTTCGGGAATTGCAGCGTGCACGACTTGAGGTGACCAATATCTGGCCTCCTCCCTCTGGTAGGCTGAGTGCAGATATGGATATCCTGATTTGTGATTATTTTCCAAGAATGGGTGACCTTATTACTTGGATGCCGGGTGATGATGCGATGGCCGCTTTGATCGTGGTTCTGCCACAAAATGGTCAATATGATGACAGCTTAGTGCTTTCTGTTGCGCCGCAATGTGTTATACAACGACCATTCGCCAATTCACTTCTTGCAACAACAGTTAAAGTTGCATGGAGTCAGTTTCGTTATGAACGAAGGCTGCTTGATCGTGTGTCAAAACTCGATGGAATAGTAAGAACTGTTCGCGATGTCGAGCGAGCAAAACTGATTATTATGAATGATAAAAACATTGATGAAGCAGCAGCCTACCGCCATCTGAGAGACCTTGCAATGAAGCATCGGCTCACTGTTTCTTCTCTTGCGACAGATATTGTCCAAGCTCCTAACCGAACATTTTTACCGTAGGAACTATACAAGCATAATTTAATAACCTGTTGATTTTAAATGAATAAACACGTAAATTTTTTTGTGTTGACAAGCTGTTAACCCTGCAGTAGTCTGTAAATACCTGAAAAACTAGGTGTAGCAATAGCGCTACGAAAATTGGATTTGGCAAAAAAGCCTCCGAAGCAGACTTCGTGTCTGATCGGGGGCTTTTTGCTTTTAAAAGGGAGGTAAATACCAATGACAATCAAACGTCGAGACATATTAAAAACATCTGCAGCGCTCGGAGCCGCTGCTGTTTTAGGCAACATGCCGCATATCTGGATTAAGAATGCTGGAATGGCATATGCAGCCAATGGGGAGATCAAAGTAGGAGTTTTGTTTTCGCTTACTGGCACAACTGGTATTGTTGAAGAATCGTTGAACAAAGCAACATTGCTAGCCATCGAAGAAATTAATGCGGCTGGCGGAATTAACGGTAAGAGAATTGTGCCAATTGTCGAAGATCCGGCGTCAGATCCAGCTACCTTTGCGGTAAAAGCTCGGAAACTCGTGGTTGGCGACAAATGTGTTTCTGTATTTGGATCTTATACTTCCGCAAGTCGAAAAGCAGTCCTTCCAGTATTCGAGAAGAGAGACAACCTCTATTGGTATCCAACTCTCTATGAAGGTCGTGAGTGTTCCAAGAATGTTATTTACACAGGCGCCGTTCCAAACCAGCAACAGGATGAGTTCATTCCTTGGCTTGTCGAAAAATTTGGCAAACGGTTCTTTTTGATCGGTTCAAATTACATCTATCCCAAAGAGGAAAATAATTATTGTAAAAAGCTTCTTGCAAAGCTTGGTGGGGAAGTGGTCAACGAGGAGTATGTACCTCTTGGGCATTCAGAATTCAGCTCAGTCATCAACAAGATTAAGAGCACAAAACCAGATGTAATTTTCTCAACTGTTGTTGGTGATTCTGTGGTTGCCTTTCATCGCCAGTATCGGGCCGCAGGACTTGATCCTGAGAAAATGCCAATGGCAAGCCTCACAACTTCTGAAAATGAAGTCGCCGCTATGGGCGGAGATGCGGCAGCTGGCCACTTCACTTCAGCGCCATATTTCATGGTTCACCAATCTCCAGAAAACGAAAAGTTTGTTGAAGCTTATCGCTCCCGTTGGGGTGGGGACAAAGTTACCCATTTCGTTTCGGAACCTGCTTACTTCCAAGTCTACATGTTCAAGCAGGCCGTTGAAAAACTGGCTACTGGTGATATTAGTCCGCAAAATATCCGTGAGGCCGTTAAAGGAGTGGAATTAATTGCGCCTCAGGGTAAGGTAAGACTCGAAAAAGACAATTTACACACGTGGCTATGGCCAAAAATTGCTATGGCCAAATCCAATGGCCAGTTTGAAGTCTTGCGTGACTCAAAAGAATGGCAAGCACCAGTACCTTACGCCGCCTATCCAGATCAACGTTGCAGCGAATCTGGATTGATCAAAGTCTGATCTATTAGTCTTGTATGCGGGGCGATAAACTCTGATGTTTCGTCCCGCTTTTTCTTAAAACATTTACTTTTGGTAACTTTATGGAACTAGTCATACAAAATATCCTCACCGGCATAAGCTTGGGCTCAATTCTTCTGCTAATTGCGCTTGGACTAGCCATCATCTATGGCTCAATGGGCGTGATAAACATGGCTCATGGGGAGTTCGCGATGCTCGGTGCCTATGGCGCTTGGTCATTAAATCACTTCTTTGGGCTGGGGACACTTGCTAGCCTTGTTTTTATTTTTTTTGGCGTTGCACTGCTTGGATTAATAGTCGAACGTAGCGTGATCCGATATCTATACAATCGACCACTAGATACAATTTTGGCGACATGGGGCATCGGCATAATGCTTCAACAAACCGTCCGATTATTAGCAGGTGGTGAATTGAGGTATGTCGAAATGCCACCACTTCTTACCGGTACCATAAATTTATTTGGCGTATCTGTGTCTGGATACAGAGTCTTTATATTTCTCTTTGTAGTGGCTCTTTTTGCTATGACGTGGCTTCTCATGTATCGAACCAAATTTGGTACAAAATTAAGAGCCGTCGTTCAGAATCGCGATATTGCGATGTGCTTCGGCATCAATGCAGATCGCATATATGGATTGACCTTTGCCTACGGGGCTGGGTTAGCTGGGCTCGCAGGAGCACTCATTGCTCCATTGAAAAGCGTTTCACCTGAAATGGGGACAACCTATGTTATCGACGCATTTTTTGTTGTGGTTTTGGGTGGTGTGCAAAGTCTATTTGGAACGGCTGCCAGTGCGCTTCTGCTTGGTGAAATGACTGCTTGGTTGGGGTTTTATTGGAACGATACAATTGCCAAGGCGGTGGTATTACTGGTGATTATCGTGCTTATTCGGTTTCGTCCTCAAGGGCTTTTCTCCTTCAAAGTGCGTTCGTGAGGAATGAATATGAAACAGAAAAAAATATTTGGCCTCTCACGCCGAACTGCCATTCAAATACTTGTCTATGGCGGAGCATGTGCTGCCTTATTCGCGCTGCCGCTTTTCGTAGGAAATGATTTTCTGCTCAATCGCTATTCACGATACCTGGTTCTTGGCATGGTGGCTATGGCTCTCAGCCTATCATGGGGGCATGCAGGAATTTTAAACCTAGGCCAAGGCCTGAGTTTCGGTTTGGGGTCATATTGTATGGCTATGGCACTGAAACTTAGAACTGTGCCAGTTCACACGGGATCAGACGGGCTACCAGATTTTATGGTTTGGAATAATGTAGAACACTTGCCTTGGTTTTGGCAGCCGTTTCACTCGATGACCTTCACATTATTGGCAGGAATATTTATTCCGGTTCTTCTAGCCGCCTTTATTGGCTGGTTTATGTTTAAAGGAAGAGTTACTGGTGTTTTTGTGGCGATTATCACACTCGCAACGCTTGTGGTCGCCAATCTGCTAATTATTGATCAGCAACCATTTACCGGTGGATTCAACGGCATTACCGACCTTGCTCAGTTCAAAATGTTTGGTATTGAATTTGATGCCTATTCAAAAAGCACTTACTATCTTGTTGCTGCTTGTTTAACAATCTGCCTTTTTTCCTGCCTTGCCTTGACCAAAAGTAAAGCTGGTTTGATTTTGCAGGCCATCCGTGACGAGGAAGATCGAGTGCGGTTTTTCGGTTATGATGTGGCTGCGTATAAGTCTTTGGCTTTTTGTGTTTCAGCAGCCGTCGCTGGCATCGCAGGCATGCTTTATACCATCGTTATGGAATTTGCGTCACCGACTTTTCTTGGCGTTCCATTAAGTTTGTCAATTGTGATCTGGTGCGCTGTTGGCGGAAGGAAAAGTCTTCTCGGTGCAACGATTGGTGCTATCGTTGTAGTTGGTATGCAGGGGGCTCTATCTGAATCGGCACTATTCCTTAACACGTGGACCTTGATCATGGGTGCGGTCTTCGTACTTGTCGTTTTATTCCTTCCTAATGGTTTGGCCGGGCTTGTCGAAATCTTTCAACGCCGCATTGCAAAGAAAGATGGGTGAAATAGTCATGAGTGAACATCTAATTATCGAAAAACTATCTGTTGATTTTAATGGCTTTAAAGCAGTAACGGAACTTTCTCTTAATATCGCAAAAGGTGAATTGAGATGCTTAATTGGTCCAAATGGGGCTGGAAAAACAACGGCGCTGGATCTGATCTGCGGTAAAACCAAACCAACAAGTGGGTCAATACGTTACTGCGGTAAAGAATTGGCTAATCTAGAGGAATATGTCATTGCTCGAGCAGGTGTAGGTCGAAAGTTCCAAGTTCCGAGTGTATTTAGAGAGCTAACTGTCAGAGAAAATTTGGAAGTCGCTCTTTGTCGAAACGTAGGCGTAATAGCAAACCTGTTTCATAAGGGAAGGGAAGCTGAAGCCGAAGGTTTGGAAAAGCTTGCAGAATTTGTTGGCCTGCAAGAGGAAATTGAAAAGTCTGCCTCCTATCTCTCGCACGGTCAAACCCAGTGGCTGGAGATAGCACTCCTTCTTGCGCAAGACAGCGAGCTCATTCTTCTAGATGAGCCCACCGCTGGCATGACAGCTCAAGAAACCCAAAAAACAGCGGATATCTGCAACCGCCTTAAGGGCAAGCATACTATTATCGTCGTTGAACATGACATGGGCTTTGTCCGTGAAATTGGTGATGTTATTTCCGTCATGCACCAAGGTTCATTGCTCGCCGAGGGTACCGCTACTGAGGTGAGTAATAATCCAAAAGTAAGAGAAGTGTACTTGGGATCGATAGGAATTGATAATGCTTGAATTTAAAAATCTCAATGGGTTCTACGGAAATTCGCATGCTCTTAAAGATATTAACCTTACAGTTCAATCCAATGAATTTATATCGGTACTTGGTCGCAATGGGGTGGGTAAAACAACATTGATGCGGGCGCTATTTGGACTGCTTGATCGCACAGAAGGTGAAATTCTTTTCGATGGGAAAGACCTTGTGAAGATGGCAACTCATGAGCGCGCTCGGGCTGGAATTGGGTATGTTCCGCAAGGGCGCGGAATTCTTCCACAATTCACAGTATTAGAAAACCTGAAAATAGGAGGGTTTGCTCGCACAAGCGATCGCGGTGAGGAATTAGAAGCCCTTGTCTTTGAGATGTTTCCTATATTGAAAGATTTCATTAATCGTGCTGGAGGAAATCTCTCTGGTGGGCAACAACAGCAGTTGGCCATCGGACGAGCTTTACTCACCGATCCCAGCGTAATCATCCTCGATGAGCCGACAGAGGGTATACAACCCAATATCGTCGAAATGATCGAGGATGCAATTATATCCCTCAATAAGGATCACAACATCACAATTGTACTTGTTGAGCAGGACATAAAATTCGCCAGACGGGCAAGCTCATCGTTCACGATCCTTGAAAAGGGTTCAATCGTAAGTTCAGGTCCAATTGGCGATCTCAGCGACGATCTCGTGCATCAACATATGGCCGTCTGATTATGTCCCATATTAAACACTTAACTCGCATTAAAATTACAGGAGAAAATTATGCAACACGGTGATATTTCTAGCAGTAATGACAGCGTCGGCGTAGCCGTCGTAAACTACAAAATGCCTCGCCTTCATACAAAGGCTGAAGTCCTTAAAAATGCAAAAAAAATTGCGGACATGGTTGAAGGTATGAAAATTGGATTGCCGGGTATGGATCTAGTCATCTTCCCAGAATATTCAACACATGGGATTATGTATGATCCAAAAGAAATGTACGAAACGGCATCAGCATGCCCAGGTGAAGAAACAGAAATTTTTGCACAAGCCTGCAGAAACGCAAATGTTTGGGGTGTATTTTCTCTTACAGGTGAACGACATGAGGAACATCCTAACAAAGCTCCCTACAACACATTGATCTTGATGAACAGCAAAGGTGAGATTGTCCAAAAATACCGCAAGATCATGCCGTGGGTTCCAATTGAAGGTTGGTATCCTGGAGATTGTACATATGTCTCTGAAGGACCAAAAGGCATGAAGATCAGCCTGATCATTTGTGATGATGGCAATTACCCAGAAATTTGGCGGGATTGTGCAATGAAAGGTGCCGAACTTATCATAAGATGCCAAGGTTATATGTATCCTGCAAAGGATCAGCAAGTCATTATGTCAAAAGCCATGGCATGGGCGAACAACTGTTATGTTGCCGTGGCAAATGCTTCTGGGTTTGATGGAGTCTATTCCTATTTCGGACATTCTGCAATTATTGGCTTTGACGGTCGAACTCTCGGAGAAACAGGAGAAGAAGATTATGGCATACAATATGCGCAGCTTTCTACATCGCTCATTCGTGATGCAAGAAAGAACAACCAGTCACAGAACCATTTATACAAGCTTGTTCACCGCGGCTATACTGGTATGATTAAGTCTGGAGAAAGTGCCCAGGGTATCGCAGCTTGTCCTTTTGATTTTTATAAAAAATGGATCGATGATCCAGAAGGGACACGCGAGATGGTGGAAGCCATCACACGGCCAACTCCTGGCACTGACGAATGCCCTATGGAAGGCATTCCAAACGAAACAACTACGAAACATCGCTAATAATATTAATGACTTAAATTGGGGTGAATTTCCTTTTTTAACTCAATATTAAGTCAAGAAAATGAGTGATTCCTAGCCTTTAGGGATCGCCCCTTTTAACCTAAGGATTGGTATGAACCTACAGGAATTCCTAATCGCTGATGAACCTTTTTATCAACCCATCGGAAATGAAGTTGATATTTTTATAGCAGCTTATGAAAATAAAATACCGCTTATGCTAAAGGGCCCCACGGGATGTGGTAAAACACGGTTCATTGAGCATATGGCTTGGCGATTGAAAAAACCAATCATTACAGTTGCATGTCATGAAGATATGACGGCGTCTGATTTGGTGGGCCGTTATCTGCTTGATGCTGATGGTACGGTCTGGCACGATGGCCCTTTGACATTGGCTGTTCGCAACGGCGCAATTTGTTACCTCGATGAAATTGTTGAGGCGAGACAGGATACGACAGTCGTTATACACCCACTTACGGATGATAGGCGCATTCTGCCGCTCGACAAAAAGAATGAACTGGTTCGTGCACATAAAGACTTTCATTTGATCGTATCCTATAACCCTGGATATCAAAGCGTATTGAAGGATTTGAAAGAATCTACCAAACAACGTTTTGCTGCCATCGATTTTCATTATCCAATAGAGGCACTTGAGGCAAAAATAGTTGCGCAAGAAGCCGGAGTTGACATAAAAACTGCCGAGCTTTTAGTAAAAATAGGAGCCAGTTCAAGAAACCTAAAGGGACATGGGTTGGACGAAGGTGCGTCAACGCGAATGCTTATCCAAACTGGGCGTCTCATGAAAAAGAACATTTCTTTGGAAGAGGCTGCCAAAGCGGCGATCGTACTGCCCATCACTGATGATGTTGACTTGAGAGATTCGCTGAACGAAATTATTTCGGCATCCCAGTGAGACCAACTGTAACTGGAAAAGAGCTTATGCCTGATCATTCGCAGTTCTTTGCAGGGCATGGAATTAAATTAAAGATCTCGGTTGCTAAGCAGCTCAGAGAAAGGCTCAATGGTGGGTCACTTGAGGCTTGGATCATATCAGCACGAGAGCTTCTGGATCAAAGCGTAGCCGAGAATATTGTAGAATTTTATGCAATCGCCAGCGTAGATCTTGCCGACGCCTACGGTGCCAACGTGAATAACGCTCTATCTAATTCGATTGGGTTCATTGTAAGTAAAGCTGGTAATGCTGCAGCATTATCATTGCTAGCAAATACGCAAATCGCGACCTCTTTACTGGTAGATGAAGAGGAGTTTAGCGGATGGTTGACTTCAATCAGGGAGCTTTCCGTGGCTGCGCCGGATCAGGTTATCCAGGTTTGCAAAAAATCCCAATCGCTTCTTTCTAGTCTCAATGCAACTGGTTTTCATAGATGGGTAGCCGCTGGAATAACTTCGTCGGGCCATGATCGTGATAGACTAAAGAGATATTTCTCGCTGGAGGATCCTGCTTCCCTTCATGTCATTGAGCTTGAATCGAGTGATGTACGACTGGCCTCTGTCGAGAAAAAAATTAGAACTCTAGCTACTGGACTTTGGGGAATAGCGCCCGTCATTCGCGCTGCTGAAGTGAAAAACGCTCAATATTTACCTCGAAGAACAAGTTTTGATACGAATTTCATCCGGTTTCCTACGAGCTTCCCAGGTTATCGAGGCAAAGAAGCTGAAGTTCTGTTCAAGGCCGCAGCGACACATATTGCAGCGCACATGGAGTTTTCAGGACAAAAGCGGGAAGTCAAATCACTGCAACCAGTTCAGATTGCCATCATTTCGATTTTAGAAGACGCAAAAGTGGAACTTCTTGCTGGACGCAACTATCCTGGCTTGCTGCGAATGTGGCGCTCCTTTCATGTAACCAACCCCAATGGAGCACTTATTGCAGAATCTCTACTTGCGCGTCTTTCGCATGCTTTGATTAACCCCCTCTATCAAGATGAGAATTCATGGGTTGCTAAGGGGCGGAAAATGTTTTTTGCGGCAGGTCCAGATTGGGATGATTCTGACGATATTAGACGCATCGGTGTTTTTCTTGGCAATGACCTAGGGCAGATGCGCATTCAATTTAATTCAAAAACTTATGTTGTTCAACCTGCCTATCGAGATGACAACAACGGTATCTGGGACTATCGCGAACCTCCATCTCAGACTGATGATGAACCAGATACTGTCCAAGGGTCAGCTAGAGTTGAGCAGACAGACGATCCTAATCAGTCGCACCAGAGACAGAAGCAAGATACTAATGCTCCCACCGAAACACAGACCAGAAAACTCAGGGCTATTGAAGATAACATAGGCGTTCCAGTTTGTAAGCTGCCTGAGTGGGATTATGTGGCTGCAAATGAGCGTCCTGACTGGGTAACGATTATGGACTACCGGCCACCTTCAGCGCCCGCCAAAATAATAAGTTATCTGTTGTCCAAACATCAAAATTTGCAACGCAGGATTTCTGCGCTCATTATGCAGGCTCAAGTTGGTAGGCTTGTTCGTTTGAAACGACAGCCAGAAGGTGACCGACTGGATCTCGATGCATGTATTCGGGCACATATAGATCGCGTTGCGGGTATCTCAACAAATGATGCGATCTATGAAACCACAGCTTTGCTGCATAGAGATTTGTCAGTTCTAGTTCTTCTCGATATTTCAGAGTCTACCAAAGACCTGATAAACGGAACTGCAAACTCAATTTTCAGCATTGAGCGTACGGCGACTTCACTTCTGGCTCATGCCATGGATGGGATGGGGGATCCCTTCGCAATACATGCATTTTGCTCTAATGGTCGACATGACCTCAGATACTACCGAATTAAAGATTTTGATTCGTCTTACAACAATGCCAGTAAAGGGAGATTAGCAGGTATGAAGCCTGGGCTGTCGACTAGAATGGGGGCAGCGCTGAGACATGCTGGGTCAGAGATAGACCGACAGCTCACACATCGACGCTTAGTTCTGGTTATCACGGATGGGGAACCCTCAGATATCGATATCGAAGACAAAAAGTATCTTGTTGAGGATGCGCGTAAAGCCGTTCATGAACTCGGTTTTCGAGGGGTAGATGTATTTGCCGTTGGACTGGGTGGTTCTGGTCATACGTATCTCTCCCGAATATTTGGACGCCGCAATTTTGTACAAATAAACAAAGTTGAAAGCCTGATAGAAAGATTGCCTATGCTTTATTTTAGATTGGTTGGATAGATTATGAATTGGCATTCAAAATCCTACTAAAATCCAATTGTGCAGCAGAATGTATAGCAAATTGTGTAGTAAGAATGGCGGAGTAGGGGAGTTTTAATAGTGATGCCATGAATTATTTAATAAAATTAATGTCTTATGTCAATGAGCATTTAAAAGTGACCCAGTATTGGCGTTTAAAACTGACCCACCTGGTTTGAAGAATAAGGAGAACTGCCGAGCGGTTTTTCACAAGCAGGATCGTCAGTTGGCCTTTAGTAATGAATTAAATTATTTCCCCCTTTGTCTTTTGCTTTGTGAGAAGCGTAGGAGTTATTTGCTGTTTCAATAATTGAACAATGATGTGTAATACGATCTAGTAATGCCGTTGTCATTTTTGCATCACCAAATACCGAAACCCATTCGCTAAATTCTAAATTAGTCGTGATAATTATACTGGTTTGCTCATATAGTTTGCTGATTAGATGGAATAGCAATGCACCACCAGATTTAGGAAATGGAATATAACCAAGCTCGTCAATAATTACGCAGTCAACTGAGCTTATAGTATTTAGCATTTTCAATGCTAAATACTATCACCGCTCGAAGCGATAGCAAGTGCGGTGCGCAGCGAAGCCAGCGTAATTCAATTAGCATAATTGAATTTAGAAAATACTATAGTTGTCTGATGATTTTGCCGCTATTGCCTTCAGCCTGTTCTTTAATCAATATATTGATTAAATCAACCGCATTGTAAAACCGTATCTTTTTGTTCTGGTTGATAAGCTCAACACCCAATGCAATGGCGATGTGAGTTTTACCAGTCCCAGTGCCACCAACAAGAATAAGCAAGAATAAGCAAGAATAAGATTATACGCATTCTTGGTAAATTCACCTGTACAAAGCTGTTCTATTTGCGCAGGCTTAACGGGTGATACCTGATAATTAAAAGTTGCAAAATCCCTGTGATGAGGGAATTTGGCAATCCGCATTTGATAAGCAATTGAGCGAACCCGACGTTCAACCGTTTCCGCTTCAATAAGTTGTTTTAATGTTGTGGTTAAATTGTTCAAGTAGAATGTTCATGCTCTTACCTCCTGCTGTGTTAGCTGCTCATAGCGTTTGCAATCAGCAAGCGGAGCTATTTGCAATTGCGGGTAACATACTGTTTGAGGTAATTGTTCAATAGAGGGTTCTATGGTCATGTCACGGTTTGATGCCGCTTCGTTAATCGCATATATTGCATTAAAGGAGAATATAAAATGGGAACGAAAGTTACACTAGATTTAAACAAGAGGCTGTGCGTGTTGCACTTGCTAGCGGTCTTACACGCAGGCAGGTCGCTTCTGATTTTAAGATTGATATGCCCCTAGAAAAGTAGACACTTTGTTTGTAACAATTGGAAACAAGGAGAAGTGCATATGGGTAAAGGAATACGTTATACTGACGAGTTCAAACGCGATGCTGTAGCGCAGGTTAAAGAGCGTGGTTATTCTGTTAAAGATGTCTCGGATCGGTTGGGGATTTGCACCAAGTCAATGCATGGCTGGATTAAGAAATTTCATCAACCAGAACCTGATATTGCTGATGCACTCGACCAGGCTCAAGAAAACCGCCGCCTTAGGGCTGAACTTCGCAGGGTCACCGAGGAGCGTGACATATTAAAAAAGGCCACGGCGTACTTCGCAAAAGAAACCCTATGAAGTATGCCTTTATCAAGGCGCACCGCCTCGAGTTTTCTATCCGAGCTATGTGTCGGGTTTTGTGTGTGCATCCGAGCGGGTTTTACTCATGGCTCAAGTCTGGACTTAGTAAGATGGCTAAGCGGCAACGGCGTTTAACAGGGCTTATTAAGCAAGCATGGCTAGAGAGCGGTTGTGTTTATGGCTATCGTAAAGTTCATCATGATTTGTTAGATATGGGTGAGAATTGCGCCCCTAATACGGTTGCTAAGCTCATGAAAAACTGTGGTCCCAAGGCGCAAATCGGCTATAAACGCCGCTCTGGAAAATATGGCATAAAGCCATCTATTGTAGCTGCTAATCAGTTAGGGCAGAATTTTGATGTGACGGCACCAAATACAGTTTGTCTAACTGATATTACTTACATCAAACCCTATGAAGGTTGGTTATATCTCGCTGTTGTTATCGACCTTTACTCACGCCGTGTTATTGGTTGGTCAATGGGTGCTAGAATGCAAACAAGCCTTGCATTGAACGCTTTACTGATGGCGGTTTGGCGGCGCAAACCAAAAGTCAAAGTGATTGTTCATTCCGACCAAGGCTCTCAGTTTACAAGCCAAGAGTGGCAAGCATTCTTATCTTCTCACAATCTACAATCCAGCATGAGCAGGCGAGGGAACTGTGGAGCCTGTCCTCGGGCTTGACCCGTGGGATAATGCGGTTGCAAAAAGCTTCTTCCACCTGCTTAAAACTGAACGGGTTAGGCGTAAAACTTACAAAACACGAACATTAGCACGCCAAGATATATTCGATTATATCGAAATGTTCTATAATTCAAAACGAAAACATGGTAACAACGGGATGCTATCACCCGTGGACTTTGAGATGATAGCAAAATGAAGTAACAATGTGTCTATAAAAGCTGGGGCGTATCATAGCTCCTAATCTTAGAAAATTCTAAAACCGAATGATCTTAACAATGGTAGCAGCTCACATCAACCTAAGACTATTACGCATAAAGTGGAACTAAGTTTAGGGGCAAGGTCATTCCAAACTTGCGACCTGTAGCCAGTTGATCATGCACAAAATCCATTGCCCACACCTGATTTGCGGCTGGCAGAAGTGTATGATCCAAAGACAGGTACACATTTTGTCACCGACAACTAGCTTGCGAGCCTTCGCGGTGAATGTTGCCAGATCTTCGACAATTGGATCCCCCTGTCGAGCATGTAAACATGCCCTGCTGGGCAGTGGGCAAGCCATAGCAAAACGCCTATATCGAGCGACCCAACATGTGCATTGGAAGAATAATGCCAATCCAAAAGTTAAAAGACGCAACCTGAATTTTACTGAAAAGCCCCATTAAAAATGAGGATATCACCCACCTAATCTGTCTTTGTTGGCTCCATTCCTTCTGGGTATGGTATCCTAAACAATCCGGTTGCTTCACGATTGAATGCTGCCACGAATAACTCGTTGCTGGTTGGAACAATCACCGAGATATCAGATAGGACTGAACCATCATGCAACGAATAAAACAACGGTGTTGAACCA
>Ga0256834_1001333_pt1 | contig 16924 bp, 9 predicted proteins | sample 4281140metaG_FD_190536 | JGI IMG/M metagenome (GOLD analysis project Ga0256834, IMG submission 190536) | Hydrothermal vent microbial communities from East Pacific Rise, Pacific Ocean - 4281-140 | ecosystem: Environmental > Aquatic > Marine > Hydrothermal vents | place: Pacific Ocean: East Pacific...
ACTGATTGAGACTAAAAAAAATACGGAAAGCTACCTGAAAAAAGGCACCATTTCGTTAGTTACCCTTACTGTGCCTGCAAGTAGTCTGCATAGCGAAAAAGGGGAAACGATGGACAATAAAATGTACCGAGCGTTAAAAGCAGAGGAGCATCCTGAAATAATTTTTGAGTTAACTGCTTCCATACCATTTGATTTAATTGCTGAAAATAACAGCATATTAATGGCAGAAGGGTTAATGTATATTGCAGGTGTAAAAAAAGCAATAAAAACACAAACCACTGCTTACTTTACCAATGGAACATTAGCCTTTTTAGGTAAAATACCACTTAAACTGAGCGATTTTAACATAGAGCCACCCACAGCCATGTTTGGGCAAATAGAAACAGGGAATGATATTGTGGTTAATTTTAAGTTACAATTTAAACAATCAGATTAATGTCAAGTCAAGTGGCAAGCTTCCGAAGTTACTATTCAGCTATCCAAAATACTATTTAAAGGGTTTGAAACTACATTTTTGGTAATACCTTAAGCTACTTTGGTGGTTTTAGCCTTTGAAACTTTAGGTGTTTCTATCGTTGCATTTTTAAAATGTTCCAGAAATGCTGTTTTAGGGGTGTTTTAAATAAAACGTATAGCTGAATAGTAACCCTTTTGAACGTTATGCTCATTATCTCATTGATAATCAGCAAATTATAATATATGGTTGACCATCTAAGTTCCAAAAATATCAATAAACCAGTAATCCTGTCCCGATGATAAATATCGGAATCAGGGTCTGAGCAAACAATACCTTGAAATACCGTGCCGGCAGGCTGGAATTCAGAATGGGCATATATTTAGTGTTATTCTGATATAAAAAACCCCCTGCGCTTTAAATAGATAACCCTAATCCTTTAATTCAAATTCATAAAATTCATAAGGATACAGAGGTTGTCTTTATTAAACATAAGGAAATATAAGTTTTTTAACTTATATCTCGTAGTTATATTATTGTTATTACACTATTGTTTTTTTTTGAATTATTTTGTATCATTGGATAATTGTGGCCATTAATATGATTGATATTCAGAGCACTTGGGAAAGAATTGTTAAGGAAAATGATCAAAAATCCTTCGGTATCTTTTTTGACCATTACTACCCTAAGTTGTTTGCTTTTTGCCTCCAGTTTGTTAAGATGCCTTCAGGTGCAGAAGAGGTTGTTTCAGATGTTATATATAATTTGCTAAAAAACAAAAACAAACTGGCAAACATTGAAAGAATTAATGCCTACCTGTATAAATCTGTTAAAAACAAAAGCTTTACCTGGTTAAGAGATAAAAGTGAAATTGCAAATTTTACAAGTATTGAAGAAGCCGAAGATTATATAGTGGATGAAATACCAGCTAATTTTATACTTCCTGTTGATAAAGACCTTTATCACCTTTTAGAAAGTGCAGTAAAAAAATTGCCTGCTCAGCGCCAAATGGTATATAGGCTTGTTAGAGAAGAAGGGCTATTAATTGAAGAGGTAGCTGACTTGCTTATTATCTCTAAAAGAACCATAGAAAAGCATTTAGAACTGGCTGTTAAAGATTTATGTTTGCATTTAAAAGCCCATCTCGAAGATCAGCGGCAGCACCCCAAAGTAAGAAAATTCTTTCCGAGAAAATTTATTTCCATATTTATTTAAAAAAATATTTACGTTGGAATTGACACTAAATGTATGCTCTACTCTAAATCGGGTAGTACCCACACCATTACCACCTTCAATGGGTTCTTCATCTAAAACTATTTTCAACTCTTGAATCATTCCTTATATCAGTAATTTCACTTACTCGTATATGTGCTCCTGTTGCATGCTGAGACAAATAGTATTTGCAGTTTTTTTGTATATGGATATACCTCAGTTAAAACTGTAATGCGTAGTATTAATCGGGTTCAGGTTATAAGTATAAAACCAATTCTGCGTCAAGTAGTTGACACATGCCTCTCGAATTTGTACTAAATCAGCCTTATCTGGCGGTAGAAAATAATAAAATAAATAGTGCAGCTATACTAAATATTGATTGATAAATATCTTACACTAATATTTTATTGCTGCACTTGTAACATATATATAAGTTTATATCTTTACCTATATATGTTTTAATCATATTATTGAAACTTTGTCCAAAATTAGAATGACTAACAAGGAATTAATAGATAAAATTATTAAAGACAATGACAAGCATGCCTTTTCATTGTTTTTTGATCGTATCTATACCCCGTTGGTTAAATTCTCCTATTATTATGTTAAAAACTACCAGATGGCTGAAGATGTTGTATCTGATGTATTTGTAAATTTTTTAAAGAAAACAAAAGAAAGTGAAAGTATAAATTATGCTGAAGCTTTTTTTTATACAGCTGTTAAAAACCAATCTCTTAAATATCTTAGAAAAAACAAATACAACATTGCTTTGTATAGAGGAGAAGGCCAAGTTGAGCATGAAATTATCTCTAATTCAAGACCCGATCAGGAGTTGATGGATAAAGAGTTGTATGAAATTATTTCTAAAGAACTTAATAGCTTGCCAACACAAAGCATTGTAATTTTTGAAATGGTTAAATACGACCAGCTCAAATATAAAGAAGTAGCCAACAAGCTTAATATTTCGCAAAAAACGGTTGAAAAACACATGTCAACAGCCTTAAAAAAAATTAGATTGGTTGTTTTTAATTACCTGGAATCCAACGATATAAATATAGAAAAAATAAAAAAGTCTTCTCTACTTTTTTTCTTTATTTAAAAAAAAGCATATAAGCCATAGGGTATTTCCTATCTCAAGGGTCTTGTCACCTGAGAAAGATAAGAAATGGAAAAAAATATTGATAACTTAATTGCAGTAATATTAAATGAGTCTGCCACTAAAGCCGAGCAGAGTGCATTTGATAAATGGCTTAAAGCTGATAAGTTAAATCAGAAAACCTTTGACAGTATTAAAATATATTGTAACCCGGATGTAAAAGGTTTAAAAATAGCCAATCATACAGAAATTAAAACAAGCATATGGAAGAGGGCGCATAGTCCTAAACGTGCTAAATCAAGAAGTTTAGTTCCTTTATTTTACCGCGTTGCAGCTATTTTAGTTTTTGCATTTACACTTACTTTTTTATTTAACAAACTTTTAACTACCTCTAACAGTAGCCTTACTGTACTAAAAACGATAGAAAAAAAGAATCTTTCTGGTGTAAAATCAATGATTTATCTGCCTGATGGCTCTATTGTAAATTTAAATGCCGAAAGTAGTATAGTATTTTCAGAAGGCTTTAAAGACAGCATTAGGTGGGTAAAATTAAAAGGTGAAGCATATTTTACTGTTGCAAAAAATGATCAAAAACCTTTTGTTGTTCAATCCAAAAATATAATTACTACAGCACTTGGTACTGCTTTTAATATTAGCTCTTTTGAAGAAGATAAAACTGTTGATATATCATTAGTTGAAGGAAAAGTTGAAGTTCAGCCCCTTACCAAAAAGAACCTAACAAAAGGTATAATATTAGAAGCAGGAGAATTTGTTTCCTATCAAAATAGTGATGTTCTTAAAACAGGCTTGTTCGATTCTAAAAAGGTATTAGGATGGAAAAACGGGGTAATAGTTTTTGAAAATGCCGATTACAATATGGTTGTAAAAAAACTGGAAAGATGGTATGGAATTAAGTTTGATACCAACGGGGAAAAACCGCATTGGAATCTCGATGCCAAATTTGAGAATGCTTCCTTAGAGCAAGTATTAGATATAATATCTCATATTGAACAATTTAACTATGAAATAAAAGAAAACACCATTAAACTAAACCTATAATGAAGAAAATAGAATACGAATAAAAAAAATAACCGATGACAAGGTCATCGGTTATTCCAAAGAGCATAAGTTGTACCACCAACTTACAGCTCTCTTAAATAAATATATAATATAAAAAAACAAAGGTATGAAATTAAAATTACTATCGCTTTTTGTAATGCTTACTAAATTACTGTTTTACGGAACACTGGTTCAAATTTTTACATTTTCTGTAATGTTTGCGCTTCCTGTAGATGCACAAATTATAGAAAGCATTAAAGAGAAAGAACTCACTCTAAATTTAAAAAATGCCAGCTTGTTGCAAGCATTTAACGAATTAGAGGAGAATACTGGGTATGAATTTACCTATGACAGAAAAATTCTTAAATCAGAAGTAAAACTAAATCTGGTGGGGGAAAAGTTAAAAGTATATGATTACCTACTTTTAATTTCTAAAGAAGCCAACCTGCATTTTAAGCAATACAACAATAATATTTCGGTAAGTAAGAATAAAAACAGCGGGTTTATTGCTCCTGAAAGCATTATTTCAAAAGTTATAAAAGTTTCAGGAACTATAATTTCCTCTGATGACAATCAAGGGTTACCTGGTGTAAATGTGGTTATTAAAGGCACAAGCAATGGTACTGTTTCAGATATGGATGGCAATTTTTCGATTGAAGTACCCTCCGAAGAAACCATTCTTGTTTTTACCTCTATTGGGTATATAAAGCAAGAAGTATTAGTTGGAAAACAAACTGTTTTTAACATTGAGATGGAATCTGACATTACTTCCCTTTCTGAAGTAGTAGTTACCGCTTTCGGGCTCGAAAGAGAAAAGAAAGCTCTGGGATATTCTGTACAAGAGCTAAAAGGCGATGAACTAACCTCTGCAAGGGAAGTAAGTGTAGCCAATTATCTTACTGGTAAAGTGGCCGGAGTGCAGGTATCAAATCCCTCATCTGGTTCGGGAGGAACCACTAATGTTACCATCCGGGGAAACAGTTCTCTTAGGGGCAATCAGCCTTTGTATGTGATAGATGGTGTTCCAATTCAAAACCCGGGAAAAGGTTCTGGAGGACTTAGAGGGGGAGATAATGATTATGGAGACGGAATTGGTAATATTAACCCTGAAGATGTAGAGTCAATTAGCGTTTTAAAAGGGCCAAGTGCATCGGCACTTTATGGTTCGCGTGGTTCTAATGGAGTAATACTAATTACCACAAAATCAGGTAAAGCAAGAAAAGGCATTGGGGTAGAGTTTAATTCTACCACATCAATGGAAAGAATTAATTTGATTCCCAGAGTACAGAATAAATATGGGCCTGGTTGGGAAGGCACAAACCTTGGTGGGCAGCTTGTTGAAATTGATGGAGAATTTTATGAAACTGTTCCTAGATGGAATAACTCCAGTTGGGGAGTTCCTTTAGACGGGCGAAGAACCGTTGTAGATCCTCTTGTATTACCTGGCGAAGAGCCAAAAACAAGAGTACTTACAGCAGCAGACCCTAATAATATCAGAGATTTCTGGGATACCGGTTTGGTTGCCAATAATATGATTTCGCTTTCAGGTGGAGGCGAAAGTACTACGATAAGGGCATCTTTTGGTAATACAACTATGAAAGGAATTACTCCAAATCATTCAGGAAGCAGAAACACCTTTAACCTTAGGGTAAACAGCAAGCTTACAGATAAACTATCAATTGATAGTAAGGCAAACTATATTAATTCAAAATTTAATAACAGGCCTGCTTTAGGCCTTAATAACGACAACGTTGTTCGTTCCTTAATTAATATGGGGAGGTATATACCAATGGATTTTTTAAAGGAGCATTATGAAGTAACCGGAGAAAACGGCAGGTTCCCTGGGGTTAGAAGGGGCAATCCATATTATATTATAAATGAATTAAAGAATAACGATGAAAGAAACAGGTTCATAGGTTATGCTTCGTTAAGGTATCAATTTACCGATTGGTTAAGTTTAACGGCCAGAAGTGGTATCGATTGGTATTCAGACCAAAGGCAAAAAACCTGGCCTGTAGGGTCATCAGGAGGAGCCAATAGAAAAGGAAGAATAACAGAAAATAATATTATTGGAAAGGAAATGAACTCAGATTTTCTTTTAATGGCAAGCGGAGATTTATCCGGAGATTTATCTGGTTCTTTTAGTGTTGGAGGTAATTTGTTTAAAAAATATATCAGCAGTTCAAGTTGGGATGCGCGTGATTTTAAAGCCCCAGGGGTTTATAATGTAAGTAATGCGCAAGATATTCGCCCATCTAACTCTTTGTACGAAAAAGAAATCCAATCCCTTTATTTTATGGGGCAGTTGGCTTATAAAAACTACCTGTTTTTAGATGTTACAGGAAGAAATGACTGGTCTTCAGCATTAGGTACAGGCAACCATTCGTTTTTCTATCCTTCTGTAAGCTTAGGTTGGGCCTTTACCGATGCCTTTGAAATATCTTCTAATATTTTAACTTTTGGTAAGCTTAGGGCTTCGTGGGCACAGGTAGGAAACGATTCTGATCCATACCTGACCAGGAATAATTACGCTTCCTATACAACCGCTTATAATGGCCAGGGATATGCAAGTATGAGCAGGGTAATACCGGCATTCGATCTGAAAAATGAACTCACCGAATCGATGGAATTTGGATTTGACATCAGGTTATTTGATAATCGAATAGGGTTGGATGTAACCTATTATGATGGGTCAACAAAAAACCAGATTTTACCTGTGCCGCTACCAGTCAGTAGCGGATATAGCTCTGTAGTAATTAATGCTGGAGAAATTAGAAATAGTGGCCTTGAAATTGTATTAAATGCCAATATTGTTCGATTAAAAAATGGCTTTAACTGGGATTTAGGCTTTAATTATGCAAGAAACAGTTCCGAAGTAGTTGAGTTAGCTCCCGGGATTGAAACCTTTGTGCTGGTAGATCATTTTCCAAATGATATAGAAGCCAGACCCGGAAACCAATTTGGAGATATTATAGGCTATAAATACAAGCGAAGCCCCGATGGAAGGAAAATAGTAAATTCAAGTGGAGGTTATGTTAGAGAAGCCGAACAAAGTGTATTAGGTAATATTACGCCAGACTGGATTGGGGGTTTAAATAATTCATTCTCCTATAAAGGATTTTTCATGAATGTTCTGATTGACTTTGTTCAGGGAGGAGAGCTTTCTTCGGAAACAAAATACCGGATGACAGCAGCAGGTACCGCTCTTTTTACAGAAGAAGGCAGACGGCCTCAGGATACGGATGAGAACGGCAACCAATTACCTTATGTGGGAGTACTTGATGGTGTAGTTGAAGTGTTGGATGGTGACGGAAATGTAGCAGGTTATACTGAAAACACGCTGGCAGTAGATGGCCAAACCTACTGGGCCAACAGAGCCTGGAGTGGAATAGGCGAAGAGTTTGTAATGGATGCCAGTTATATTACGTTGCGTGAGTTAATGTTGGGATATAATTTTAGCTCAGGCATACTGGAAAAAACCCCTTTTAGAGGTATCAGGGTTTCTTTAGTTGGTAGAAATTTATTTTACATTCAGGAGAATATGCAAGATTTGGGGATATCTCCCGAGTCAGCACCCAGTACTGCACCAGGTGCACGAGGGGTAGAATCAATATCTATGCCAACAACCCGAACATTTGGAGTAAATGTAAACCTTACTTTTTAACAGGATGTTGTTTAACACTAAAATAGAAAATGATGAAAATATATAAAAATGTAAAATTTATCATCGTCTTTTCAATAGCTATCCTTATAAGTAATGCTTGTACGGATAAGTTTGAAGAGCTGAATACACGAAATGATTTGGTAACAGAAGATTTAGTAGATGTAAATCTGATGCTTACACGTGTACAGGTAAAATCAATAAAAGAGGAAATAGGAGGTAATTTTGGCAACGGATACGGAAATGGAATTATAGGACATTATAGCGGTATGTCTTCTACCATTGGAAGCCGCCCGTTTCAGGAAGGAGATGCCCCTGAGGTATGGAGTAGCACCTATTCAACCTATACCAATAATTTGTCTGAAATTATCAGGCTTACCAAGGATGACCCGGAACTGATTAATAAAACGGCCATAGCCAGAATTATGAAGGTTTGGGCATTTGCCAAAGTAACAGATACCTATGGAGATATACCCTATTTTGAATCGAATTTGCCAATAGAACAGGCTATATTCGACCCAAAGTATGATTCTCAGAAAAGCATTTACGAACATTTTTTTGCAGAACTCAAAGCGGCAGCTGTAGAATTAGACCCTTCTAAAGAAAGTTATGGAGGAGCAGATTTAATTTATGCCGGTGATGTGGAGAAATGGAGAAAATTTGCTAATTCTCTCAGGTTGCGTTTAGCCTTACGCATTAGGTATGCCGATCAGCAAATGGCCATTAATAATATAAGCGATTTGCAGGAGTCAGATTTGATTTTAACCCGGGCAGACGATGCTATTATGTTTACCTCTACAGATAATGCAGATAACCAGAATGAGCTATACAACCATCTAAAAGATATTGGATCAGGTATGTATAAAAATATCATTGGTCAGGAACTTGTTAATATTATGACGAGCAAAAATGACCCTCGAATTAAAATCTGGGCAGATACGGCAAAGGCGGAATTTCCTAAAGATGACCCTGCCATTGATTATTTTGGTTATAGGGGCATGCCTGTATTAGGTTTAGTGCCAGTTGAGTACAAATATCCCTGGCAACTGGAATCAGTATCCAGAGTGAGCGACCTTTGGTATGTGCCGGTAATAGAAGCTCCTGTAATGCGTTCTTCAGAGGTGTATTTTGCCCTCTCCGAAGCAGCATTATTTGGATTGCGAGGTGGTAGTGCGCAAGCTTATTATAGTGCAGGAGTTGAAGCCGCTATGAGCTGGGCAAAGGAGTTTTACGAAACTTGTGCACCTCAATTACCCGGTGTGTTGGAAACTATGTACCCGGATTGGTCAGAGGATGACATTGCACTGCTAATAGCACATAAAGAACTTACTCAGGCCGAAATTGATGTATTTCTTGCCTCTCCGGCTACCATATTATCAGGTTCTCCGGAGCAGCAATTAGAGCAGATTATTATTCAAAAAAATATTTCTCTTTATCCGCTGGAGTACCAGAATTGGGCAGAGTGGAGAAGAACAGGATACCCGATTGTTCAGGTTGGCCCGGATGATGATGACCTTAAAGGGGTAAGCCCAAGAAGGATGCCATGGCCGGATATTGAAAAAACGACCAATAGCGAAAGTTATAAAGAAGCACTTTCAAGGCTTTCAGGTGATGATAACAGGCTTACCAAATTATGGTGGGATGCCAACCCAAGCGTGCCTTATTATAACCCAGATCCTTTACCAAGCATGGATAAGCCTTGGGTTGAATAAGAGCATATTGAATTGATATTGCAGGTAGTAGATTGAGGCTTTATAGAAAAACAACTCCAATCTGCTACCCGCAACTATCCAAAGGTGTTTTACTGATTTTACACATTAAATAAGTAAACCTTTGGCTAATTATTTTGTTCGGCCTTGCAGTTTTTTAGTAACTGCAAGCGAATTTAAAATAGTTCTTTATTACCAAACCATCCCTTTTTTAATCCGCAGGCCTGTTGTAAGGTCTGTGGATTAAAAAAAATAATGCTTATCTCCAGTAAAAGCAATTAATACAAATGCCATTTACAATCAATATTAAACAGAAGATGGGTTTTACTTTCCTATCCATAAGCCTTTACCGGCTTAAAAAATGCTTATTAACAATTCTTTTAATAGCTTTTTCAAACATTGCATTTAGCCAGAGCAGCTCCTCTAAAAAAGGGATAACGGTTTATTCCTACCTGCTTCGCGATCGTGCAATTGTGTTAGATAGCCTGATAATGAAAAAGCAAATGTACTTTTCTTTTAAATCTGCACTTCCGCTTTCATCAATCAAGCGAGGGGCTGCAATAGGTAGGTTAAGCCATAAAGAAGGAATAGTATCGTATGACACCACCTATTTTTTTGACGAAACAGCAGGCAACCTTGGCTTTAGCCTTCCTTATACTATACCTGATGGTACGTATCATTTAACTATAGAAATTGTAAATTCAGCAGGAAAAATACTGGATAGTTATTCAGCAGATTACGACCGCAGTGAACTAAAACCTTATTTTAGCCGTTCAATTCAGTTTTGGGATTTTACAACCCCCTATGCTCACCTCGACTGCGGTGGCTATGGCAGCATAACATATCATTTTAATAGTAAATCAAATTTAACAGACCTGCAAAGTCTGGGGTTTTCTGCACGTATGACAACCGGTAATAATTTACCCGGATTAATGGAAGTACAATTAAATGGTGTAAGTCTGGGAGAATTTAGCCTTCTGGGAGGCAACGAACCTATTGCTGTAGTTAACTGGCAGGTAAAAGCTAATGACATCCTTTCTACTATAAAGATTGTAAAAGGAGAAAATAAGTTAAGCTTTGTGCTTAAAGCCAATCCAACATCAGCTAAAGGCCTGCGCATTTATTCAACTAAGAATAGTACCGATTCTAAAATAGAAAAAGCAATTCCGCTAACGCTTAATGTTAGCAGTGGAGACCCTCTAAAACAAACGATTTTTACCATACCTGTGTGGGGTGAGGAAGGGGAGCATATTTTGAGTAAGCTAACCGTGCCCGGAATTAAAAATTTTACGCAACAGTTGTCCGAGGAGAAACAACAACCTTTTGCATTAAACGAAAAGGATGTTCAAAAGGGCTATGTGGTTTTTAGCAGAGACTTTCAACGGTATGTTTACCCCTGGACAATCCCGGCTAAAAATGAACAGGTGGAATCATTAAATTTAGTTATGGCTCAAAATGATTTTGAACCACAGACCTTTTCCATTTACTCTATCAGAGATTTAGGCAATGTAAGGGTTTCTGTTAGCAACCTTGCAGGGGAAGGGAACAAGGTAATATCATCTAACAACATACAGGTGCAGGTTGTAAAAGCAATGAAAAAACGTACCGGTAGCAGTGGCGAATATAAACTAGTACCTCGCTTGCTAAGCCAGAAAAACCACTCCAACATTCCACTTTCTTATACAACCCGCTTTTGGTTAACCATACATGCCAACAGCACAACCCTTCCGGGTAGCTACTCCGGATTAATTAAAATTGATTCTGAAAACGAGAATTCAACAACCATCCCTTTTACAGTAGAGGTGCTTCCTATTAAGCTGGAGCCTGTGAAGGGAATTGATTATAGCATGTGCATGAGCTACGAATTTTTTGAACTGGATAGCAAAGAATGGACAGCCGGGGAAAAAGAAAAAATTTACCGGGATGGAGTAAATATTTTTAAAGATTACAAAAACCATGGTATGACTACGGTTGATGTTACAACCCCCTATTATTTTCAATGGAACAAAGATGGCACACCAAAAATGGAACATTTTAAGGGAATGATTAAAGGTGCAAAAGAGGTTGGATTTACTAACCCGATTTATTGGTATTTTGGACATTATGTACAAGTTACAAAAGGGCAACACCCTGGTAATGTGCGTACATACAACCCTAAAGTACACCTAAAGCGAACAAAATTTCTTGTTGAAACAGCTTTAAAAATAAATAAGCAACTGGATGGGCCACCAGTATATTTTATGCCAATTGATGAACCCCGCATAGCTTCACGTAAAGAAATAACCTTAGACCTTTTTAAAGAAATTAAAAAAGTACCCGGTACAACCATTATGTGCACAACTGATATAGGCGGAAAAATGCTGGATATTGAAAACAATAGCCAGCAAGACCGAAAGTTACTTGCCCCCGGAGTAAAAAAACGTAAATCAGATAGAAAGGTGTGGGAATATAATAATACGGCAATTCAGAGTATGAATCCGACCTACAGTCGATACATATATGGTTATTATACCTGGAGGCAGGATTTAGACGGAATGAATAGCTGGGGGCCGGGAACTACACAGAATTCAAGAGGTAATCCTTTTGAAGACCTTGACAGTGAGTACAGCGACTTTTTTCTTTTTTTTCCACATGCAGGAGAACCATTATCAACTCCTAATTGGGAGGCATTAAGGGAAGGCATTGATGATATAAGGTATGTATATCAGCTTGAAAAACTGTGCAGCCAAAAAGCAACGGCATACCCTAAAGAGGTTGCCGAAGCGGAGCAATTTCTTAACAGTATAAGAGCTATGTGCGACATAGACGAACGAAGCATGATTAATAAGTTTGGAGATTGGACACCCGAAAGGTTTACTTTATTAAGAGAAGAAATTATTTCAAGAATTATTAAGTTAAAAGAGCTATAGCCTGTTTTTTTCTAATAAGGATAAAAATTAAATACAACATAGTTGATTAACAGAGATTGATAAAATAAAATTAAGAACGAATGAATAAGTTTAAAATATTTACTACCCCTATATTCAATATAAAACACCACATTGCCTTTTTTGCCTTCCTTTTTATCTTGAATGGGAAAGGGCAGGTTTTGGCTCAGGATAAACCTGACGACCTTACAAAATACACACCTGCTTGGATAAAAGATGGTTTTGCAAATGCCGGAGCTTCACATGAACCCTGGATTTTTCAGGTAAGACGAAACTCTTCTGGTTTTAATCAATGGCAAAAAGAAGAATACGATTACCAGTTATCCGAAGCCTTTATCAAAGAACTTGCCCAGTCGGGCGTTACCATTTACCATGTGGGGCTTTATAAAGGATTTGGCTTTGAGATAGAAAAGGAATACATGGATAAAGTGGCAAAAGCAGCAGAATATGCTCATAAGTATGGACTAAAAGTTGATACATATATACAATGGAACTCATTGTTTTACGAAACATTTTTCGCGGAATTTCCAGAAGCAGAGGAAGACCTTTGGTATCAGGTGGAGGAGAGTGGGAAACCCATAATGCTTAATTATGGTTATCAGCAATCTTTTAGATATCGCCCGTGTTTTAACCACGAAGATTATATGAATTTTATTAAAGAGAAAATTATAAGGTATGCGATAGAAACTGTAAAATCAGACTTTCTTCATTTTGATAATTTTGATCAAAATTTTCCTTCTGAAGTCGATTTTAATCCGGCAACCATTACTGCTTTTCGAAAATATCTTACCGATAAGTATGCTACTAAAGAAGAACGTCTGGAGCGGTTTGGCTTTAATAATCTTTCTTATATTTTACCACCAAAATGGAATAAAGACAACCCTGCCGATAAAATGCTTACTGTAAATGATCCTGTAATACAAGAATGGATAGATTTTAGATGCTGGACATTTACCACTCAACTAGTTGAATGTGTGAAATTTGCCCGTTCGCTAAATAAAGAAATTGCCATAGAAGCTAACCCACATGGCTTGCTTGGAAGCAACAGAGCATGGGAAGCAGGACTTAACCATGCTGATTTTATGCAATACACAAATGCAATTTGGTCTGAAGACCCCAATAACCCTAAATGGGAAAACGGAGTGGCTATTGGCAAATTTCGCCATTTTAAATTAGGGAGAACTACCAATAATTATATATTTACCTATCACACTAAATCTAATGATTATGCCGAAAATTTGGCATTAAACCGGAATATAGGCTGGGCTGGGTTTGGAGTTCCTAAAGGCGTTGGAAAAAAATACCTCGATTTTTGGCACGCAAACAAAGAGCTATATACCAATATGCAGGGAGCCGAAAAAGTGGCAGTTCTAAGGAGTTATCCTTCTATGTCTTATAATATTCAGGAAACCCAGGTAGCAGTTAATATGGCCGAACAGGCATTGCAACAAAGGCAAATTCCGTTTGATATAATTTTTGACCAGCAATTGGGGCAACTTTCTAAATATCAGGTGTTGGTTCTTGCCGGGCAGGAAAGCCTTACCGATGAAACCATAGAAGCTATTGAAACCTTTGTGGCAAATGGAGGAGGGCTTGTGGCTACAGGCCATACAGGTATATTCGATGGTTGGAGAAGAGAAAGAAAACAAAGCATGCTGACAGCCATGTATTCAGAAAAAAACGGTATGCCTTCAAAAAATATGTGGGAAAGCAACCTGTCTTTTCAATATGGGAAGGGGAGGGTTATTTATTTATCTGATTTAATTCAGCCCGAAGGAGAAGTGAAATTGGGGTTTGTAACTAAATGGATGATGCCCGTAAACGCCAATGAGTTTGAGGCTAATATATATTGGGCTGCAGGAGAAAGGCTTCCGTTGCAGGTTTATGCTCCCGAATGGGTTGGTGTATCGCACGATACCCAAGGAAAAAGAGATATTATACACCTTTGGAATTACAAAAACAATGAGAATATTGGTGGCATTACATTGGCATATAAAGGTAAAATAAAAAAAGCCTGGGCAGTATCACCTGATGATAAAGCCAAATCGTCCATCCCCTTTACCGAAGAAAATGGATTAACAATACTAAAAATAGCAAACCTGAAAGTGTATAAAATAATTGTTTTAGAAAAATAAATAATAAGGTTAGCCATTTTGGGAGCAGAAGTTTTGCTTTCAAGTCGGCTTAAATTAAAAAGAATAGGTTTTCGTACAGTTGCCTAAGCAGGAAAAAAAAGAAAATGAACAGACCTAAAAGATTATTGGCCTTGGATGTTTTTCGAGGGTTAACCATAGCCCTAATGATAATAGTTACTAACCCCGGCAGTTGGAATTATGTGTATGCCCCATTACGCCATGCAAAATGGGATGGCTGTACCCCCACCGATCTGGTGTTTCCGTTTTTTATGTTTATTATGGGTTCGGCTATGTGGTATTCATTTAAAAAAATAAATCATACCCTGTCAAAACTGGTGGCTGTAAAAATTTTAAGACGTACACTGGTTATATTTTTAATTGGGCTGGCCATAAACATATACGCCTCATTTAGTTTTGATATAAGCCACTTGCGCATTATGGGAGTAATGAACAGGATAGCTCTTGGCTATGGAATTGCTGCGTTTATTGTACTTGGGTTGAGCTATAGGTATGTACAAATAACAACAGGAGTAATTTTGTTAGGGTATTGGGCATTACTTGCTTTATTTGGTGGCAGCGAACCATATTCTTTGGAAGGTAATTTTGTGGGTACGTTCGACCAGTTTGTTTTAGGAGCCAATCACATGCAAGGTTATCAGGGAATACTGTTTGATCAAACAGGGTTGCTGGCCACCTTGCCTTCTATTGCCAGTGTGCTGTTGGGGTATATTACTGGCAGGTTAATCGACTTATCAAAAAACATACATATTGCTGTAAAACAACTTTTTATTTATGGCATGTTAGGAATTGTTGTTGGTGTAGCCTGGGGGTTTCTTTTTCCAATAAACAAACCTTTATGGACCAGCTCCTATGTTGTTTATACGAGTGGTTTTGCAATGCTTCTCCTTGGAGCTTTTCTTTGGGTTATAGATGTAAAAGGATATAAAAAATGGACAAAGCCACTACAGGTTTTTGGTATGAATCCACTATTTATTTACGTTTTTGCCGTTTTTCTTGCTATTTCTCTGCGTATTAAATTAGCTTATTCCCCTGCCGGAGATAGTATTTCTATAACTAACTGGTTGTACACCAACTACTATCAACCTTTAGCAGGCAATATGAACGGATCGTTGCTGTATGCCTTGTCGTTTGGTATAATTTGCTGGCTTTTGGGTTGGCTTATGTACCGAAAAAAAGTGTTTATAAAAATATAACTAATTAGTATGAAATTTTTTTTTACCAGCATAGCAGGTGCATACCAAATTTTTGCACAAAGCTGCTTTCTATACTTAAGGTCACAAAGAAGAACCCGTGTATTTAATGGGCATTTCTATCAAAAGAGGTGTTCTAATGATTTTGCAAAAGGGTAAATATATTAAACATCAAAAAACATGAAAAAAATAATAACTTTAGGCTTAGTCGTATTTATTACATCAAGTGGTTGCTTCGCACAAAAAGAGGAAAAGCTCCCGAATATTATTTATATTTTAGCAGATGACCTTGGTTATGGAGGGCTGGGCGTATATGGGCAGAAAAAGATAGAAACACCTAACATCGATAAGTTGGCAGAGTCGGGTATGATGTTTACGCAACATTACTCGGGCTCTGTAGTCTGTGCACCCTCCAGAGCTGTTTTACTTACCGGAAAACATAGCGGGCATGCTCAAATTAGAGGCAATAACGAGTTACGTACAGAAAGAGGCGATATATGGGATTATATGGCCATGCTCAAAGATTCTACACAGGAAGGTCAGTGGCCATTGCTTCCAGGCACAATTACCATTGGTAATCTGCTTCAGGGGGCAGGCTATAAAACAGGTGTAGTTGGCAAATGGGGGTTGGGTGGGCCTCATACTGAAGGTATCCCAAACAAACAAGGGTTTGATTTTTTCTTTGGTTACAATTGCCAGCGGCAAGCACACACTTATTACCCTAACCATTTGTATAAAGATAAAAATCGGGTGTACCTTAATAATGACACCATTCCAATTCATACACTCCTGGATGAGGGTACTGATTTATATAACGCCCAAAACTATAATAAATTTAGTTCGAATGAATATACTCCTGATTTGATATATTCTGAGCTAACCCAATTTGTTGATAGAAATAAGGATAATCCGTTTTTTCTTTATTGGGCAACGCCCATACCCCATGTTCCCTTGCAAGCACCAAAGGAATGGGTAGATAAGTATGTAAAGAAATTTGGAGATGAAGAACCATATAATGGGGGTGGTATAGGCATACCATATTTTCCCAGCAGATACCCGAATGCTGCCTATGCAGGAATGATTTCCTACCTTGATAGCAGGGTTGGGCAATTGGTTCAACAGCTAAAAGGCCTAGGAATTTATGAAAATACACTGATTATCTTTACTTCTGATAATGGCCCCACATCTGCCGGTGGTGCTGATTCGGAGTGGTTCGATAGTGCCAAACCATTTAAAGGTGGTTTGGGTTGGGGTAAAGCCTACGTTCATGAAGGAGGTATTCGAGTACCTATGATTGCCTCATGGCCAGATAAAATTAAGCCGGGAACAAGTACTGAACTAATTTCGGCATTTTGGGATGTTTTACCCACCCTCTGCGATGTGGCTGGTGTAAAAACAGACTACTCTAATGATGGCATTAGCTTTTACCCTACATTAATTAATTCATCAGAACAAAAGGA
>Ga0256834_1001334_pt1 | contig 16917 bp, 17 predicted proteins | sample 4281140metaG_FD_190536 | JGI IMG/M metagenome (GOLD analysis project Ga0256834, IMG submission 190536) | Hydrothermal vent microbial communities from East Pacific Rise, Pacific Ocean - 4281-140 | ecosystem: Environmental > Aquatic > Marine > Hydrothermal vents | place: Pacific Ocean: East...
ATATCGCCCTTTATCAGGTCGTTAAGTGCGAATGCTACTATCGCTGGGAAGACGAGGTATATAGCTGGAACCCAGAGCACCGGCTTTTTCAAGAGCTCCGGGAAGAATTCGAGCACTATCTGGGCGCCTCCAGTAGCCCACCTTTCTCTCTGGGTCGTCCACTCCCTGAAACCTCTGGGTGCAGCTGTGAAAGCTCTGCCGGCAGTTCCGAAACTGTAACCTTTCAGGCCCAGCCTGACTCCAAGGTCTGTATCCTCGTTTACGACATTTCTGAACCCACCCAGAGAGAAGAACACATCTTTCCTTATCGCGAAAGCGGCACCATTCAAGCCGAGGCAGGAGTTCAGCCTTTCAGAAAGCTTGGCAACAGCAAACATGTTCAGGTAGTCTATATTTACGAGTTTCTCCATGACGCTCGACCCAATTATTTCCTTTCTGATTTCCACGGCGTCGTACTTTTTCAGGGCCCTAACTATTTCCCCCACCTCGCACTCGAGTACGGTGTCAGAGTCTATGAAAAGCAGATACTCTCCTTCGGCAAGTCTAGAAGCTTCGTTGAGGGCTCTCCACTTTCCTCTCCTCTTCTCGCTTACCGAGAGTTTGAAACTGTACTTTCTGATCAGGTACCTGAGCCTCGCATTCGGGCAGTCTGCGGCGAGTACGAACTCTCTCACACCCATCTTTTTTAGCATGAGGTAGTTCTTCTCTATCATCCCGGGAGTTCTATAGGCTGCAAACACGACTGTTATTTTTTCAACGTCCTCCACACTTCGCTTGCACGCTTTGCCATCTTTCGACGTATCCTCCACTTCTCCGCCCCCGCCATTGCGGCTTTTCTGGAAGAAAAATTTGAAGGTAAAAAAACTTTGGTGGTGATCTTGTATGGGGGTGAAATACTCAGCTCCTACTAGCTCCTTGCTGGCGTCGCCCTTATGGCCATAAGAGATGTCGCCGCTATCAGCACGGCTCCGAGAATCGAGTAAAGCAGGCACTGCAAGGCACTGTGCCTAAATTCGAACCCAACTTCGCTGTTCGCGAGTATGAACACGCTTGCACCCCAGAGAACGAGTCCCGCTGATATGAGCATGAACGGCATAGCGAGCTGCCTTCTCACAGGCTTCTTCTCGACAAGGTGGTCGAAAAGTCTGCCGAGAGATGCTGATATTCCACCTCCAACGATCCACCAAACTGAGCCGTATATGAACGCTGTGATTATCGTTATTATCCCGGGAGCTATCTTGCCCGTGTATATACTCCAGACGAGATTTACCCCCTGAATCGCTCCTATAATTATCAGTATGGCAGAGACTACGTAGGCGACGAAGGAGAGTCTACCCTCGAGCAGAGCCTTTCTCAGGGTGGAGAAGTACTCTTCCACCGCGTCTTCGAGCCCGTAAGCCTTTATAAGGAAGTAAAGCCCTATAGTCAGGATTATGGCTCCCGAACCCCACTCAGGATAGCGTGCAAGAAGGAAAATTGAGTAAACGACGAATATTATACCTATTGGCGTGAGCGTCATCCTCGCAATCTTTGGATCGTCAAGCATCTTCTTTATCAGAAAGTAGGTACCTTCGAGAGTTCTGCTCTGCCTCACTATAACCCTATTGACGGCATCTATCCTGAATCTGCTCGATATGAGCGGCATGATGTACTCGTCCTCGCTTCCGTCGCTCACCACAACAACTCTCTCGGCTTTCAGGTTCTCCTTCAGCCAGTCAAGCTGTTCGGCTATCTTCGTATCTGACACGACTCCGACCCTCTCGTCTCCGCAGACCGTTACGACCTCTACGTCCTCTCCAGCCCTTCTCAGCTCGTCGTAAACTTTTACCGCTCCAAACATGGTGTTTACGTCCGACTCTTCGGGATCTGCTACGGCGAGCCTGACGGCTGCTTCCACGTTTGCCCTTCTTCCCACTACCGGTGATTTGATTCCAGTCTTCCTGCCGAGATCGTCATCCCTGTCTATCGCTATCACGAGCTTTTTGGGCATTCGAAAAAGACATCGAGCAGGAAATATATAAAGCTACTTAAGAATGCAAATCTCGATGAGCGAATTGCCGGAGGAAGTATTCAGGAATCTGAACCCTGATTTTTTCGAGAGATACTCGAAGGTTGATGGCTCAAGGGAGTTCTGGGAGTATATGGCAAAGCCCCTCAGGCTGAGCGTTAGGATAAACACTCTGAAGGGTAAGCTCGAGAAAGTTCTGGAGCTTCTGGAGAGGTACGGGAGGTTGGAGAAAGTTCCTTGGTGTGAGGAAGGGTTTTTCGTTTGCACAGACTCCTCTTGCCCGAACGGCTTGGACGGTTCGTGTCTAGAGCACCAGCTTGGGTTGATATTCTTTCAGGAAGCTTCTTCCATGATTCCTCCCGTAGTTCTGGGAGTTGAAAAGGGAAAAGCAATCCTCGACATGGCTGCAGCTCCGGGAGCGAAGACTACTCAGATAGCCCAATATGTGGAGAACGAAGCTCTGATAATTGCCAACGACGTTAAGTATCCGAGAATAAACATACTGATCTCGAACCTTCAGAGGTGCTGTGCCATCGCTCACGTAACCATGTGCGATGGCAGGAAGTTTGGAAGGTACGGAGAGAAGTTCGACTACGTTTTGCTGGACGCTCCATGCAGCAACGTCGGGATGGTTAGGAAGAACTACAAGTATGCGAAAATATGGAGCATGAAGGAAGTTTTAGCTCTCTCTAGACTTCAGAAGCAACTAATACTTTCAGCTTACGATAGTTTGAAGAGAGGTGGAGTACTTGTTTACTCCACGTGCACTCTCGACCCTCTAGAAGACGAGGAAGTAGTGGACCACCTCCTCGCGAACAGAAACGCCGTGGTCGAAGAGATAGACGCTCCGGTCAAGGGGGTCAAACCGTTCAGGGAGTTCGAAGGTAGGGAGTACTCGGATGAGGTCAAAAAGTGTTTGAGGGTACATCCCCAGTGCAACGACACAGAAGGGTTCTTCGTTGCTAGAATAAGGAAGCCGGAATAAAGATGAGTAAATGAGTAAGGCCGAAAAGGAGTGTTGGACGAAATGAAGAAGTTTAAGGACGTCAGCGACGACGTCAAAAAGATACTCCTCGAGCAGTTTGGAATAGAGTGCGATTACAGGTTTTACGAAGGAGGAAAGGGGAAGATATACGCGGTAAAAGAGGACGCTCCCGACTTTTTGAGAAGGAAGGTCGTGCACTCTGGCGTTTACGTCGGTAGAATTGAGAGAGACGGATTCAGGCTCAGCCTAGACGGAGCAGCCCTTCTTGGTAGGTATGCAAAGAGATGCGTGGTTGACGTTGGAGACGAGGTTGTTGAGAGGTGGATGAAAGGAGAGGATTTAGAAGATTTGGAGCTCGAAAGTGATTGTTCTTATGTGATACTCAGGTGGAGAGGATTTTATGTAGGGTGTGGTAAAGTCGTGGACGGGAAAGTTAAGAACTACATTCCAAAAAACAGGAGGATTTCAGTCCCGTGATTATATCATTTGACCTCGGCTTGCTTGCTGGTTTTTAACCTCTTCGAGCTTTTCCAGAGTGATCTTCTTACTGCATAGTCGTTTTCTGATTACTCCATTTGACCAGCTCACTTCTAATCTTTTCCTGTTTAAACAATTCCATAGGTTAATTCAGAAATTGATCGATTTTAATCTTGTTTCAGCGACTTTCCACTTCTCCAATCCCTTTTATTGCTCTTGAAACAATAAAATAATAATTGTTGGATTAATGAAATATCACGATTGAGTTATAGATTAAGTTGAATTATCATTAAAAATTTAAAAGTAATAATAGTACTCTCCTTTTGCCTTCTGCTCTCTGTCAAGCCTCGAATCGGGTTTGTTTATTCTTGGTCTCTTGGTCTCCTCGTCTCTCCTGAACGTTATTCCGAGCTTGGAGAGAAACCTATTCATTCCCTCCCTCATGCCCATAGGCCTGCTGGCTCTACCCCTTCTGCCGGGTTCTCCCTCGAACACTAGCAGCCTATCGCTTATCATGTCTATCAAGTATATGTCGTGATCGACGACGAGCACACTTTTCTCCATGTTCATAGCGAACCTCCTGATTATTCTCGCAGCCTCCGTCCTCTGCTCCACATCGAGGTGGGCTGAGGGTTCGTCAAGCAGGTATAAGTCGGCGTCTCTAAGCAGACAAGCGACTATTGCAACTCTTTGCAGTTCTCCACCGCTCAACTCGCTTAACCTTTTGTCAGCGATTTTATCAATCCCGAGAGGTTTTACGAATTCCGTTTTGTAGTAAGAAGTTTCGACCGCCGGGTTTACTGACCTAAGGAAGTCAATGACCTTCGCCGAGCTATCTGCTTTCACATACTGGGGCTTGTAGGATACCTTCAGCTCCAACTTTACTCTCTCTTCGTCGTCCTTTTCTACACCCGCGAGAACTTTGACAAAGGTAGACTTACCCGTTGCGTTCGCTCCAACAACTCCGAGCACCTCTCCTATCTTCACATCTCCACCACTTGCCTCAAGCTTAAATCCGGGGTAGGTTTTGGTAAAGGGAGGATACTCTGCGAGTACTTTCTCGCACTCGCTCTCCCTCGGCTGGAACATGTCGAACTCAATTGGTTTATCTCTAATCTGCACGTTCTCCTCTGGTAGGTATCCTCTGAGGTACTGGTTTATTCCAACTCTGACACCCTTTGGATTCGTTATTATTCCATAAACGCCCGGTTCGCCGTAGCTTATGTGAATTAGATCGGCGAGCAAGTCCAGAATTGCAATATCGTGCTCGACTATCAGCACGGGTTTTTTCTTTGCTATGTCTCTCACTGCGTTCGCAGCAGCTATTCGCTGGTAAATGTCAAGGTAAGAAGTAATCTCGTCGAGGAAGTAGAAGTCCGCATCCTTCGACAGGCAAGCAGCTATGGCAATCCTCTGCAATTCTCCACCGCTGAGCTCTGATATGTCCTTCCTTACACTGTTCTCGAGTCCGAGCTTTGATATGTACTCGTCCACTCTACCAGTTTCGTCTGCCTTTTTGAGGAGGTCAATTGCCTTTCCCTTGTACACCTTCGGTATCACCTCTATGTACTGCGGTTTGACAGCTGTCCTTATCTTTCCGTCTGCAAGAGCCTTCAGGTAGTCAAGCAACTCAGTTCCGGCAAATCTGTCGAATATTTCCTCCCAGCTTGCCTCCTCTTTCCCAAGGTTGGGTTTCAACTGGCCTGAGAGGATTCTGACTGCTGTTGTCTTTCCAGTTCCGTTTGCTCCGAGTAAACCAACGACGTGACCTTTCTTGGGTATGGGGAGGTTGTACAGAACGAAACCGTTCTTTCCATATCTGTGGACTTCCCTGCCTTCAAGCCTCTCTGGCAGGTTTACTATCGATATCGCGTTGAAGGGACACTTCTTTACGCATATACCGCAGCCAACGCAGAGTTCCTCAGAGATGACTGCAATATCGTTAACGACTATCGCCTCAGCTCCGGTCCTCACTTTTGGGCAGTACTTCACGCACTCGAGACTGCACCTTTTCGGTTTGCATTTTTTCGGGTCTACTACTGCTAACCTCATGCAATCACCCTGATGTGTGATGTGGCAGGCGTGGGTTGAGGTTCAGAGTTTTAAAGTTTTTAACGATCTCTTTACTCTCGACTTCTAGCTTCCTTTTAGTTCCTTCTGCCGACTCGTTCACTCATGAAGCTTAAAAACTGTGGAGTTATAATGATTTTTATAAAGTTTTTAAAAACTTATAAAAGTAAAAATTAAAATAAATCAAGCTCTAATTTCACCAATCCCAAGGCTCTTGTTCGTCAGCTCCATGCTCTCCTCTCTGCTCTTCAGCTCGAACATCGCCCTTATCGCGTCTATGTTCTCTGGTACGACTATTGCTTCCTGGTGTATTGCTTGAGTGAGGTATATCTCCCCATCAACGACGGCTACGCTGTCTCTCCAAACGCAGTTCTCGAAGATGTCGTACCTCATCCTCACCTCTCTTGCCCACTCGATTATTTTTGCTGTTGACGTGAAGCCGTCGCTCTCCTCAAAAGTCAAAATCCTCGGCTCCTTTTCGAGAACATCCACTATGTCGTCAACTTTTGGCACCTCCTTCGGAACTATGTTCAGCGAGTGAACGTGCATGAGTGTTGTTGGAACCTTGAAAGCGACTGTGGTTATGTCAACGTCAAGAACTGTCTGTACATCCGGCCCGTGGTGTGAGGGGAGAGTAATGGGATTTGGCATTATTCCGTTCACAAGACCTTTCTTGTCTTCCTTTGGATCAACGACTCTCCTTATCATCGTCGCTCTCACTTTCTCTATTCCGAAGTTCTCCTTTATCAAATAAAGAACTCTCGTAAGGCCAGTGGTATTGCAGCTTACTACCCTCACGTAATCCTTTCCCAGAGCTTTGTCGTAGCAGGCGAGGGCGTTGAATGAGACTTCAGCAACTCCAGCCTTCTCGCCGCCCTGAAATATGGCTTTTACTCCAGCCTTCTCGTACTTAGGCTTGTTTTCAGCTCCAATCTTTCCGGGGCTGCAGTCTACAACAATGTCTACCTTTTCTAGCAAGTCATCTATCGTTCCCTCAATCTCGATTCCGGCCCTCTCAAAGAGCTCTGCCCTCTCAGGTATCGCGGCGTAGAGTTTGTAACCCTTCTTAACAGCCATCCTCGCCTCGAAGTCAGGCTTAGTCTTCGTAACTCCGACGACACACATATCCTTCTGCAGGCTTACTGCGTCGGCTACCCTCTTTCCTATCGTGCCGTAGCCGTTTATTGCGACTTTTACCTTACCCCTCTTTCTACAACTCTTTTTCGAACTTTTTCCGGCTTTCAAACTCGTTTTCGAACTGGACTTCCTTTTAGGCATCCTCTACCACCACCTTGTGAGAACCCATGTCCATGAGAACGATCCTTCCCCTAATCTCCTTAAATTCTCCAAAAATGCCATAAAGCTTCAGCCGATTACCTTCGACCTCTATTCTGATAACGTCCTCCATTACGAGCTCCTCTTTATCGTCCTTTCTCAAAAACACCTTCGACTCGCACACGTTTGAATGTTGAAAATCTACATTAAAAAATGTTTGGATTTCAGCCCGCTCGAACCCGCTTGAACTCGTTTTCGGCTGATGCCATTAAAGCACCGAAACGAACCTATACAGTGTATGCTCCCTCGATTCATGGAGAAGTTTGACTTCGGTAAAGCTGAACCTGTCAGGGACATCGAGCTCAAGGAGTCGATGAGAGTCTCTGAACTCATAAGGCAATTTTTCTCAGCCGGAGGATTTACGGCCAAGAAGCTTGCAGACGCCGTTGACATAGTTGAGGAAATGGTAAAAGACGAAAAAACCACAGTGTTCCTTTCCTTCCCTGCTGCAATAGTATCTACGGGTACGAGGGGTGTTATCAAAGAGCTCGTGAAGAGAAAGCTCGTTGACGTTATAATAACGACGTGCGGAACTCTCGACCACGACCTCGCGAGGATATGGAGGGACTACTACCACGGCTCGTTCATGCTCGACGATGCGGAGCTGCACAGGATGGGCGTTAACAGGATAGGAAACGTCGTAACTCCGAACGAGTGCTACGGCATCATCATAGAAGAGAAAGTGCTTCCGATGCTCGAAGACATATACGCTGAGAAGAAGCGACTTTCAACGAGAGAACTAATCTGGGAGGTTGGGAAGAGGCTGAAGGGGGAGGAGAACGCTGAGAGCTCGATAGTGTACTGGTGCTGGAGGAACGAGATACCAATTTTTGTTCCAGGAATAACCGACGGAGCGTTTGGCAGCCAGCTTTGGATATTTTACCAGCAGCACAGGGACTTCGTAGTCGATGTGCTGAAGGACGAGTGCGAGCTCAGCGACATCGTCTATTCTGCCGAAAAAACGGGAGCACTAATAGTGGGGGGAGGAATAAGCAAGCACCACACGATATGGTGGAACCAGTTCAAGGACGGCTTGGATTACGCAGTTTATATAACAACGGCAGTGGAGTGGGACGGAAGCCTCTCTGGAGCGAGGCCGAGAGAAGCAATCTCCTGGGGTAAGATAAGCGAGAAGGCTAGAAAGGTCACGGTGGAAGGAGACGCAACTGTTCTGCTACCACTGCTTGTAGCTGCCCTTGTTGACAGGCTTTAGCTTTGTTTTTTATTTTTTAGTTATTTTTCCGAAATAACTAAAATTTAACTAAAATTATAAAATAACTAATACTCCCTTGAAATCAGATAGTCTGCTATTCCCTCAAGCAATGTTCTCGCCTTACCATCTGGTAATTTTCTCAGCTCTCTTTTTCCCATTTCTACGAACTTCCTCGCCTTCTCTCTCGCGTAAGCTATCGCTCCGCTCTCTTCAAGAATTCTTACAGCCGCCTCTATCTCCTCTCTACTTGCCTTTCCCTTCCCGAAAACCGGAATTTCAATTCCGAGCCTTGCTGCTTTTATCATGATGAGTGTCTTCTTTCCCTCGACGAGGTCGCTCCCCCAGTCTTTTCCTATCTTCTCTCCTCCAACGAGGTCAAGAATGTCGTCGTGAATCTGGAATCCAATACCGCACAGCTCTCCAAAGTTCCACAGAGCTTTGGCATAATCCTCCTCCCCAGCGAGAACGGCCGGAATCGCGCAAGAGCACGCTATGAGAACTGCAGTCTTCTTTCTCACCATCTCCAAGTATTCCTCCTCGCTCACGTCCTCTATTGGCCTGTCCTCGAAGCTCATATCTATGTACTGGCCCTCGCATATTTCCACGCACACGTCTGCGAGCATCCTGCATGCCTTGACGACATTTTCAGGCCTGTGAGAACTCTCACTCGCGAGTATGCTGAACGCTTTCGCGAAGAGAGTGTCCCCCGCCAGAATTGCAGTCGGCTCTCCATAAAGGGTGTGGACAGTTTTTACGCCCCTTCTCATTTCGTCTCTATCCATTATGTCGTCGTGTATGAGCGTGAAGTTGTGGACTGTCTCCACAGCAACTGCAGCTTTGAGCGCCTTTTCCATCTCGATACCTATCGCTTCTGAAGCTATGAGACACATTACAGGTCTGAGCCTCTTACCCCCTGCGTCTATGAGGTGTCTTGCAGCTCTGTAGAGACCTTCCGGCTCCTTCAGCGGCAGCAAATCCTCTATGGCACTGTTCACAACTTTGCCCCTCTTCTTGACCTCCTCAACGATTACAGCGAATTGGTCGTCTTCGCTGGGCATGAACACCTCCTCCACTCAGCACCGCTTCTGAAATATCTCGAAATCCTCGAGATTGAACCGGATTGAAACTTGACTTGAATTTGATGGCCAGCAAGTTTTGTCAACCGTTTTTACATATCCCCAACCTTAACTTATTTCCTCCTGAACTCCAGCCACTCCTTCAGCTTTCCAGTGATAAAGACTTTTCCTCTTAGCTCTTCAACTTTCTTTGAAGAGGTGAGGAACATAGCTACTTTCAGGCCACGCACGAAGTACTCAAGCTTCTCCATGACTTTCTCTGCGGACTCCACCGCTGGTTTAAGCAACGGGAGTGCAGAACTTGCCACCTCAGCTCCAAGAGCGATGGCCTTTGCAACGTCTATTCCACTCCTTATTCCTCCAGTTGCAATCGTTGGAAGGATATCGCAGCAGTCTACCACACAGAAGGCCGTTGGCAACCCCCAGTCCCAGAAGTCCCTTCCTATCTCCTTCATCAGCCCTTCTGCTCTGTAAACTTCAACTCCGCTCCAGCTCGTTCCACCCTTTCCTCCAACGTCAATCGCTGAAGCTCCAGCTTTCCTGACGGCCTCTGCCACTTCCCTCGATATTCCTGCTCCGGTCTCCTTGACTATCACCGGAACTTTGAGAGAGGAACAGACTTCTTCTATCGCCTTCAAGCAACCTCTCGCATTTCTGTCTCCCTCCGGCTGTACGGCCTCCTGAAGAAAGTTAAGGTGTATCGCGAGCGCATCTGCATCGATCATCTCCACGGCCTTTTCCGCAAACTCAATATCTCTTACAACTTGTGCAGCACCAACATTCGCGTAAATAAAGGCGTTTGGAGCGTATTCTCTGACAACGGTAAAGCTCTCGAGAATTTCTGGGGAGGAATTCTCTATCGCAGCCCTCTGACTTCCAACGCCCATGCCGAGTCCGAGCTCCTCAACAGCTATCGCGAGATTTCTATTTATTTCCGTAGTGTTTCTATGCCCTCCAGTCATGGAAGCAATTAGGAAGGGAGCCGAAAGCTTCTTTCCGAGAAACCTAACCTCTGTTTTCACTTCCTCAAAGTCGAGTTCGGGTAGTGCTGAATGTATGAGCATAACATCCTCGAAACCAGTGTAGTTCGACTCCACCTCCTCGTTGAGGCATATCCGTATGTGATCGAGCTTTCTGTCTGAAGTTTTGTCCGGATCGCTCACGTTACTCCACTCCGTTGGCTAGATACGCTTAAGTTTTAAACTGTATCAGTACGCTAGGGCAGTATCTTCGTCCCCACTTTCTCCCCGTTGAGGAAAGCTGAGACACTGCCCTTTTTCAACCCACTAAATATAAATACTTCTGATCTCCTCACGACCTTCTCCACTTTTCTCAACTTTCCCGCCATTCCCCCTGTTACATCGGAAACTCTTCTTCCAGCTTCGTGTGCTTCGAGAGAGAGCTCCGAACTCGAGAGTGAAAACTCCTCGACTCTCCTTCCGTTAACCACGAGCTGGGTATTTGTGGCAAATCCCACTCTCTCGGCTCCGAAGTGCAGGGCGAGCTCTACAGCGATATCGTCTCCCGAGAGTACTTTCCAACCCCTCCCTCCTCTGACCACGTCTCCGTGGGTTACGGGAACGAAGCCGTCCTCAATTAACTTCGCGAAAACACTCCTGTCAAACAAGATCCTATTTCCCTCAACCCTGAAGCACGAGAAAGGATGAACTGGGGCTGGAGGAACACCTGCTTCGATCAGAGCTTTGCAGACTACTCCACACAGTCGTTCACACGCGAGGTGAGTGTCTGAAACACCCCACACATCTTTCTCCAGTCTCTCTACCCCGTACTTCTCGACATATGGGTGGCCGAAAGAGCCAGCTCCGTGGACGAGTATGAGCCTTCCGACTTTCCCACCTTCGATTGCATTGGCTACCTCTTCGGCTATCCTTCTTATCACCCCTTCTCTTGCTCTGTCGAACACACCCTTTCTCTTGTCTGTTATTAGAGCTCCTCCAAGCTTAAGGACGACAGTCCTCAACTTTCCCTCCCCCTGTTAAGATACCTCTTCTACCCTGACTCCTTCCATCTCGGGCCTGAGCTTTATAGCACTCTTAACTTTTGAAAACGCCCTTTCTATTTCCTCCCTCTCCCCAACTGCGAGGACGCACCCCCCTCCACCCGCTCCCGTTAGCTTTGTGGCCAGTCCAAACTCCTCGAGTCTTTCGACCAGTCTATCGAGGGCGGGGGTGCTTACTCCTATCGCCTTCAGCATGCAGTGATTCATTCGAAAGAGTCTTCTCAGATCTTCTGTGCCCCCTCCTCTCGCAAGAGCGTCGCATATCTCGAGAGTTATTGAGTCCATTGTGTCGAATATTTTTTCCACAATTCCGGGAAATCTTTCCCTTAGCTCTGCAACTTTTCTGACCATCTCTGCCGTTACCGAATTCTCTCCGCTGTCGACCACGAGCATCTCTGCGTCAAACTCGAGCCTCTCTCTTTCAGGCATCAGCCACGCCCCTCCGTGGGTAGAGACGAAGGGATCTACCCCACTTGCTCTTCCCTGCACCCTTACTTCCACTTCTTTGGCGAGCTTGAATATCTCTTCATTGCCCAGTTCGACCCCGTAAAAGCACGAGAGAGCCTTTAAGGTCGACACGGTCACGGCCGCCGAACTTCCGAGTCCTGAGGCTACTGGAATTTCGCTCTCTATGGTTACTTCTGGCTTTGTGCCCCTCATTTCGCTCCTGAACACTTTCCCAAATCTTTCCTCGAAAAGGATTATCGCGTTGCTGACGTACGGGTGAACTTCGAAGTCAATTCCGGTAACTCCTAGCTGAGAGCGAATCCTTACCTCCTCCCCTTCTTCTACAGTTACATAGCACCTAAGGCTTACAGCAGTAACGAGAGCGTGCTTGCCGTAAACGACGGAATGCTCTCCCGAGACTATCACCTTCCCCGGAGCCGAGCATTTTACCTTCATTTCAGACCCTGAAGGCTATTGCTGCATATCCGACTACCTGACTCTTGTCCGCAACGTCTCCGCTCGTCGAGTAATCTACGAGCTCGGCGTACGCGTTTCTCTCCCTCGAGTATAGCATCGCCACGGCTATTGGACCGACTCCGCAAACGCTCGCCTGAAGTCTGTTTACGGTCGTATAGAACTTTGCAATGTCCATTGAGAGTATAGATTCTATCACTACAGCATCCCTCTCCCTGCAGACGCTGTCTGGTAAATAGTGGTGCATGTCGCTCGAAGCTATCACTACTACATCTCTTCCAGTTCTCTCTACAGCTATTAGTATCTCTCCCGCAACTTCTCTTGCAGTCTCCTCATCCTGTAATCCCATACATATCGGTACGATCATGAAGTCGTCGCAGATGTACTGAAGGAAGGGGAGCTGGACTTCTATCGAGTGCTCGTACCTGTGAGCTATCTCGTCCCTGTCGACTATTATTCCTGGCATGGCATCGATAAGCTCCTTGTCCGTTTCCACCTCTCCAAGGGGAGTTAACCAGGTATCCGTGGAAACAGCGACCATCGAACCGTAGCCTGTGTGGTTGGGGCCGAGTATTACGTAAGTCTCAGCTTTAGGTATAATCGAGTAGAGCTTTCCAGCAGTTCTGCCTGAGTACATGTAGCCAGCGTGAGGCGCAACTCCAGCTATCACGTCATCCTGAGGATTCCTCCTCACGAACTCCTCGAGCATCGCGAGCAAAGAGTCTGGGTGCGATGGGTAAAAAGCTCCCGCCACTGCCGGGTGTCTCATAGAATGCACTACCCCTGAAAATTAAATAATATTCCGGTTACTTTTGACCATGCTTGCGCTTGCATTGAGAGCGATTGCTATCGTTCTAGGCGTCAGCGCAATCTCATACCTGCTTGGCTCTTTGAAGTTAAGGACTTGGATTTATCTCGTCTGTGGGATCGCTCTGTGCTTCTCCTCCTCTCTGTTGTATTCCACGGGGTGGGTGTTACTTCTCTCAGCGTCCTCCTTCCTCCTATCTCTAGTTCTTGGTTTCGCTGCTATTTCTGGGTTTAGACTCGCTGCTCTTCTTTTGAAGAGAGAGGGTCCACTATGGGAAGCTGTGATACCGGGAGCGACAGTGGCAACTCTTTTCTCCCTTAACCTAGGTAGCGAACTCAGTTACTCTGTCGTATACCCAGTTCTCGCTCAGCTTGGCTACACAGGATTACTTTACACGGCTCTTGGTTATCTGGGCATGTACGTTCAGGCTCTGCTCGTGTCTCTGAGCGTAAGCTGTTTTGCTCTTGCTTTCAGTAATCTAGCGAAACCATGAACCATGTAAACTTGGGTTGACACCCTATTGGTAACCTATAATTTTTAAATAGAAAGCAAAAATCCGCCAAAGTTTAAATAGATGAGATATCCAAACCTCGAAAGGTGATGCTCATGGAAGAAGTTGACAGAATCATCACTCTGTGTGGTAGAGACTGGGCGAAGGTTGGGGTTGAATTCACGTTTCTCGGCGGGAAGGCTGAGTGTGACAGTTGTAAGCTGAAGAGAACGTGCCTCAGGCTTAGAGAAGGGGCGAAGTACAAGATAGTTGGGCTCAGAGACGGAACTCCTCAAGATTGCCCCCTGCACGACGAGGGAGTCGTCGCTGTGGAGGTCATAGAACTGCCAATAATGGCTTTAATAGATTCAAAAATGGCGGTCGAGGGAGCAAAACTCCACTTCGAGAGAAGGTGCAGGATGATAGAATGTCCTATGTACAACCTTTGTAACCCGGTGGAGCTAAGAGACGGAGATGTGGTGGTGGTTGAGAGAATTATAGGTGACGCTCCTGAGAAGTGCCGGAAAGGGTACTGTCTGAAGGTTGTCGAATTGAAGAGAGAGGACTGATTTTTTCGCTTTTTTCGATAATTTCTAATGCCTCTATTAGCTCCTCTGCTGTTTTTGTGAGGTAAATTGATTTTTTTCCGGAAGAGTACTTCAGCATGAGGAGTCCAGCCTTCTCGAGCTTGTGCACCTTCACGTAGGCTGTGGAGTAAGGTATTGAAAGAAGCTTCGCGAGGTCGGATATGTTCAGTCCGCTGTTTCTTTCCACTGTACGTATTAGTTCGATGTCCCTGACGAACATTTTTATGGTCTCTCGCATAGACGGAATTTAAATTTGAGATTTATAAATTTTATGTTTTTTAACCGTTTATTAAAGAATTTTCTTTTCGCAAGAAAACAACAGAGATTACAATCCTAATAACAACTATTACTATCATCGTGATAATAACCTGAAATAACCTGAAAAACTTCAACGACATTCAGGCTGTCATTCTCTTAGGTCCCACCTTCCGGATGGGTCGTTCTCTATGTACTTCTCGACGATCTTCCTTTCAAGTCTATCCTGTAGAGAAAACAAGTTTGCAAGGCTGAAAACAACAAAGCAGACATCTGCTAACTCCTCCTCCACAGCTTTAATATCTCTCTTTCTAACAGCCTCTGCTAGCTCTCCGACTTCCTCCATTAGAACTGCAAGCAGAAAGAGGTCTCCCGACTTTTTGTCAGTTTCCAGATACTTTTCCGCCATTATTTCGAGTAGTTCTCCAAACTCCATGTCTCACGCTGATCAGAATGCTTTAAATACAAAGCGGTGGGCTGTTTTACAATGGTTCAGGAGTCGAGTTACGAGGAAAGTTGTGAAGAAGGTTACGCTGAGTATGCTCGGGAAGTTTACGATCACGAGTACATCGTGGTGGGTTGTGGAGCAGCTGGTTTTGCTGTCATAAAGGAGCTCGTAAGGAGAAATAGGAGAGTTCTGGCAGTTGACATCTCCGAGGAAAGAGTAGAGGTTTTGAGGGATGAGCACTACGACGCTATAGTTGGCAACGCTGAAGATCCCGAACTTTACCGCAAGTTCGACTACACGAAAACTTCTGCAATACTTCTTCTTGTTCCAGATGTTGAGGTAAACAAGAAAGCGATTCAGGCCATAAGGAGCGTAAGCAAGGAAGTTTTCATAATCGCAAGGGCGAGAAACCACAAGCAGAAGGAGGAGCTTGAGAACCTTGGAGCAGACTTTGTAATCTTTCCGTCGGAGGCTATAAAGAACTCCGTAGTGAGTGCTTTAAGTAAGATGGAGTCTTTCAGAAAGCTGAAGAAACTCAGGAAGGTCATAGAGGACGTTGGAGAGGGCAAGCTTGGAATATTCACTCACGACAACCCAGATCCGGATGCTATATCCTCTGCGATGGCTCTAAAGGAGATAGCCAAGAAGTTCGGAGTTGAGGCCGACATCCTTTATTACGGGGAGATCTTCCACCAAGAGAACAAGGCGATGGTTAATTTGCTTCAAGTACCTCTTCTGAGAGCGGATGAGGTCGATCTGAGCGAGTATTCAAAGTTTGCGATAGTCGATTCCTCCAAGCCCGGAGCGAACAACTCTATACCCCCGGAAATAACGATCCACATCGTCATAGACCATCACCAGGTTGAGGGCGTTGAGGCTGAGTACGTTGATTTGAGGACTGACGTTGGAGCCACAGCAACGATCCTCACCGAGTACTTGAAAGAGCTGAAAATTGTGCCAAGTAGAACTCTCGCAACAGCTCTCTTCTTCGGAATAAGGACTGAGACAGACGACTTTAAGAAAAACACCAGGACAGCTGACTTTATAGCGGCTGCTTACCTTTACCCGTTCGTTGACAACGAGCTAATCGAGAAGATGGAAGGTCCAGCAATATCTACCGAAACTCTCGACGTGTTGGGAGCCGCTATTAAGAACAGGCAGGTTTACTCGAGCTTTCTTATTAGCTTTGCTGGTTTCATAAACGACAGAGACGCCCTACCCCAGGCAGCCGACTTTCTGCTGAGGCTCGAAGGTATCTCCACAGTCCTCGTTTTTGGAGTAGTTAAGGATACGGTTTACTTATCTGCGAGAAACAAGGACGTGAGAATAAACATAGGAGAGGTTCTTAAGAGAGCTTTCGGAGACGTTGGAAGTGCTGGAGGGCACGCTCACGCTGCTGGGGGGCAGATACCTCTCGGTATCTTTGGCAGCGTGAAGGACAAGGAGGCCCTTGAGAGACTGGTCACGGAGGCAATAAAGAGAAGGTTCTTATCCGCGGTGGGAATTGAGGTGGAGGAGTGACTTTTAATTTTGATCTAATAACTTTATTTTGGATTTTGACGCTATTTCCTGTCTAATTATAAATTGTCTAATTATAAATAGTTCAGTCATCTAATTGCAATTACCAAAGTCAAAGAAAATAAAATAGCATTGAATTATTTACTCGCCCTTCTCTCGGATTCGTCCTCAGATTCGCTCTCACCCTCTCCCTCGCCCTTCTTGCTTTCTTCCTTTCCCTTCTCTTCCTCTTCGCTCTCCTTCACGGCCTCTATGGGTTCCATTTCCTCCTTCTTCACGAACTTCTCGACTATCTCTATTGTGTCAACGTCGAGAAGCTTGAAGGCCTTGGCTATAGCGTCGTACTTCCCGAGTATGAAGACTTGGTTGAGAGAAGCGCCCTTCGGCGGTATCACTCTGATCAACTTTCCTTCATCTTCGATCTCAACTTCAACGTCTAGTCCAGTGTACATTACAAAGAGTGCCTTAACTTTCTCAGTAAGATCCTCGACCTTCTCCTTTATCTCGACCTCGAAGATTATTGTCTTCCCTGCAAGCGGGTGGTTGAAGTCGACTATAGCTCTCCTTCCGATAACTCTTTCCACGATTCCAACCCTGTTGCCTATTCTAACTCTCTGCCCCGGTCTTGGTCTCTCCGGCAGCTTTCTGAGGCTTATTATCTCTCTCTTCTTTGGGTCGTACTTCCCGAAAGCTTTCTCCGGTGGAA
>Ga0256834_1001335_pt1 | contig 16905 bp, 16 predicted proteins | sample 4281140metaG_FD_190536 | JGI IMG/M metagenome (GOLD analysis project Ga0256834, IMG submission 190536) | Hydrothermal vent microbial communities from East Pacific Rise, Pacific Ocean - 4281-140 | ecosystem: Environmental > Aquatic > Marine > Hydrothermal vents | place: Pacific Ocean: East...
TTGAGAATATTTATCAGCTGGTGTGAATAATTTTATATGTTGGAGAAAGGCACGGGCGGCTCTGCTTAGGGCTCTTTGGTCGGGCATGGCGAAGTAGGTGCAATATGTAATTGGTGCGTCAAGTTCTCGTATTTCTAAACCGTTTATTGGCTTTTGCAGGACTGGAAACGGATTTAATACGGCGATACCCAAGCCATCTTGCACCAAATAAATTGCGTTTGTTGCTGTTGAAATTTCGATAATAATATTTAGTTTTATGCCTCTTTCCCTGGCGTTTTTCACAGCATGTCTCCCAAAAGCACATGTCCCGCACTTGATGCGGGATCAGGCTGGTTTTGGGATGAAGACATGCGAAAATAAAGAGATAAAGCATGTTGAGTGAATGCGAATGAACGCAACATGCTTTAGCGTGTTATCAACATAATTACCTTCGCCATAATAACTAAATATTATCCTCAAGCAATTTAATTTCTTCATTAGTTAAATCAAATAATTGATAGGTTTTCTGGTTTATCATTGCTTCCGTTTGAGAAATTTTTGCGCTTAGCAGATTTATTTTTTCTTTTTCTATATTAAGCCAATTCTCCCAATCTGATCGTTCATTAAGGGGGATTTCAGCTTTATAATGTTTTTTAATCTCAATGCGAAAGCTGGAAAAATCTTCAAATTCCCACCAGTTTTTTAATTTCGTGTTGAGTTTAGGCTCACGCTCAGGCGGACAAAGATCAGGTATTCTTTGGCGTACCCCCTGTTGCAACCTATAGCGTTCCTCTGCCGCATTTTGGCAGGTTTTAGCTAGTTCAGCTAGTGCAGCTTTTTGTTTTGTGGTTGCTGGTGGAATGGGGAGGTTTTCAACATGAATGGCGAGTAACTGAAAAAAACCACCCCTTAATTTTGTGGCTGTGGCTGTAAACCAGAACCAACCAAAGCTACTGTTCAATAACGAGCAAAGAAATAAGTCTCCATTAGGTATAAAATATGGAGCGTCGTTAATAAGAGAGCCATTATAATCTAACCAAAATGCTGGTGAGCTAAGAAATCGATTATAAGCAACTTTCGGCTTTTCGAAATAAGATTGATATGTCTCCTGCGCTTGTTGAAGCTCAAACCACTCCTGCTTTGTGGCGCGTTTCCTTAGGCTTTCTCTGAACTTTGTTAGGTGTTCTTTTATAGCAGGAAAATCATCAATATTTATACGATTTTTAGGTATATAAATAATCCATAAATCTCTCGGTTCTGCTCGCCAGCGTTTAATTTCACTTCCCTTCAAAAGCGACTTCAAAATACTCGCACTTTTTACGTCTTTTTTTATTAACATATCACGGGTTTTACGATCAATTATAAATGCCTCATTAAGGCCAGTCACAATACCTCGAAGGGGTGAACCATAGACCTGCTTTAGGGTTGGTTTATCCGCAATAATTTTTTGCCTCAAGGCTCTTAGATTTGGGCTTTCTAGCTCCCAACTTGTGCTGCCAAGCGCAGTTTGCAAATAACCTTCAGATTTTTCACCAAAAGCCTTGTTAAAATTATCATCAGGCAAGGCATTTAATTTCCAAAACCGCAAATTATGATTTTCCTGCGCTTTACCTCGCCGCATTGTCAAAATAGCAGGATAGGTGGTTACACCACCAAAAATCTGCAAATCGCCAAAATCGGTAATTGTTTCAATGATTGCCTGTTTGAGCAAATATTTTCGCAAAGGTTTGCCCGAATTGGTTTTGAAAAAAGTAGAAGAAGAAATATAACCAAGCCGTCCATTAGGTTTAAGCAAGCGCAGACCTCGTTCAAAAAAATAACAATAAAGATCTGCTCGATCAGATGCCACTTCAAATCGCTTTTCTAAATATGGTTTCATAAGTTTTATGAGTTCCATACGCACATAGGGCGGATTGCCCAACACCACATCAAAACCACCATTGGCAAACACTTCGGGAAAAGCCTTATGCCAATTAAAATTATGCTCTAAATAAGCAAAATTTGAATCTTCAATCAGGCTATCACCAACCCGAATAGTATGATCTAGCGAAGCCAGCTCTTTGCCATATTTTGCGGTTTTTAACCACAGCGAAAGCCTGCTTATTTCAACCGATTCAGCATTCACATCTACCCCATAAAGATTATGTGCTAAAATCTCATTATCAGGATCAAACAAGTCAGGTGCTTCTCGCAATTCCTCCATTTTGGCGTTGACCTTGTCATATTCAGTTTTAAGATAATCAAACGCTGCCACCAAAAAAACACCCGAGCCACAAGCCGGATCAACCACCCGTAAATTTTGTAATTTACTGCGATAATCAAGCCATGCCTCTATTTCATTTTTCTTCCACGCTTTACCCTCTTTATTACCATTTTTAGAAAATTTCAGCTTTTCATAGTCATTTGCATCGCCTTTGGCATATTTAGCCATAATCGAAAAAAATAATTCATCGACATGCGTGCCAAGTGTTTTTTTAACAATAAAATTAGCGATATAATCTGGCGTATAAACAATCCCATCTCGTTTCCTTCGCCCCGAAGTGCCACTAGATTTTATTTCCTCTTCTTCGCCTCTAGCACGAGCCAAAAGCCGCTCGAGGTCAGAAACCGATTGCTCAAAAATATGCCCTAAAATGGTAACAGAGATTTCGCTTTCAAAATCATACGCACCAATTTTCTTAAACCCTTCACAAATTTCATCAGGCAAAGAAATACCATCAAGCAATTTATCAGGGGCAAATAGACCACCATTATATTTTGGAATTTTAAGCGCTTTATTGCCCTTATCTATCGCACTAAACAGCCCTGCAAAATTTTGCCAAACTGGGCGTGGATTATATGGATCATTATGCTCAAACGCTTTTTCTAATGAGCGAGCAGGCAACAAAGCGCAATCTTCTGCAAAAGCTATAAATAGCACCCTATCAAGGGTTTTTTGCGCCATACCAACAGCAGCAATTGCATCAATATTTGCATTGCTAATTGGAATTTGCGCAATGAGCTGCTGGCGCAATTCTTTATAATCACGATATAGGTTATCGCCAATTTCTTCATCTGCTCTGGCACTTTCAAACAGGATTCCTTCGGTTTTGCCACCAAGCAAATTATTGGCAGATAATAAAAGTTGAAACCGTGCATATTCAAATGGATCACAAAGGTCTTTAATAAAAAACACCTCATAATTTTGCTCACCATGCGCATAATTATATAGGCGAATTTCAACCATATTAGAAACCAGCACCCATTTTGTGCCAATATTTTGCCGCCCATAGCGCCAAGCCTGCTCAACAGGCGTTTCTTTACGCCCTGAAATTGGCGCATCAAGATTATGAGTTTTTGCGCCCTTTAATTCAAACGGAGCAAACACATTATCAGATTTTCCCTCACGCCCAAAATAGCCTAAAGCCAAATCAACTTCACCGCTACCAATTTTATATTCAGCAGCTATGGTTTGTTGTGCATTTGCACTAACGCCACAATAGCCCAAAATATTTTCAATGATGCGAGCCTTAAAGTCACCTTGCACTGCAACTTCTTTTTGTTTTTTAACATTTTCAGCCCAATGACTAAACAACACCAAATGCTCACTTGGAACAACCTGCCCGTCACCAATAATTTTTTTCAAAATGCGTTTATTAAAAAGAGCCATGATATGTTATAGACTGTGATAAATAATTATAAAGAGATAAAGACATTTCTTAACAATAGAGCAAAGTTACATACTATCAAAGAGTTGTTTTAGCTCTCCTTAATTAGAGCCTTCAATTTTTCTGCCATGAAAAGTGCGCATTATTGAGCGAGTTATTAGTAGTGCTGGATCGATTTCCCCACGAATTCTCTGGTGAGCAACGTCAACGCATTGCGATAACTATCACTGATGATGGTACAAATACGACTATTGATGATGGGCAAGGTAGTTTATTATTTTATTGGACGTGACGGGTGCAATCACTAGTGATGATTTCATCATCTAAACAATATAATTAATCCACCCCCACATTTCCTTCGCCTATCATGCTCACTCAAATAAACGAGCAGGAGATATGCGAATGGCTGAAGATACAGCAAATCTGGAATTACCATATATTATTGCTTCGCAAGCGCAAAAACATATTACCCATAATGAAGCATTACTTAGGCTTGATGCTATAGTTCAGCTTAGTGTAATTGATCGTGATTTAACTTCACCACCCGCATCGCCTTTAGATGGTGATCGTTATATTATTGCGGCTGGCGGCACAGGTGATTGGCTTGGTAAAGATGGGCAGATGGCAGCTTTTCAAAATAGCACTTGGACTTTCTACCTGCCCCAAAAAGGTTGGCTTTGCTGGATAGCAGATGAAAATATTCTTCTTGTTTTTAGCGGTGCAACTTGGGCTATGGCTTCATCAGGCTCAGCATCTGGTGGCGCTTCAACTATTATCAATAGCTCTGCCAATGGAGCGCAGACAAAATTTGAACTATTTGAAGAAGAGCTAACATTAAGTGGCGCTAATACAAATAGCACAATTCTCATTCCAAGCCGGGCAATAGTTTTTGGGGTAAGCACTAGAACTACACAAGCTATTAGCGGCGTAACTTCTTATGATTGCGGCATTGTTGGCGAGTTAAATAAATATGGTGGTTCGTTAAGCATAGCTCTTAATAGCAGCAATTCTGGAGTTACGGGCCCAACAGCTTTTTATAGCGACACCCCAATTAGAATAAGTGCCAATGGCGGTAATTTCACAGGCGGCAAGGTGCGCCTAGCAATCCATTATATGCTTTGTAACTCCCCAACAACTTAATTAAAAAGGAAAATAAACATGAACGATAGATATAAAAACACTAGCACTGGTCTTATAGGGCCTGCATTAGATGCATTTGCGATTTCACCAGATGATACAACTGATATATTGGAAGTTACTCGTGCAATTTATGTCGGTGGAAGTGGCGATATTACATTGGTTACTAGAGGTGGAACTCAAATTACTTTTGCGAATGTTCCAGCAGGAATGTTAATGCCAATACGTGCTTCACGTGTGCTAACAACAGGAACAAGCGCTACCGATATTGTGGGTTTAGTCTAATGCTGAATTTAGTGTTACCCCAGATGGGCATTGGCACTCGAAATGCCCGCGCATCTAACTGGTGGGAAAATGGGGATTTTTCGGGAAATCTTTTTTCTGGTGCTGATGACTACATTCTTGATTTTGCAAATAATAGCTATGTCAAAGGTGGGGTTGAGATTGCTAATCCAATAATTTCCACTCACTCCAGCGATATTTTGGCGCTTAACTCATCTGGTTCTTATGAAGCTTTTGCAGCGAATGTATCACCCATCACAGATTTAGGCTTGTTAGTAGTGCCCACACGCACAAACATATTCTTAAACTCTGATGTGCCTGCGAGCCAAACTGTGGCTGTTAGCGATGGTACACAATATACTATTAGTGTAGTAGGAAGCGGCTCGATTGCTTTGTCTGGTGCGGGGTTGGGAACAGCTACTGAAGGTTCAGATTTAACTATAACCACGTCTGGAACATCACTAATATGTACAATTTCGGGGTCGTTGACTTACGTCCAAGTTGAGCAAGGCTCTTTTGCCACACTTCCAATTATAACCACAGGGAGTGCAGTAACTCGGGCAGGAAATCAAGAAGTTATTTCTGGACTTAATTTACCTATTGGGGTTGAGTTTTATATGGTTGTTGATTTGCTAGATGCATCAACACTCTGGAGGAAGCTAATATTTTTTACATCAAATGGGGGCGCTAATTCAATAGTTGCTGGGTTTGGAAATCTTAATAATTATGAGGTTGCATCAAGAAGCGCAGGAACAGTTACTTTTATTGAAATGTTTGGCAATAGAGGTGAAAATATAAAAGAATTAGTTGGTAGTTTTGGTACAGATTATGGGCAAGCATATATAGATGGATTATCGCCTACTCCAGATACTGCAGTAACATATCCACCACTTAATAAATTGTTTTTAGGCACTAACCATACAGGAGGCGAGGCAAACTATATATATGTCAAAGAAATAGGTTGGCGCACAGGTTTCACACCTGATACAACAAGTCACGCAGAAATGGTTACATTGGCTAATGCTAGAGCATAATCAAACTTAGTAATGCAGATCATTGCTGGCAATCGCCTTTTCATAGATTGCCAGCAACTGCCTGTAATTTTATTTGCGCTCATACTCAGCACGAGCATTAGCTCCCATCTGGTGTATATCATCTGGGTGTTCAAGCCCATTGAACTTTCTTCACAAGGTCTATGGCATCTGAGGGGTTAAAATGCAGACCTGTTATACTGTCCTCTACAATTTCCGCCATAGCGCCAAGATTTGAGGCAATGACAGGCAAGCTACAAGAGAAGGCTTCAACAATAGTCAATCCAAATGTCTCATACCAAACCGAAGGCATAATCAAAAAAGTTGCTTTTTGCATTTCAAGGCGCACTTCATGTGCTACCAATTTACCCACAAATTGAATATTATTTGGGGCAAGATCCTTAGTCTCATTTATCAAAGGCCCATCTCCAACAATTCGCAAAGGATAGTTTATGGTTTGCCATGCCTTTATCAAAGTTCGCAATCCCTTTTCTTCACTGATACGCCCAACAAACAACGCCCTCCTTACGCTGATTTCAGCATTCCAGAAATCAATTTCCAGCGACGTTGCCACCAAAAACTAAAAAAATCTCGGCGAATATGATCAGCTGGTGTTTGAAAAGAAAGAATAGGGCTGATAATCATATGTTTACCTGTGTGGTTTGCAATTGCTCGATTAAATGTTACGTGCTCACAAATATTTTTTGGATTTTTTGATAAATATGATCCAATATGGTAATCATCAAACCGATATATTCCCATTCCATTGAATGCTGAAATACACGTCATATAATTACTTGAGGTTAAAGCCTGCTGTGCAGGGTAAATATTGTCTTTAAAAAAACTATAATAACTAAATGGTTTTCGTTTCGCTGAGGAAAATTCCTCTGATAAGTTTGCAAAGCTTAAATCACTACGCTCATATGCAAAAAGGTCGTAATAATGAGGCTTAGAAGTCGCAGATATTCCAAAAGCATCAATTCGCGAATCTAGCATGTTCAAAGCAATTCTCAACTGTTGTGCGGTGGGTGGAATTTCCATAATATTATCTAAATCTACAATACATACGAATTTTGCTCTTATACCAGAGATTTCAAGTGCTTCTTTTAGATGTTCGCGCCCAAGAGCCATCCGTTCCAATCGATCAGGGTACAAGGAAAGGAAGTCCATATCTTCGACAAGAAGGAAGCCCTTTTGTGACTCAGTTATCAAGAGATTTCTTGTATTATCGACTGACCCATTCTCTCCAACAATTGAAAAATATGTTATATTCTCAGAATTCAATGTGGATAAAAATGAAAAATAAGATGGAAGGGTAGTCTCACAATCCTTAGCAAGACCCAGAATGACCAAATCTACAAATTCTATTTTTTTGCTATTTTTCATATTTTATTTCAAACACTAACTAAACTACATGAAGCTTAGCAAAATTTTCAGTGTTTTACCAAGCCCTTTGATGTCGTGGTTTGAAACCGTATAAAGTTCAACCTCATGTCCTGCTTGTTGATAGGTGTTGTGAGTGATTAAAATTCGCATTATTTAAGAGTTCTTTTATTTAGTGAGTAAATTTTATTACTGGTTTTTTTGGCAAGTATTTGTTTATAATACATGCGAAGCACAACTCCCCAAAAGAAATAATATGGTATTGTGTTAAATGGTTTTTCAAATGCGTCTTGTGCAAGAGATAATACGTATTAACTCCTGCCGCAAATTGCTTAACCTATAATAGGAAGCAATTTCAATGCTCCTTTTGTTTGGCTTTTTTAAGTCTGTCACTGCTATATTTATAAGCTCGGCATATTTTTTTGGCTCCCTATCACGGCAGATGAAACCATTGATACCCTCCTCAATCATGTCATTCACCCCGCTTACGGCTGTACTAACTACATTATTGCCGCAAGCTAGTGCTTCCAGAATGGCAATTGACCAACCCTCCACATAAGATCCAACCAAAAAAATATCAGCATTCCAAAGGTAAGAGCGTACGGCTTCTTCTGGTAGAAAACCAGTGATTTTAATATGTTCTGAAATTCCATACTTTTCTGCCTTTTCTTCAACGAGTTGCCTATCCTCACCATCACCAACAAAAACTAGAAACGAATTCTTATTTTCCTCATTCTTCCTATAGATATTAAAAGCATCAAGTAATAGCTCCCAGCCCTTAACTTTATTAATTCGACCAACGCTTACAAATATTTTTTTCTTTGGGTGGAGTTGAAATGTATCCTGATCACTTTTCGTTGGTGGTTTAAATAATTGATCATTATAGCGTGTGGGGAAAGGAACGATCAGTTCTGGTTTGATAGTTCCTTTTGCTCTAACAAGCAGTACCTTTATCGCTTTACGATCTGCGCAGACAAGGATGCCCTTAGCGGATTTCAAACTCTTAAAATGAAGGTGTTCAAACCACCTTGCAAACCACTTCCCCCAGTTATAACGGGGCAAGCGAAGCGGATTTTCGGCACCATGAAAAATGTAAAAATAGGAAAAATGCCTCCAGTTAAAAATTTTTAAAGCAATCATTATTTCAGGTAAATTGATCAACAAAGGAAAATTTGCCTTTTTTAAAATAGCTCGTCGAGAGAGAAATATTGAAATAAAATTCATGACACGCAAGGGTACAATTGGCTTAATTTTGTCGCTTAACGTATAGAGATTGAAGCAATCATATGACTTTCCTCCAACAGTTTTTTTAAACCATTGGCGAACTGGTTCTTGGCTGCTATTAACGCCCACTATGCAAATCTCACCAGGTTCAAACTCCTTCAAAAGCTGCTTGCAAAAGGTGAGTTGCCCACCTACGGGTCTGCTCTCATAATCCACACCATCAATTAACGTTAACATTTCTACCCCCATTATTCGACCCCATAAGCCAGCCTAGAAAGAAATAGGAGTAGGCTAGCTGGGGTTCTAATACTCCACCCGTTGTCATGGACAAAACCACATTACCGATTAGCAATGCCCAAACTGTATATATCTTCTTGCGATCCTGTATTCTTTGCATTGCAGCAAGCCCGAAGGACAGCCAGAGCAAACAAAAGGACAGGCCAGCAATAAGCCCAAGTGAATACACAATATCTAGCAGATCATTATGAGATCCAATCGCCAGATTGAAATTTAACAATAGAAGGCGACTGACAGACCCTATACCGTGACCTAACAGGATGCGGATCTCATCAGCATTGGCAAAAGCATTTAAAATAATTGACCAAAATACCAATCGCCCAGACCCAAAAGAATTTAAATTTCCCTGTTCACTTAATGCTCGTTCCAGTACCGGCCCAGTTATTTCTGCTGGAAGAACATACCACAAGAGCACCAGAAATATCACACCCACTATAACCAGAATAAGATTTTTCAGTAATGGGCGAATATGAATAAGATAATATAATAAATAGAAAAGCAGGAAGACTGCAAGAACTAACCAAGATGAACGCCGAAAAGTTGCTATGGTAGCAATTGAAACAATCATTAATAAAAAAGGTTTTCCTTGCAATGCTCGGTAGAAAAGAACTGGCAGGACGGCTAACAGGAGTGTGGCTGTAATGGCAGGGTGTTTGGCTATGCCGACAAACGCTTTGGCATACGCAAATGTATAATAGGTTTCAAAAAATGCCGCTACACTCGGAGGACGAAAATCGATCAGCTTGCCCACGACTTGGAGGCTAACCACTATCATGAGAATAAGGACAGCAGCCCCTATGATCCGTTTTTCTATATATTCATTATTATTCTGAGCAAGAGAGAGACCGACAACGTAGAAGATTAGAGTAAACACTATACGTGCAAGATAGGCCATACTCGATCTTAATTCCTGATCTAACGTCACTATCTGGATGGACAGAATAAAGAATACAACAGTAATATGTAAAAACAAGGTCACTGTCGGGAAATCAATTTTTTTGCGTATGATTGCCAGTATAAGTAACATGGCTACTGCCGCACCTGTGTTCGCGGCACTAGAAAAACCATCTACATAGGCATCAATTGCGGCGTTAACTGGCTGCATGACTAATATGCCAAGAATAATATAAAATAATATCTTCATTTACGGAGCTTACTAATCTTGGCGGCTTTTAGCAAAACGGACTTTCCAATCCGCAACAACCCAGACGTAGGATAAAGAGCCTCTTTACGCCAGATGAAGGGTAAGGCCGATGCTAAGTTGCCATAGCGTAGATTATTGGCCGCCATACATTGCAAACTCTTTGCCAGCGCCTTTTTGTAATATTTAGCGAGCGGCCCATTAGCTATCTTCCCTTTTTGCAGTACTTTTACAAAGCAGAGATCAGAATTATAAATCTTCCCTTCTGTCATTTGCCCTTTAACATTCTGCCTCCAATAAGCCATAACTGTGGCTCTATAGGCTATCACATTGTTATCTGTTAAGCGCATCCACATTTCTAAATCTTCTGCAAAAACATCTTCATTAAAATAACCAATAATCTCGAAATATTTTCTTCTGATGACTGTATTTGAGACATGCAGTGGAGATTCTCCCCTCGCAAATGGAATAATATAGTTTTTAATCACTCCATTTTTTGGAACCCCTCGTATTTTTGCATTGCGCACCCTTCCCTCGAAGGTCAAGCCATAAGCAGTTGCAAACACATGACATTGTGGAAAATCGTTTATTAATCCCCTTATAGTTTTAATAAAATCAGGATGCCAGTAATCATCGGCATCGAGTAAAGCTACAAATTCACTCTTTGCCTCTTTAATACCAATATTGCGGGCACTGCTACAACCCCCATTGCGTTTCTTGATAATCCGAATTCTACTGTCCTCAATGCCCTTTACCACCCTGAGACTGTCATCTGTTGATCCGTCATCCACCACTATAATCTCATCAACAGGAGAGGTTTGACGAAGGCATGAAGCTATGGTCTCACCAATATAATCCTGCTTATTATACAAGGGAATGACAACGCTGATATTCAAAGCCAATGTTCCTTATTTATAAAACGATAACCAACAAAAAGTGGTAAAATAAACAGACGTGACAGGATAACAGACAATACTGCTCCAAGCGCCTCAAAATGGGGTAATAATAACATAAGAAGAGAGATGTTTACAGTCAAAACAATAGCAAGAATTGACACTCTAACGTTCTGATGGTTAGTCCCAGATAACGCATCAAGCAGGGGCTGGGTTATCGCATATACTAAAGGTATTAGTGCAGAAATTACTAGGATGCTTGCCACCCCTTGATATTCTGGCCCTAATAATTGCTCTATAGCTTGCCTAAATACAATTAAGGATACAAATATTATAATTGCAATAATCAAAGAATTACGAATAACCTTAAGGGCATGGCGTAGCGCAAGGGCTTTGCGCTTCTGACCTTTGCTAAAATATTGTTTATAGACCGTAATAAAATAGGCATTGATCGGCATCAAAGCAAAATTGTTAATTCGCATCACAGCACCATATATACCACTGGCGGACGCTCCGCTGTGCTTGTTGACAATAACACGGTCAAGCTCGAGAACAGCTGTTTCAAGTAAGGTTGCCAGCAAAAACCCTTTACCAATTGACATGCGTTGTATTAATTCGGCCACTGGATTGCGCTTCAGGCCGAACGTTGCTAGCGCCCAGATTATAAATCCTAGGCTCAATACAAGACTATAGCCGAGAAACAGCAAAGTCCACATTATTAAATCTCCATCAATGGCCAGCAAAATAAGTACGGCAAAAAGCCTCAATACCCCTTGAAGAATTTCTATGATTGCGTACGTGCCAAATCGAGATGTTACTACAAAAATTGAGTGTGCGATTGGCATGGCTTTCTCGGCAATAATAATAGTGAGTGCTAGTGCCAGAATAATCACAAAATCAACCTGGAAGACTTGATTTCCAACGATCAAGGCTATAGGCAAAACGAGAGCAGAAAGCAGTGCAATTGTAATTAAGCTAGCACTCAAAAGTGCCGCAGGTGTTTGTTGGCAGGAAGCCCGCTTGACATTCACATCATAAAGCCCAAAGGTTACAAGTGGTGAAAATAAATAGAATAACGCTGAGATACTAATAAAATTTCCGAATTGCTCTGGACCAAGGTGGCGGGAAAGCAAAAAGAAAGAGGCACCTGTAAAGACAAGTCGAAAGAACTGCGATCCACTAAGTACCAAAAAAGATCTGTTGGAATTAAGGAAATCTAACATGCACACTCCCCATTGCTAATTTTCTCCACATAATCTTTGCTGGCCTGGCAATCCAACCCAGACACTGAAATTTTTTAGAATTACCTTTAAGTTCTGGTTCTTTTATACACACCATCAGGCTTGCGATATCTCTTATGTAGATGAAGCGGCCAAACTCGGCTATTCCTAGTGTGCGAGCAAGTAATATGCCAGTAATAAAGTTACTGCCTGAAACCATCGCTTGATCAGCTAATGCCCAATTAACATGGCTATAAGAACAAGCAAGACTATATACTTTTTTTATCACTTATCCTGCACCTTAGATTTAGATCTTTACAGCAATTAAAGACTTTGTCATTCCCAAAAAGCGTTCTCGCTTGATTACTGCATCAGGAAATAATTCATGCATTTGTTTAATATCCAACAATTCAATTTCATCAACCATTTTTTTAATTTTCTCTGGACTTGGGCGTTTTATCAATCCCCAAACACTGCCATAGCGGAGAATTTTTTGTCTGACACTCTTTGGAAACCAGTGGACAAAAGGGGTAATATAATGAGGCTCCATAAAAAACCTGCGATTAGGTGTTTGCACATAATATTTTGGGGCTAAACGGCGTAGTTCTCTTGCAAACGCTTGTTGTTTGCTCCAATCCCCTACATGCTCAATTACTGAATTTGAATAGGCGATGTCATAGCTATTGTCTTTTAGCTTTAGTTCAGTTGCATCGCCAATTTTATGCTCAAAACGTCCGTCAATATATGCTTCGCCTCTGATGTTCACCATTGTGATTTTTGGTTTTTCGAATATTAACTTCCAATTAAACTCTGTTCCTCCAATATCAATGATATGAGTGCTTTTATTAATTTTGAAAATATTTGAAAATATTTTCATTCTCTTTGTTCTAAAATACAGCATAAAAGGGCGAGAAATATCATGAATGCTCATCTGTTTTCCTTAAGATATGTTTGTTTATATTAGATTTTATTGAATCTAATGCGATAGCGACGATAAATTTTGGCGCTAAAATTAAATATCTGCGCCATAATCTTTTAGGTTCTGAAAACAAGCGATGCGACCATTCTAACCCGCTATTTTGCATCCATTTTGGCGCACGTTTTACTTCGCCAGTAAGGAAATCAAACGCCGCACCAACCCCAATCAATGTTTGTGGTAATTTTTTATAATGCTGTTGCATCCATATATCTTGTTTTGGTGATGATATACCAACCCAAACTATGTCTGCACTACTTGCTTTTATTCGCTTTATTACTTCTTTGTCTTCGTCTTTTGTTAAAGGGCGAAAGGGCGGACATTCATAGCCAGCAATTTTTATGTTCGGATATTTTTCTTTGCAAACATCAGCTAGTTTTTTTGCAACTCCCTCTTTGCCGCCATAAAAATAGTGTTTTAAACCAGTTTTTGCAGAAAGAGATAAAACTAAACTCATTAAATCTGCGCCAGAAGTTTTTTGAACAGGTAATCCCTTTAATTTACCGATAACTGCAAGCGGCATTCCATCGGGTGAAACTATTGTTGCCTCTTGATGTAACTCCTTAAGGTTTGGTTCTTCTAAGCATATCATCAGGCTTGCAACATCGCGTAAGCAAATGAAACGACCAATATTATCTTTTGCCCATTGAGCAATTTTATTTGCAGCAATATCTAACGTTACAACCGAAATAGGAATTCCAAGCACATCGTAACTATCTATTTCTTTAGGGACGACTTTACGCATAAAATTTACCTGTATTGGAGCAATGAGGTAACAAATTAGTTATTGTTACGATGAATTTGCTGTTCAATCCACGCATATGTTTTTTCAAGGCCTTTAGTTAATGTTTGCGAGGGTTTCCAACCCAGTTTCTCTTCAATCAATCGATTGTCAGAGTTGCGCCCTCTCACTCCAATTGGGCCAGAAATATGGTTTTTATGGAGCTTTTTGCCAGCAATATCTGAAACAATATCTACAAGTTGATTTATAGTCACCATCTCATCTGAGCCAATATTTACTGGGCCTTCAAAATTTGAACGAGTTAGACGAATTGTTCCCTCAAGGCATTCATCAATGTATAGAAACGATCTAGTTTGCAAGCCATCTCCCCAGATTTCTATTTCTCCATCATTGCTGGCTAATGCTATCTTTCGACAAACAGCAGCAGGAACTTTTTCTTTTCCACCCTGCCAAGTGCCCTTTGGTCCAAAAATATTATGATATCTAGCAACACGGTTAGACATGTTATGGTTACGATTATAAGCTAAAAACAATCGTTCTGAAAAAAGCTTTTCCCACCCGTATTCACTGTCTGGAGCTGCAGGGTAAGCAGATTTTTCTTCGCAGTTGGGGTTGCCAGGATCTTCTTGGTTATATTGTGGATATATGCAAGCAGATGAAGAATAAAATATGCGTTTAATATTACGTTTAAAGCATCTATCCGCGATATTCAGATTTATGGTGGCAGAATTGTGCATAATATCAGCATCATGCTCTCCAGTAAAAATATACCCAGAACCCCCCATGTCTGCAGCAAGCTGGTAAACTTCATCAAACGCTTGATCGACAATACGATCACAAACATTCTGATCTCTTAAATCTCCAATCACAAAATCATCTGCGTCAGTCTCTGAAAATTCTGAGAATTTGAGATCAACACCACGAACCCAAAACCCTTCTTTTTTTAAGCGTGAAACAAGATGGCTACCAATGAAACCACCTGCACCACATACTAATGCAGTTTTACCCATATTATTCTCCAATTATTTTATTTTACTGCTTATAAAGTTTATTCTCTTCCAAATTCATCTTCGATACGGATTATATCATCTTCACCCAAATATGAGCCTGTTTGAACTTCGATAAGTTCTAGCAATATCTTACCCGGATTAAACAATCTATGAATTGCACCTTGCGGAATATATACGCTTTCATTTTCACATAAAATCATAGTTTTTTCATCAATTTGCACTTCTGCTGTGCCTCGTACCACAACCCAATGCTCGCTTCGATGATGATGCTTTTGTAATGATAGTTTTTTGCCTGATTTTACAAATAAACGCTTTACCTGAAATCTCTCGCCATCAAGGACAGATGAATATCCGCCCCATGGTCGGTACGTTGTTTTGTGAGTTTGGGTGAGGGGCGATGTTTTAGGATTTGCTTGAAGTTGCTTTACTATCGCTCCAACATTTTGCGCATTTGAAAGTTTGCCAACATAAATCGCATCTTCACTGGCAATCACTGCAATATCATCAAGACCATCAACCGACACATGAAGTTTTTCTGACATGATAAGTGAATTTTTAGTATTGTTTAGGCTGGTTTCACCACGCATTAGATTTTCATTTTTATCACGCTTGCCATTTTTCCAAACAGCGTCCCATGAGCCAAGATCAGACCAAATAATGGGAGAGGGGACAACAGAGGCTAAAGCAGTTTTTTCAAATATTGCATAATCAATAGAAATATTGGGTGAGCTAGCAAATGATGCTTCCTCAAGACGGATAAAATCGAGATCGCTTTTGGCATTTGAAACAGATTTATTAGAGGCATCAAAAACCTTAGGAGCGAGTTTTTTACACTCATTTATAAAGCTAGAAGCTGCAAACATAAACATGCCTGAGTTCCAATAATAATTTCCAGTCTCTAGCATTTTTTTAGCATTTGCTAAACTTGGTTTTTCTACAAAACAGCTAACTTTTTTAGTGCCAAAATCTTCTTCTTCAACTGCCTCAATATAACCAAAACCAGTTGCTGGTTCATTTGGTGTAATACCAAAGGTGACTAGACGAGAATTTATCGCCGCTTCTTTGGCAAAGTTGATAGCCTTTAGATAAACATCGTCAACCAAAATACCATGATCTGAAGGCAAGATATGCACTAGTTGATTCTTATTGTTCTTTGCGGCAAGAATAGTTGCTGCTGCAATGGCGGGTGCAGTATTTCGGGCGACTGGCTCAAGCAATATTGATGCTAAATCAACCTCAACTTCAAGTGACTGCTCGGCAACTAAAAACCTATAATCTTCATTAGTAATAATAATCGGGGGATTGTAGATATCTTTATCAGCTAGTCGCAATAATGTTTGTTGAAATAGGCTAAGATCGTCAGTAAGAGGCAAAAACTGTTTGGGACGTGAAGCGCGCGACATTGGCCAAAGCCGAGTGCCTTTACCACCTGCTAGAATAATTGGAGTAATCAAATCATTACTATTCATTTAAAAAGCTCTTTTGACGCAAGTATTCTTTTAGCCCTTTTATGAATATGCACATCTACTCGAATTGAATTGCAGATAAAAAAATCAGGCGTACGTAAACCTGAAGTTCCAAAATTAAATTCAGCATTTTTAGAACTTAACATTCAATTTTGCCTTTTCGCGTCCAAGCGGCAATAATATCAATATTAATACTATACCCAATTAGAAAATTATAATGTTTTATCTTCAAAATATCCAGCCCTAAAACCTTATGCATCATTTTTGCAATCACAACCTTCTTTCCATTTCATTTGCGCTATGCTAATTTTAATAAATTATACTATACAAATATTTACGTTTTTTTAGGGATTAAATTGCATAATTTTTATCACAGTAAAAAGTCATTTTCTTTTGTTGGCACTATGGGTTTTGCAGTCTCATTGATGGTAATTTCCGTCTATGCTTTTCTTATGGAGATAAAGCCCTTTATTACTG
>Ga0256834_1001336_pt1 | contig 16890 bp, 11 predicted proteins | sample 4281140metaG_FD_190536 | JGI IMG/M metagenome (GOLD analysis project Ga0256834, IMG submission 190536) | Hydrothermal vent microbial communities from East Pacific Rise, Pacific Ocean - 4281-140 | ecosystem: Environmental > Aquatic > Marine > Hydrothermal vents | place: Pacific Ocean: East...
CTTTAGTTAAATCAGATGAATTGCCAAAAGATCAGGCTTTTTATGGTGCGTGTTTTTCTAGTTGTTTGGAGATAGGAGAAAAAGCTACAACCTGTAAAAGCTATTGTTTATGCTCGCTTGAGCAAGTAGAGCAGGGCGATTTATGGGATATAATAAACATGCCAATTTTGACAAAAGAGCAGAACCAGTCGATTTCTTCAATTTCAAATCTATGTTTGGCTATGCAGGACAAATAAATCTATTGAATACGATACCAAATCTCACTACTGCAAATAACTCCCATAAACGCACAACCAGTTAATTTTATTTGATTGTTATTTAATAACTCAATTTTTCCTTTATAGGTTTTGCCATCTTCTGGATTATAGACATGGCCAGAAAAAACTAGATTTTCAGCTCTTGTATCAAGGGTCAAAATATTTAAACCTAAAAGCCGACGGTTTTGTAAATTGGGATCTTTGTTAAAATAATCGTATGCATTTTGAATGCCAATTCTATCGATAGCTTGTTTGTTTTTTTCGTAGAGTTTTGGGCGAATAGCTACTTTGCTTATATATCCGCAATAGCCAATATTGCATTTCTCAATTGTAATGTGGGATTTTATTTCAGTAAGCCAAGTGCCATTTATTGAGTTGGCCTGAGCAAGTGCGAGGCCACTAAAAGACCAAATAAAAATCGCATAAATAAATGCGCCAAGAAATTTCATTTTTAATCTCATTAAATAATTTACATCATATAAATAGGCATGAAATCATTAATTCATAATAAAATGATTCTTATTTTTTATAAATGCTCTTCTTTACTTTGCTCAACTAGTGCTTTGTTATAATTTGATAAGGCATCAATATGGTAGAGCCAGCCGATGGGAATATGCTCATGCCCATCAAGTACTATAAGGCGAGTTTGCCCTGAGTTGTCAAACGCACGTAAAGCTGCTTCTAGCGTTTCACCCGAACGAAGCCATGCTTTTGACGAGCTAATATCAAATTCTGGCACAATATCATCATTCTTAAATAAAACCATAAGGTCACGCACCCTAGTTTGGCGAGCAAAATGTTGATGCGGGCCTTCTTCAAGCATTATTCCTCTTGTGAATAATTGCCAATAAAAAAAGCTACGCCCCATGGCTAATTGTGAAAGGCCGGTAGATATGGAAACAGCAAGGAGCAGGGCGATTGAAAAGGCAAAGCCCCCAGTTAATTCAAATATCATAACCACAGTTGAAATTGGTGCGCCAAGAACGGCGGCGGCTACTGCTCCCATGCCAATAATTGCATAAAGGCCTTGTGATGAAGCAAGGTCAGGGAAAACAGAGGCGGCGATAACTCCAAATGCCCCGCCTGTCATTGCGCCAAGATAAAGTGCTGGGGAAAATACTCCGCCGCCCATTCTAAAGCCGATGGTTATTGCTGTGGCAGCAGTTTTTGCTACAATTAAAGCGAGCATTAAACCAAGTGCTATGCTGCCTGAAAGTGCTGCATCGGTCGCTTCATATCCAACACCAAGTATTTGAGGGAAAGCAAGTGCAATTATTCCAACAAGAAAACCCCCTATGATTGGGCGCATCATTATTGGCACTCGTAGGTGGCGAGATACCCAATCTGAGCCAATTAGTGAGGTTTGAAATAAAATAGCCACAATAGCACAGATAATTCCTAAAAGAGCAAAGGCTGGAATTTCAAAATAGGAAACAATTGTAAAATCAGGTAGAATAAAGGCTGGTGCTTCACCAAACCATATTCGAGATATAGTTGCGCCAATTACGCTAGCAATAACTAATGGCACAAAAGCACTCATCGCAAAGTGAGCTAAAATAACCTCTTGAGCAAATAAAACACCAGCTATAGGCGCATTAAAGGAAGAGGCAATAGCGGCAGATACTCCGCAAGCAAGCATGGTGCGGCGGGCAGAAGGGGGAAGCTCAAAAAACTTAAATAATGCTTTTGAAACTGCAGCGGCATAAAAAACAACTGGCCCTTCACGTCCTGCTGAACCTCCAAAACCAAGCGTAATTGCCGAAATTAAAGTGCCAATGCTTGCACTTTTTAAATCAAGATTCTTGGTAGCTCTTGTGCGTGCCTCTATAACGTCAGCTACGCCGCCTGCACGACCCGATGGTTTCCAAAAGTGTAAAATTACTCCAACAAGTAAACCACCAAAAGTTGGCGCAACAATTACGCTCCACCAAGGAAGTGTTGCTAGCTTTGCTAAAAAACTCTCTGAAGTCGTGCCGAGCCACAAATATTGAAAAAGACCAATGGTGAAACGAAATGCTATACCAACTAAGCCACCTGCTATCCCTGCAATAATTGCCAACGCCCACACCTTTGGTTGTTGTAGACGCAAGAAACTATCAAAATGGGGGCGAACCCAGCGATAGATCACCATGTTGATCTGATGAATGCGGCCATGGCGTGCTGGCATATTAATAATCTCCTATTGTCTTTTTTATTGCTTTTGCACAAAATAAAAAACATGATCAAATGCAATGACTATTCTTAACAATTTGACTATACTCAAAGCTATTAAGTTCGAATAGGTAAAAATGTTAAATAGACTTTATATAGTTATTGGGTTTTTGGCGATAGTCATTTTACTTGCTGCGTTTATTGCTCCTCGCCTTATGGACTGGTCAGGATATAGAGAGCGAGTAGAAATACTTGCTAGTGAAGCACTTGGATCAAAGGTAAATATTTCTGGAAAAATTGATTTTTCCCTTTTACCTCAGCCACGCATGAAATTTGAAAATATTATTGTTAGCTCTGATGAAGAAATATTAGCAGATATATCTTTTGTTAGTATCAAATTTTCACTTATGGATTTTTTGAGAGATAGATATGTTATTAAGTCTTTAGTTCTTCAATCACCAAATCTTTATTTTAAAATCAATAATGATGGGGAAATTATTACTCCTATAAACATTCCAAAAATATTTAGTGAATTTAATTTTTCTATTGCCGATGCAGTAATAAAAAACGGCTCTATTGAATTACTTGATATGCGCTTGCAAAAAGCATGGAAATTTGATGAATTTGAAGGGAACTTGAACCTTGGCGGGTTGCGTGGTCCATTTGCGCTTAGTGGAAATTCAAGATTTAAAGATAAAAAATATACAATTCGTTTGGCTAGCTCTGATCTCAACCAATTTGACGAAATGAATTTGAACGGTTTTTTTGAGCCGCATGATAAAAGTTTTTCTATTCGTTTGGAGGGATTGTTTAAAGCAAAAAAACAGGCAAGTTTTGATGGAGAAATGGAGTATCGTCAAAAAACTTCACCAAAAGAATCGACTTTAGGGGTAAGTGGGGATCGCTTGCTAAACTCAAAAATAAATATATCCAGTGATCAGATTTTACTATCTGAATATGTTTTCCTACCTGATGAAAACAGACCAGCAACTCGATTTAGTGGAGCTATGGATATAATTTTAGGTGAAGATCCATATTATAATGCTGTTATTTCGGCTGGAGTTGTTGATGTTGGATTGCCTGATATTAACTTAACAAAAAATACCAATTCCATTAAAATATTAGATATTCTAGAGGAAATAAAAGCCCCGATCATTCCTGCTATTTCTGGAGTTGTTGGAATTGATATTACTGAGTTGAGCGTGAAGGGAGTATCATTTCGAGATATAAGAATTGATGCTATTTCAAATAAGAATGGCTGGTTTATAGATAATTTCCAAACGTTATTACCAGGCAGAACATCTTTATCTTTTAGCGGCAATTATACTAGCAATAATGATCTGCCAGCGATTGATGGAAATATCAAAATTGATAGTGAGCGAATGGATATTTTGGCTCTTTCATGGCGTAAGCAAAATGATGGAAATGCTTTGTTTAACATGGCGGGATCACTTAGCGGCGAAGTTAATTTGTTGAATGGAAAATTCGCACTTTTGGAGGGGGATTTTATTTTTGACAATATAAAAAACAAGCTATCTTTTGGTTTAGATAAAAATGATGATTCATACTCATTGGATATTATAGCAAATTTTGGTGAATTTAGTATTTTACAAAGTAGGGCATTTAGTGAATTGATTCCAAATTCTAGTGCAACTAGTTCTTTTTTAGATGTTTTTCCAAGTGGTTCATTTAATTTATCAGCAAAAAAGGCCTTCTTTTTTGACTTAGATGTCAGTGATTATAAGTCAATTGGAAGTTGGAATGACTTCGATATAGATTTTGAAAAACTAAGTGTGAATAATTTAGGCGGACTTGGTTTTGATCTTGTAGGAGGGTATAATTTTTTTGCAGCAAATCCTGTAGTTTTTGGACAAGGAAATGCAACAATATCAAAAGAAGCCAATGGAGAAATTTTTTCTAAAATATTTGAGAATAATGAACTTGCAAAGGGTTTGCAAAATTACTTGTTTCCATCACTTCCTGCTGATTTTTCTTTTAAATTAGAAAAGCCAAGTCAAAATAAAGAACAAAATCTTGTGCTGCTAGGAAAGTTGGGGGTTGGTGAGCTAGATCTAAAATTAAACATGGTTGATGGCGCGTTTAATTTACTTAACTCACCAATAAAAATGGAGACGCAACTTAAATCTAATGATGTGTTAGCACTTGGCAAACAGCTTGGTTTTGGTGACTTAGCTTTAGTGCCGCAAAATTCATCAATGATTGTTGGCCTTAAATTAGCTGGAAGTATTTTTAATTCATTAGCTGTTGATTTTTCAATAAGTGGAGGGGAAGAAAACACTCATTTTTTAGGCGATGTTTTCGTTTCCAACGCTTCTTCCTTAAAGGGCAAAGGAAGGCTTGAAATGAAAACAAGCGACTTTAGCCCTTTTATGGAATTGGTAGGGGTTGAGAGTTTTGGGAATATCGCTTTAAGCGGAAAGGCAAACTTGAGCTTTGAAGGGTTAAACAATCTATCATTTTCATTGATTGATGTTTTGGCGAATAAAACAAAATTAATTGGATCGTTAAGTAAAGAAACATCTGCTGGTCAAATTATAATTGATGGGGGTTTGATAGCAGAAAACCTTGAGTTAAGTTCTTTGGCAAAATTGCTTGGGGGGTCTACTTCAACAATTATGGTTGATGGGTTATGGCCTCAAGGGCCATTTGCTATTAGTGAGAATTTACAAAAATCTTTGGGGCATGTGAGAGTTTCTTCTCCAATCTTGTCACATAATGATAAACTCCTTGGAAGTGATATTGGCTTTAACTTTACATGGGATAATAACAATCTTCGCCTTCGTTCATTTGAGGCAAATGTTGGAGGGGGAGATATTGCCCTTGATATAGGAATTTGTTGCAAAGGAATTTTAAGTGAGCGACAACTTAATGCTCGGGTTAATATTAGAGATGTTGAGTTACAAAAAATTCTACCAAAAATCCCTGCAAAAATCTTGCGTGGTGAAATGAGTGGGGGGCTTAGCTTTTCTGGAAATGGGGATAGCTATCAAGCAATTATTGAAAATTTGGTGGGGGATGGAAATTTCACAATTTCAAATGTGCAAATTGATAAATTTAATCCATTAGCTTTGAAGGCTCTTGATGAAATTGAAAAAATATTGGAACTTGATGAGGATAAGCTAGAGAAAATAATTTTTAATGAGCTTAGAAATGGGGCTTTTAAGGCTGATGAAATTGATGGAGTGATTAATTTCATTTCTGGAAAAATGCGAGCTTCAAATATTAGCATAAAAGGACAAGCTAATGAAATATTCGGTAATATTGTATTAGATTTGAGCGACTTTTCTATCGATGGATTGTGGAAATTAACTCCTATTATAAGTGATACGCAAGGAATTGTAATAATTGCTAAACTTTTTGGAAGTCTTATCAATCCAGATTTAGAGTTTAATTTTTTACAATTAATAGATGCAATGAAATTGCGCTCACTAGAGTTGGAATTAGATCGCTTAGAGCGATTGCAGCTTGAAGCGCAAGAGAGGTCAGCAGCTGCAGCTAAAAATCGAGAAATTTTAATGCAAAAGGCTGAAAAAGAAAAAGAAGAGGCAGCAAAAAAAGCAGCGCAAGAAGCTGCAGACAAAGAAGCAAAAGCGCAAGAGCGTGCGCTTCAAGAGCAAATATTACGAGATTCTTTGCTGCAAAAAAACTCAACTACCCTTAATCAGGTTGAACAAGAAATAACAATAGACCTACCTAATTTACCAGTTGACTTGCCGCCAGATGCATTTAATGCACCCGCCCCAAGTTTTCAGTAAGGTTGATTTGCTAGTGTAATTAATATTTTTTTGTTTTAAAAAATTTTAAACATGCAACACGAAGGCTGGAGGATAGGTTGTTTGATACCCTATTATCATCTATTTGAATGATTAAATCTATCAAACTCATATCTGTATCATCAGCAATTTGTTCAAGTGCTGTCCAAAATTCAGGCTCAAGTGCTATAGAGGTTTTGTGTCCTGCAATCGTTAAAGAACGTTTTTGCATTAAATAGTGCCTAATTTATAAGATTAATCTTTTTTACGAAAACTATCGAGTGAAACTACTTTATGGCTTTCTTCTTTTGCAGTATCTTCTTCACCTGAGGCAGAATTTTCATCACTCTTACTTTTTTCATTTTGCTTAGGTGTTTTTAATTTTTTGACCTTTTTTGGCTTGCTTTTAATTTCTCTAACATTGTCCGCATCGGGTTTATTTTCTTTTTTGTCTTCTTCTTTATCGCCTTCAACATCAGAAACATCAAATTGCAGAGCAAATTGAACAGATGGATCAAAAAAGCCTTTAATAGCAGAAAATGGTATTTCTAATAATTCATTCTGCCCCTCAAATGATAAACCTACCTGAAAGCCAATATCACTAACCTTAAAATCCCAATATTGATTTTGAATAACAATGGTCATTTCATTTTCATATTGCTTTAAAAGTCGCTCTGAAATGCGCACGCCTGTTGCTTTTGTAACAAAAGAGATAAAAAAGTGATGATCCCCTGGAAGGCCAGTCTTTTCTACCTCGCCAAGAATTTTGCGAACTACGCCACGCAAGGCATCTTGAACAAGAATGTCATATCTAATGTGATCTTGGCTATTTTTGTTTTTGGACATTTTATAAATCTTTGCTTCAAAAAAAGAATCTTCTATTCACTATAAGATGATGAAATCGTTTGAAGTTCAAGGGTGTTTTGACAAAATATATAAAAGAAAGTGCAGGCTTCTGTTGCCAGGTGCCTGCGAACCCCGCCTAAACCCTGCTAGGGGAAGAGGACTTTAATTCGAGGAGTCGAACCGCTTACGCAGCTAAACGTGCCTCAGCATAGTTGTCATTTGCAACTAAAAAATAGCCCGATACGGTGGTACAATGCCGAACGAAAACAAACCTTTTACACCCTCGTCGATCCTGTTTCGTCCCCATAAATTTCTTCTTGTGCAAAAAAGAAGAAATTGGTGGAGACGCCGGGTACTGCCCCCGGGTCCGATGAGCTTATTACAATAGTCATTTATCGTCATAGCTGTTTCCAGCAAAGCTAATATAGGTGTTTGAAATTGAAATTGCAAAGATTATAGCTTATTTGGGTGCTTTTTTTTGACTATCATGTAATAGGTTTGAAATGGATCAGAGTTTACAAAAAAATATCAGCACAAGAAAAAAGATTATTTGGGCTTTGTTATTTGGCGTACTTTTCATTCTTGCTGCGATGGCACTCTTTCAAGTTTCTTTTACCTATTTTAAAAATGCTGAATATGAGAGAGCTAAAAACAGGGTGTCGCTTTATCAAAGTACACTAGTTGGTGAGTTAGAAAGATTTCAGCATCTGCCCTTTATTTTATCAAAAGATCCATTCGTTATTTCTGGTGCGAATGGAATTGAGCTTGATAGGTTAAATGAACGTCTAGCTTCGTTTGCCACAAAAGCAAATCTTGATGCAATTTATTTAATGGATAATTCAGGCTTAACCATTGCGGCCTCAAATTATAATAATGAGGTAACTTTCTTAGGGCAGAATTATGGCTTTAGGCCGTATTTTAAAAATGCGATGCAGGGTAAAAGGGGTGAGTTTTTTGGTATTGGTGCTACGACATCCTTGCCCGGATATTTCATAGCGCAAATGGTGAGGGGTGAATATGGCAGGGTGCTTGGAGTAATTGCAATAAAACTTGATTTGAGTGATTTGAGTCGAGCTTGGAGTGAGGGTGGCGAAAATGTCTTTGTAGCTAATTCAGATGGTGTTGTTGTTTTATCCTCAAACGAAGAATGGCGTTATAAGACTTTATCTGAAATATCTGAATTAAGGCGAGAAGAAATTTCGAAGGAAAGACAATTTGCCAATGAGCCGCTTGAGCCATTAGATTGGGAAGTTGTAAGTAGAAAAAGTGTGAAATTGAATGGAAAAAACTATATTCATGCAGTTGAATCAGCTTCTAGACTTGGTTGGAATTTACATTTTTTAGCAGATGAAACTCGGGTGTTAGAGCGTAGCTGGTTTACTCTTGTTGTTGCTACAATAATTGCCTTTGCTTTGTTAACACTTGCTATATTTTTACGCTCAGAACAAATTCGCTCGGCTCTAAATATATCGCAAGCCGATAGAGAAAAATTGCGAAAGGCAAATAAAAATTTAGCACAAGAGGTTGTTGTAAGGCGAGCTGCTGAAAAGCGGCTTGAAAAAGCCCAGTCTGAGTTAGCCCAAAATTCAAAACTAGCGGCACTTGGGCAGCTTTCTGCCTCTGTTACGCATGAGTTGGGGCAGCCAATTTCCGCTATGCAAAATTATCTGACTGCTGCTGAGTTTGATAAAAATGAAGATGATCGCATCGATACTATGAAACATTTAAGAGGTATTGTTTCTCGCATGGTAAATATAACTAAGCAGCTTAGGTTTTTTGCTAAGCCAAGTGATAGCGGTATGGAAATGGTGGATTTAAGGGATGTTTGGGCTGGAGTTGAAATTCTGGTTTCTGCGGATATTAAATCTAGCAAAACTAAACTAACGATTGAGCTTGCTAGCAAAGAGATTAAAGTAAAAGCTAACCGATTGCGCTTGGAGCAGGTGCTGGTAAATTTGGTGCGCAATTCTATTGCCGCAATGGAAAACTGTGAACTTCACGAGCTTGAAATTAGTATAGACCTTGATGAGGAATATGGCATTATTAAAGTGAAAGATAGTGGGCATGGTTTGGGTGAACAATCTATCGAACAATTAAAAGAACCTTTCCATACTACAAGGGCATCTGGCAGTGGCATGGGGCTTGGTCTGGCAATTTCAGCGGCTATTGTCAAAGAGCATGAGGGAATATTTGAGGCTATTAATATAAAAAAAGAAGATAACACTGAGAGTAGTGGTGCAATTTTTATTGTGAAAATCCCACTTGTTAAAGGAGAGTGAAAGTGAAATCACAGCAAGCAAATGGATATTTGGTTTTTGTTGTTGATGATGACAAGTCAATGCGAGATTCGCTTGTTCATTTACTTGAAAAAGCAGGCTGGAGAGTGGAAGTTTTTACAAAAGGGCAAGATGTTATTTCAAGGCTAGAAGATGTTTGCCCTGATGTGATCCTTAGCGACGTACGAATGCCAGCTATGAGTGGGCTTGAGTTATTGCAAAATATTTCTAGTTTAAACTCTGCCCCGATGGTGCTTATTTCGGCACATGGTGATATTCCCATCGCAGTTAAGGCGATGCAAGGAGGAGCGTATAGTTTTATTGAAAAGCCGTTTGATCCGCATCGTCTTTTAGCAGCTTTGCGTAATGGTGCAGTTCAACATCAGCAAAAACTTGAAACAATCAGGCTTAGAGAAAGGCTTGCTTCGCTTTCTGGTCTTGATAGAATATTATTAGGTCAAAATAGCTCTATTAAAAATTTAAGAGAAGAAATATTTGATTTGTGTGCGAGTGATACTCCAGTTTTGTTATTGGGTGAAACTGGCACAGGCAAGGAGCTTGTTGCACGTGCTTTACATGATTTAGGTTCTCGCTCGGGCAAGCCATTCATTGCGGTTAATTGTGCTACAATTCCTTCAAAGGATTTTGATAGCTATATGTTTGGCACTTATGGGGGAGCAAACGGCACATTTGTTAAGGCTGATGGGGGGACGCTTTTTTTAGATGAATTGGGAACAATGCCGCTTGAGTTGCAAGCAAAATTTTTACGCATAATTGAAGCCCAAGAGTTTTATTTGCAAGGTGCAAATGAGCCAATAAAGGTGAATGTGCGGATTATTTCTGCTTCAAATGAGAGTTTGGAAGATGCAGTAGCTGATGGTGATTTTAGAAAGGATCTTTTGTATCGATTAAATAATGTAGTTCTAAATATTCCTGCTCTTAGAGATAGGCGAGATGATATTTTATTGCTTTATTCGCATTTCGTAAATCAGCAAGCTGATCTTTATGAAATTAAAATGGACGAACCTGATGCTAAAGATACAGCTGCACTTTTAAGCCATGAGTGGGAGGGCAATGTGCGTGAATTGCGTCATGTAGCAGAGAGGAGAGTTCTTTCTGCTAGAAGAGGGCGTGGATCTGTTGTTGAGGCAATTGCACGGAATGGTGAGCCAGATGATGTGCCAGAAACACTGCGTGAAGCAGTTGCAGTTTTTGAGCGGCAATTGATTGCAAAAGCAATAAAAACTCATGAGGGAAGAATGGATGCAGTAGCAGAGGCTCTTGGAATAGGGCGTCGAACTTTGAATGAGAAGATAGTAAAACTGGGGCTTAAGAAGGAAGAATTGCTATAAGAGCGAAAATCCGCAGGATTTTTTTGTTTACTTGGCGGATTTCTTCATGGGCGCACTTATTATTACTAGTTAAAGTTTGAAATGAAAGTTGCGCTTGATGACTTTTTTAACTGGGAGAAAATTAAATGAAAAAAACTTTACTAAAAACTACTGCAATCACACTTATTTCACTAGCGTTTGTTAGCGAAGCAATGGCAACTGAATGGAATGTTTCACTTTGGGGCAAGCCACGTGCTTTTACTGCTCACGTTGAAAAACTTGCAGAACTTGTTAGTGAAAAAACAGATGGCGAGTTTACTCTAAATCTGTCTTATGGTGGTCTATCTAAAAATAAAGAAAATCTTGATGGCATATCTATTGGTGCATTTGAAATGGCACAGTTTTGTGCTGGTTATCATGCCGATAAAAACCCATCAATCACAGTGCTAGAATTGCCATTCCTTGGAGTTCAAACACTTGAGCAAGAGCGTGAAATTTCACAAGCTGTTTATAAGCATCCAGCGGTTGTTGCTGATTTAGCTCGCTGGAACGCAACTCTTCTTATGCCTTCTCCACTACCACAATATAACATTGTTGGAGTTGGTGATGCGCCAAGAGGCCTTGCTCACTTTAAAGGACTAACAGTTCGTGCAACTGGTGGTATTGGTAAGGCTATGTCGGCAATTGGTGCTGTTCCTACTTCAATGTCAGCTTCAGAAGTTCGTCAGTCACTTGATAGTGGTGTTATTAAAGCAGTTGCTTTTGCTCCACATGCTCACATGGCATTTGGTACTGTTGAAAGTGGAAAATGGTGGACAACTAATCTAAATCCAGGAACTGTGAACTGCCCAGTTGTAGTAAACACAGATGCGCTTAATGCTCTTAATGATGCAGAGCGTGATGCGCTGCTTGGCTCTGTTGATGAAGCTCTTGATTTTTATATTGCTCAATATAACGGCAAGACAATGGATGCTTGGGGACCAAAACTTGAAGAAAAAGGCATTGAAAGTATTACTTTTGATGAAGATCAGCTTGAAGCATTCCGCAATGCGGTTGCAGGTCCTGCAGCTGAAGCGTGGATAGAAGAAAACAATGCTCGTGGTCTTCCAGCTCAAGAACTATATGATATGGTAACTGACTTGGTTGCAAAATAGTATTTAAAATAATTATGCCTGTCGCCCTCGTTAAAAAAGTTGGCGGCAGGTTTTTGTATTTAAAGGGGGGAAAGAAATGGCTGGTAGCTCATCAGTATTAGAGGATAGTTCTCTATTAAGTAAGATTGATAGAGCATTATTTAAGCTCGAGGGTGTTTTTGCTTTAATAAGCGGGTTGGCAGTTTTTGCCCTTGTTTTTTTAGCTGTTGTTAGCGTTGGTGGACGCAATTTTTTTAATTCACCTCTCCCAGGTTATGTTGATTGGATTGAGCAAGCGATGCCATTGATCGCCTTTATGGGAATTGCCTATGCTCAGCGACTTGGTGGCCATATTCGTATGGATATTTTGGTTGGTAAACTAACTGGCCGCCCGCTTTGGATTGTTGAGTTTATTACAACTATTGTGATGTTAATTTTAATGATATTATTGGTTTGGGGAACTTTTTCTCATTTTCAACGCAGCTTTGATTTTAATGCGCCGCTTTGGAGTCGTGATAGTTCACTTGATATTCGCCTTCCGCTTTGGCCAGCAAAATTGCTTGTTCCTGTAGCATTTTTTATTCTTACATTGCGTTTGGCATTGCAAGCATGGGGATATTTTAATGCAATAATTACAGGCACAAAGTCACCTATTGCAGTGCCTTTGGTTGAAGATGCAGCAACAGTTGCAGCAAAAGAGGCTGAAACCGTTTCTGGATTTGAGGATGAAATGAAGCTCTATAAAGAGGATAGTGAATAATGGACACGACAACAATTGGACTTATTGTTTCTGGTGGCATGCTGGTATTAGTTTTGTTGGGAATGAGGGTTGGCTTTGCCGCTGCATTAACTGGGCTTGTTGGCTTAGTTTGGGTCTTTTGGGCAAAGAAAAACTATGCAGGTGACGACTTTGTTTGGGCGTTAACAGTTGCAGTAAAAACCGCAGGGCAAGTACCCCATTCAAAAATTTCAATGCAAGCATTATCGCTAATACCAACATTTATTTTGATTGGTTTTTTAGCCTATTATGCAGGCCTTACAAAGGCACTTTTTGATGCAGCAAAAAAATGGATAGCGTGGGTTCCTGGTGGGCTTGCGGTTTCAACGGTTTTTGCAACGGCTGGTTTTGCCGCTGTTTCTGGTGCTTCTGTTGCGACATCAGCGGTTTTTGCTCGTATTGCAATTCCAGAAATGCTTAAAATTGGCTATGATAAACGCTTTGCCGCTGGCGTTGTTGCGGCGGCTGGTACTTTGGCCTCGCTAATTCCGCCATCAGCAATTTTAGTTATTTATGCGATTATTGTTGAGCAAGATGTTGGTGCGCTTTTAATTGCTGGATTTTTACCAGGGGCATTCTCTGCTATTATTTATGGTGGCATGATAATTGGAATGGCGATGGTTTGGAAAAAACTTGGCCCTCCTGTCAAAGGCTTTACTTGGAAAGAGCGTTTTGCATCTCTTCCGGGGGTGTTTCCAATTTTCTTTGTTGTGACGATAATCATTTTCTTTATTTATAACCCATTTGGTGGTGACGCTTGGGGTACGCCAACTGAAGGTGGTGCGCTTGGTGCTTTTGTTGTTCTAATTATGGCACTCATAAAGGGTATGCGCTGGAAGCAACTTAAGCAGGCTTTGCTTGAAACGGCTAAATTATCAGTAATGATTTTTACCATTATCTGGGGTGTGCTTATCTATGTGCGTTTTCTAGGTTTTGCTGATTTACCTGGAGTTTTTTCTGACTGGATTAGTACGCTACACTATAGCCCTATGACAATTTTGATTTTTATCTTGCTAGCTTATGCCGTGCTTGGCATGTTTATGGACGCTATTGGGATGTTGGTTTTAACATTGCCTGTGGTTTACCCTGCGGTGATTGCGCTTAATGGCGGTGAGAATGTGCTAGCGGCTGATGCGGCGTTTGGCATGGGTGCGGTTGGGTTTTCAATCTGGTTTGGCATTATTGTAGTGAAGATGGCGGAGCTATGCCTAATTACGCCGCCCATTGGGCTCAATTGTTTTGTGGTAGCTGGGGTGCGACCTGATATATCGGTGCAAGATGTTTTTAAGGGTGTGTCACCATTCTTTGTCGCCGATGCACTAACCATTGCAGGTCTGATTGCTTTTCCTGGAATTGTGCTATTCTTGCCGAATTTGTTGCTTGGCTAAAAGTCGGGGATCTTAGTTATTACTTCGCTTTCACTTGCTCAAATATGATAGGTAAAGGCGAGGTGATGACGTTGTTAGCACTGTTTATAAGAATAGTATATTTGTGACTTATTGCATTAGAGTTTACGATGATTTTCTTATTACTATAAGAGGAATGGCAATTTTTTGATTGAGGCAGTTGCCCCCATATACTTAATAGTGCTTGCAATATATATTGTTTGACAATGAGAACAAACAGTGATTCGCAACTATAAACATTATGCCACATAATATTGAACAAAATAACGAAAACCACCGCCCGATTACATCGCAATTAGGCCAAAAAAACCCAGACTATTTAAAAGGTCTAAATGCCGAACAGAGTGATGCTGTGCTATCAACAAAAGGTCCGCTTTTGGTGTTGGCTGGTGCTGGTACTGGTAAAACTCGCGTTTTAACTACTCGTATTGCTCATATTTTGGCTTCGAATTTAGCACGAAGTTCAGAGATTCTCTCGGTGACTTTTACTAATAAAGCCGCCTTGGAAATGAGGGAGCGAATTGGCCAATTGGTTGGCTCAAGCGTTGAGGGTATGACATGGCTTGGTACTTTTCACTCTATCAGCGCAAAAATTTTACGCCGTCATGCAGAGTTAGTTGGGCTGAAATCAGACTTTACTATTTTAGATACTGATGACCAAATTAGGCTTATTAAGCAATTATTAAAAGCTGAAAATATTGATGAGAAACGTTGGCCAGCCCGTCAATTTGCTAACATAATGGACGGGTGGAAAAACCGTGGTCTATTGCCAAATGATGTAAGATCAACTCATGCAGGAATGTCCCATACTAGTATGTTTGCGAATGGATTAGGTGATAAATTATATGCTGATTATCAGGCACGTTTGACCTCTCTTAATGCCGCTGATTTTGGTGATTTATTATTATTATGTATTCGCCTTTTTCGAGAAAATCCTGATGTTTTGGCAATCTATCATAAGCGGTTTAAATATATGTTGGTTGATGAATATCAAGATAGTAATGTGGCGCAATATTTATGGCTTCGTTTACTTGCTCAAGGTAGGCCTGCATCTGAGGCTAATATTTGTGTGGTGGGTGATGATGACCAGTCAATTTATGGCTGGCGAGGCGCTGAAGTTGATAATATTTTACGCTTTGAAAAAGATTTTCCAGGGGCGAAAATAATTAAGTTAGAGCGTAATTATCGCTCGACAGGTAATATACTTGAGGCAGCTTCAAAAGTTATTTCAAATAATGAGGGGCGTTTTAGCAAGGTTCTTCACACCGATGGAGGTGAAAAGGGGGAAAAGCTAAAACTAACTTCGCTTTGGGATAGTGAAGAAGAAGCACGTCACGTAAGCGAGCAGATTGAGCAGTTGCAACGCCAAGGTGAAGTGCTAAATAGCATGGCAATTTTAGTGCGCACTTCTGCACAAATGCGAGAGTTTGAAGAAAGTTTCATAAAACTTGGAATTAATTATCGGGTTATTGGGGGAGCAAAATTTTATGAAAGGCGTGAGATACGTGACGCTTTGGCTTATTTTCGCCTTACTCATCAACAAGATTTTGACCTTGCGTTAGAGCGAATAATCAATGTTCCAAAACGTGGCTTGGGTAATGCTACAATTGAGGTTTTACATCTTGCAGCAAGAGGGCAGAATATTCCTCTTATGCAGGCAATCCGCCAGCTTATTGAAACTGAGGAATTGGGAGCAAAACAAAGAAATACTCTAAGCAGTTTAATAGGCCAGTTTGATGATTGGTCGGCACGTGCGGCCAACACTGAGTTGTTTGAATTGGCTGAGGCTATTCTTGATGAAAGCGGTTATAGCGCAATGTGGCAAAATGCAAAAACTGCTGATGCTCCAGGGCGGCTTGAAAATCTAAAAGAGCTGGTAAACTTCATGCAAGAGTTTAAAACTTTAGGTGAGTTTTTGGAGCATATTTCTTTGGTGTTGGAGCGATCAAGCAATGATAGTGCTGATGCTGTTTCAATTATGACTTTGCACGGAGCAAAGGGACTAGAATTTAACAATGTATTTCTACCTGGTTGGGAGGAGGGGTTATTCCCTTCTCAACGCTCTCTAGATGAGAATGGTAATAAAGGTTTAGAGGAAGAACGCCGCTTAGCCTATGTTGGCATTACTAGGGCAAAAAAGCGTATTTTTTTCTCACTAGCACAAAACAGGCGTATTCATGGCCGTTATCAAACTGCCTTGCCTTCTCGATTTTTAGATGAATTACCACCAGAAATAGTTGAGGTTAGCGATAGCGGCTCATCTTTTGGGGGCTATGGATATGGTGGGGCGAGCGGCAATGTTGCAAGTAAGTTTGATGAAAAAGACCCGTTTGATAAGGCATATGAAAGCCCTGCATGGAAACAAAGGCGAGCGCAAAATGCAGATCATAAAACAATTGAGGGTGAGTTTTTTGAAAGCTCAGTTGATATTGGAACAGGTTTTAGAATAGGCCAAAGAGTTATTCATCTCAAATTTGGAGAGGGTGTAATTACCAATGTTGAGGGTAAAAAACTATCGATTGACTTTAACAGGGTTGGACGAAAAAAGGTGCTTGAGAGTTTTGTGAAAAAAGGGTGAGACTTGGCTTTGGGTTTTGTTAATTAACGCAATTCCGACATTGTGAGAGGTGCTGCAATCTAGCTGTTTGTTATTTTTAAGCAAGATAATATTGTAAAGTAAAGTGTCACTTAAAAAAGGCTATTTTATACTCACTTTTTGGAGAAACCCCCACCCTCAATCCCTCCCCGCAAGGGGGAGGGAGGAGATAGATTTCCCTCTTATCTTAAAGGCTGTTTGATATGCCCCTAGAAAAGTAGACACTTTGTTTGTAACAATTGGGAACAAGGAGATTTACAAATGGGTAAAGGAATACGATATACTGACGAGTTCAAACGTGACGCTGTGGCTCAGGTTAAAGAGCGAGGTTATTCTATTAAAG
>Ga0256834_1001337_pt1 | contig 16890 bp, 12 predicted proteins | sample 4281140metaG_FD_190536 | JGI IMG/M metagenome (GOLD analysis project Ga0256834, IMG submission 190536) | Hydrothermal vent microbial communities from East Pacific Rise, Pacific Ocean - 4281-140 | ecosystem: Environmental > Aquatic > Marine > Hydrothermal vents | place: Pacific Ocean: East...
GTTCTATCTACAACTGTAAACGTAAGTGCCGTCCCAAAATCTATGATAATACTGTTTTGACGGTATTTGTTGTGTGCCGATAGAACATTGGCAACCAAATCACTGCCTATTTCATCCGGATTTAAAATGTTCAAATTCAGTTGCGGATATACATGTTTATCCATTACTATAACATCTGTATGATTGAGCTTGTAAAGCAAGTGGATAAACGGATTTTTTAACTCGGGAACAACCGTGCTGAGTATGGTGTGGTTTATATCGTTCGGATTGAGACCTTCTTCCCACAACAGATTGTTAATTTTGAGACTATACTGATACTCTGAGGCTTTTTTGTTGGTTTCCAATCGCCAAATATGTTGCCATTTCTCTTTGTTTTTCAACCCCAAAACTATATTGGTATTTCCTATATCTACTACTAATTTCATATTTTTTATTTATACGGTATTTCGATAATGACTTTGGTACCGGCGGGTTCGCCGTTTTCATCATACAAATCTACAAATTTGAGTTGGTGAGAATATTTATAATTTTTTGAAAAATGTTTTAAACGTTCTTCCGATAGTTTAATTCCCACCGAAGCTCTTTTAAAGGTTCTTCCGGCTTTTATTTCTTGCGCTTTTTTACGACCAATTCCGTTATCTGTTATTTCAATAACCAAATGGGTATCGTTTTTGGAATATATACGAATTGTTAATTTCTTATCGCCTTCTTTGGGAGATAAACCGTGCCACAAAGCATTTTCGATAAACGGTTGTGTAAAAAGCGGCGGAATTTTTATTTGTTGTAAGTTTAATTGGTCTTCAACATCTATTTCAAAATCTATTTGATTGGAAAAACGGGTATTTTCAATGGCTACATACATTTTAATGGTATTGATTTCATCTTGCAAGGTGGTTTCTTTGTCAATGGTCGATTGCAAAATACTTCTGACCAATTTTGAAAAAGTGCTGAGATAAATAACCGCATCTTTGGGTTTGTTTTGTATGATAAACATTTTGATGGAGTTGAGCGAATTGAATATAAAGTGCGGATTCATTTGTGCTCTTAGTAAGTTTTGTTCCAAGTTCATCAATTTTTTTTGGTTGTTGAGCTGGTATTGTTTGTAGTAAATCAACCCTAATATAAAAATCAGTAAACTAAACAATAAGGTGAAATAAAACGATTTTTTGGTTTTGTCGAGTTTCTTTTTTACCATTTGGTTTTCTTGTCCCAGTTCTTGAATTTTTTCTTTGTTTTCGAGTTTTATTTGCTTGATAATGACATCGGTAACCAACTGACGGTTTTTTTCGTTTAGTATTTTGTTTTCTTCTTTGGTGTATTTTTTGTGATAAGCTAAGGCAGCTTGATAGTTTCCTTTTTTTTCTTCCAAAATACTAAACTGTTTATAAGCTTCCGATGCTTGTGAGGGTATTTTTTTATCAATGGCTATTTGCAAACCTTTTTTTAAAAAATTTTCAGCTTGTTGATACTTGTTTAGTTTTAAATAAACTTTTCCCAGATTGATATATACGTCGGCAAGATAATAATTGTCTCCCAACTCTTTGGCATACAGTAGGTTGGGTTGGATTATTTGAAGGGCTTTCTCGGGTTGGTTTTGTTTTAAATACACATTGCCTATACTGTTATTGCAAATGATTTTACCCAATTTTGAATTGATTTTATCGTTATACCATAACGATTTTCGATAGTATGCCAGCGCTTGATTCAAATTACCTCTTTTTTCGAGTATCGAGCCGATGTTTTGATAGTTAATGGCTTGTCCCAGTTTGTTATCGAATTGTTTTTCAATTTTTAAAGCTTTTTTGAAGTGCAAATAGGCTAAATCGTCACGTTCCAACAGCAAATATATATTGCCAATACTGTTGTGCGATATTGCGATGTTTTCTAAAGTTTCTTTGTCTTTAAAAGTTTGATTTTGAGCCAGTTGTAATGCTTTATTGTGATATTCCAAAGCAGATTTTACAGCGTCCATGCGACGATAAACGACACCCAGCATATTCAGGCTGTAAATGCGCATATTCAAATTGTCAATTTCGGTGGCTTTGTCGTATGCTTTTTGGTGGTAGAAGATAGCTTTGGAAAAATTGGTATTGATACGGTTGGTTTTTCCCAGCATGTTATAGGCATAAATTTCGGCTTCGGGATAATTGTTTTTTTGACTGAGACGCAACAATTCTTTCATTTGAATTGTGTCATATTTGATATATTTAAGCTGTCTGTCTATTCGATTTAAGGTCTTGGGTTTTATTTTTAACAATTTTTGGATATCGACGTGCAGACTGTCTTGTCCGAAACCGTTCGGAAGATTAAAGAGTAAGATAAATAATATGCTTAAACCAAATCGGGTTTTCATATCGTTGTTTAATATGTTATTTGTTTTGTTTGGAACGTTGCCAATAGTTCTCCATTTCGTCTAATGACATTTTTTGCAGGTCTATTCCGTCTTTTTTGGTTTCTTGTTCTATAAATCGAAAGCGTTTCATAAATTTTTTATTGGTTTTTTCCAAGGCTGTTTCCGGGTTTATTCCTACAAATCTGGCATAATTTATCAACGCAAACAATACGTCGCCAAATTCTTCTTCCATTTTAAGCGTATTATTGTTATTGACTTCGTCTTTAAATTCATTGAGTTCTTCTTGCACTTTGTCCCATACTTGTTCTTTATGTTCCCAATCAAATCCAACTCCTTTGGCTTTTTCTTGCATGCGCATGGCTTTAATCATAGCAGGTAGTGACTTGGGAACACCTTCCAAAACCGATTTTTTTCCTTCTTTGAGTTTGAGTTTTTCCCAGTTTTCTTTAACTTCTTTTTCGTCTTTGACTTTAACGTCGCCATAAATATGCGGATGACGGTAAATGAGTTTTTCGCTTATGGCATGAGCAACATCGGCAATATCGAATTGTTTTTGTTCTTCGCCTATTTTGGCATAAAAAACAATGTGTAATAGCAAATCGCCGAGTTCTTTTTTTATTTCTTCGTATTTTTTGTCAATGATAGCGTCTGCCAGCTCGTAAACTTCTTCTATGGTCAAATGTCGTAGGCTGTCAAAGGTTTGTTTTTTGTCCCACGGACATCCTACTCGCAAATCGTCCATAATGTCGAGTAATCGCCCCAGTGCTTGTAGTTTTTCTTTTTTGCTATGCATTGTTTTTTATTTTTTGATAGAGTTGAAACAGATAGGGTAATCCGAATACCGGATATGCCCCAAACCATGTAAAGGCTTCTCCTTTTACCAATAATATTTCGGATTGAGGAAAAATTTTTTGTAATTCGATTTTGTGTTTTTCTTTGAAAGGAAAAGGTTCGGAAGACAAAAATATTACTTCGGGTTGTTGTTTTATTTGTTTAAAGTCCACAACGGGATACCTTTGTTCATTTATCAAGATATTTTCAAAACCGGCAACTTGCATCATGTGGCTGATAAAGGTATCTCCGCCGATACTCATCCATGGTTCGCGCCATATTAGGTATAAACTTTTGTATGTTTTTGATTTTGTTTTTTGTAATTGTTCGGTCAAAAAATCAATTTGTTTTAATAGATTTTCGGCTTCATTTGTTTTACCGGTTATTTGTCCGATATCGGTTACAAATTTTTTGTTGCTTTTTAAATCGACTACATCGGATACGTAAATCGGAACTGTTTTTTCCAAATTTTCGACTGTTTGTTTGCTGTTTTCTTCTTTGTTGGCAATAATAAACTCAGGCATGAGTTGAGTTATCTTTTCGATTTTAATATCTTTGGTTCCTCCGACTATGGTTTTTTGTTTTTTCCAATGTTTGGGATACTTGCAAAATCGTGTGATACCTGTTGTTTGTTTTTCTAAATTTAACAGATACAATAAAAACGTAACGGAAGGCACCAGCGAAACAATTTTTTCGGGTGGTTGAATTAAATTTATTTTTCTGCCGGTTTGGTCTGTTATGTTTATTTTGTTTTTCATGTATCAAAGTTGTTCGCCTGCGGCTTTAAGTTTTTCGGCATTGTCTGCCAAACGTAGTGCATCTATTATTTTGTCGAGTTCGCCGTTAATGATGTTTTGCAAATCGTATAAAGTAAGGTTGATACGGTGGTCGGTAACTCTTCCTTGGGGGTAATTATAGGTGCGGATTTTGGCAGAGCGGTCGCCGCTTGACACCATTGATTTACGAAATTGCGCATCGGCTTCTTGTCTTTTTTTCAATTCGATTTCATACAGACGCGAACGTAATACGGCTAAAGCTTTTTCGTAGTTTTTGTGTTGTGATTTTTGGTCTTGACATTGAGCTACAATACCGGTTGGAATATGGGTCAAACGAACGGCAGAGTAGGTGGTATTAACCGATTGTCCGCCCGGACCGGAAGACATAAATAAATCTTTTCTGATATCGTTGGGGTTAATTTCAATGTCAAACTCTTCGGCTTCGGGCAAGACCATTACGGTTGCTGCTGAGGTATGCACACGTCCTTGGGTTTCGGTTTGTGGTACTCTTTGTACCCGGTGCACTCCGGCTTCATATTTCATGGTGCCGTAAACATCGTCTCCCGTTATTTTAAATATCATTTCTTTAAAACCTCCTGAGGTTCCTTCGTTATAATCGACAATTTCGGTGCGCCAACCTTTTTTGTCGGCATATTTGGAATACATTCTATATAAATCACCGGCAAATATACTGGCTTCGTCTCCCCCGGTTCCGGCTCTTATTTCAACAATAACGTTTTTGGCATCTTCGGGGTCTTTGGGTATCATCATTAATTTGATTTCTTCTTCTAACTCGGGTATTTTTTTTTGAGCTTCTTCCAATTCCATTTTAGCCATTTCAATCATTTCGGTGTCTGATTCCGTTTTAATGATTTCTTGTGCTTCTTGTAAATTGTCAAGCAGGGTTTCGTATTCTTTTATTTTTTCTACTATTTTTTGCAGGTCTTTGTATTCTTTATTTAGAGCTATATATCTTTTTTGGTCAGAAATAATGTTGGGTTGTATGATTAAGTCCGAAACTTCGTCAAATCTGTTCTTAACCAGTTGTAATTTATCTCTCATATTCGGTTTCTTTTTTACAAAAATAAGAAATAATATCTATTCTTTTGGTATTTTGATTTTGAGTATAAAAAAAGAAGTCGCCTGCTGTGAGACGACTTCTTTGAATGAGTATTTTGAAAATGTATTTTTAATAATTCCACATATCTTCTTCGTATTCTCTAATTTTATCTTTTATTCTTTGCGATTCCAGTAGTTGTCGCAAAGCGTTGTCGTGAATATATTCTTTGATTTCTCGATCGCCGTAAACATTGTCTTCTTTGTATATGATACCGCTAAAACGACGTGCATTCAAGAGGTGATCATAATCAATGGGACGAATGGTGTTGCGTGGGTTAAAAGCGTAGTATTCGTGCAATGTCAAACGGGCATCGGGGAAGAATACCCAGAATATTTCTACCAAATCGGGAGTCATGCCGGCAGCCATACCTTTGGGGTCAATGGCAACTGGAGCAATACCGAGTAAGCGGTATTTTAATTCACCGTATTTGGCATCGAAATACCAGATACCTCTAAAATGGTATTCTTCTATTAATTCCGAATTGACGTGAATACGAGTAATATATTGTTCGTCAACAATACCTTCGTCAGCCAACTGATCTTTTCCGGCATCGGTAGTATCAACGGCTGTCATTCTTTCTTCTATTTCGTCCACCGTTAGTTTTTGGGTAAAATAACTGTCGGCATAGACTTTGGTTATTTTACCTTGTTTGATACCGGCATACAGAGCGTCAAATAATGAACGCACGTTAGGCATGGAAGCCAATGTGTCGGTTGGATAGTATAAGGGAAGATTAAATCTTTCGTCCAAATCTATTTTTTCCCAAACTTGTTTGCCCCACAATACGTCTCTATCTTCTGTATAAGGATAGGGAAGCGGCAAACTGAAGTCCATTTTTTTCTGCTCTTCATTTTTTAGTCCGATTTCGGCAGGGTCTTTGGCATTCAATATATTGAACTGCGCAAAAACCGAATTTGTTAATAATAACAGTGGAATAATTAAAAATACTTTTCTCATTTGTTCTATTATTTAAATCTTTTTTGTCAATTAACTATTGCAAAAGTCATTAGTTTATGATTTCAACAATAACAGGTGACACTTTTTTGATAGGGTAACCCGAGTTGCCTTTTAAGTAAGCTTTGATACCGAAAATAGAAACGGTTTGTCCGCGTTTTACACGTTTGAGCAATTGTTTGGCTTTGGCGTCAAAACGGGTTCCATTAACTTTAAGTGTCGGTTGTCCGGGTATTTTTACATTGAAACTTCTTACACCGAGTTTAATGTCAAAATCAAAATCGGGTAGGGTAGCTCCAATGGTTGATACTTCCAGATTTCTTTTAGGCATTTTGATCATACCGCTTTCTCCACGGACGGTTCCAACCGGTGGTGGTATGTTTTTAACCCGAAACGTTTTGCTGTCCGATACGGTTTTACCGTTGATTTTACCGGTTACATTTATTTTGATTTCTTTTCCTTTGTAACGGGTTACGTTAAGAACATATTTACCGTTTCCGACTTTTTTGATGCCGGGCGCCGATACACTAACCTTGTTATCGGGAACGCCGGGGAATGAAATTGACATCGGGTTGTCCACACCGCGGTAAACTACGTTCATTTTATCGGCGGATATAACGGCGCTATTGGGACGGGGTATAACGGCATAAGGAATAACAAAAGGAAGTTCTACGGGTTTTCCTTTTTCTTCAAAAATAATTTTTCCTTTTATTTCTTTTTCGCCTATATTTCCGGCTGGTAAGTCCAGGTGAACGTAACCTCCGGTCAATAAGTCTTTTGATACAGGTTTGCCGTTAATGATTACTTCTTTAAAACTCATGGTGCTGTCCACACGTCCCAAAGCTACTTTTCCGGTAACTTTTTCGCCGGGGAAGTAGGCCGATTTATCCAATACCACAACGGGCTCGTAATTGGTAACCGAAACATCGGCAGCCATTTGTCCGCGAAGCATACCCGAGAGGATTTCATTTTCGGTTTCTTTGGCTTTATTTACATAACTATCTAATTTGAATAAGGTAGAAACAGTCGGAAATCCTTCGAAGTTTGCCATTAACCAGGGTTCTTTTCTTTTTTCTTTTTTGCCGTGAACGACATCTTTGGTTTCAAAGCGTTCTTCTATGTTTTTTTTGATAGCACCGTTATTGGCAACTCCCAAAAGATAGTTTCTGTATGCTTCGATTTTTTGTTGAAATTCTTTGGCTTTGGGTTGAATTTTGCCTTTTAAAAAGAACATATCGTCTACCGTACTCGATTTGTCCATACTTTCGTAGTCGAGTTTTTCGGGTATTTTGCCTTTGAATTCTTTTTTTAGAATTTCATGTTTTAAATTGTTAATATATTTTACAAATTCGTTGGTTTTGTTTTCTATATTTTGAGCCAATTTGTATTTTTCACCGTATTTAGCGGGTTGATCTTTGGCACTTTGCGCCAAGGTTTTTAGTAGATATTCATTTGATTGTTTTTTCATTTCGGCTGCTGCCACCATTTCTTCAGAAGATTTACCGAAAGCCGATAAAACTTTTTTAGACATCTGAAGTGCCAGCATCGCAATGAAAACCAGATACATCAAATTGATCATTTTCTGTCTTGCTGATAATTTACCTCCTGCCATTTAATTTAATTTTTTAAGTTAATAAATTTAGTTAATGATACAATAGTGTGTTACTATTATTGTTTAACTTTCATGGCTGAAAGCATACCACCGTAAACATCGTTTAAGCTGGCTAAGTTTTCTTTCAATTTAGCCATATTTTCTTTCAATTGTTCTGCATAAACAGCGGTTTCTTCATTGGCAGCGGCATTTTTATTTACACTTTCCAATTGAACTTTGTATAATGAGTTTAGATTTTCCAGTTGAGCGGAAGCCATAGACAATTCTTCGGCATATTTGCGTGTATGTTCGGCTGCATTGGTAGCTACGTCCATGCTTTTGGCGGCTTCGTGTAGTTTGTTTATACTTTCACCCAAACTGCGCATCAGGTTGGCGTCTAATTGGGCTTCTTTGAGCATTGCGTCCAGTTTTTCGGACAATTTTGCTTCTAATTCGGCTTCTGTTTTATCTTTTCTTTTACGAGGTTGTCCACCGGCTAATTCGGGGTAAACCAATGACCAATCCAAGTCTTCTTCTTGTGGTTCAAAGGCTGACATAAAGAAGATGAAGGCTTCAACCCCCAAACCTATCATCAAAAGGATATCACCGGGGATACCGAAGATAGGCATGTGTAAGATTTTACCCAAAGCTCCGAGAATTACTACGGAAGCTCCGATACTGTAAGCCATGTGGAATATTTTCTTAACGAGTTTTCCTTTTTTTTGTGCCATAATTTAAAATTTTAATAGTTAGTAATTGTTTTTTATAGTTTGTGTTTATTAATGTTGTCCTTTGCGTGAGAGTTTACGGGCATTAACTCCCATAAAATCTTGCACACATCTAAATCCGATATAACTTCTGGCCGAATCGGCGTATTCGTAGGCACGTGAGTGCACTTGTATAAAGTATTTAACATCTTTCCACGAACCGCCTCTTATGATTTTTCTTTTGTTGTTGTATGTGTCGGTGGTGGGGTTAAATGATGCGCCGAAGTAATAAGAATCGGGGTAGAATGATGAATTTGTCCATTCGGCTACGTTACCTGCCATATTATACAGGTTGTATCCGTTGGGGTTATATGATTTGGCTTTGGCTGTAAATACGGCTTGGTCTGATCCGTAGTCTCCTCTGAACGGTTTAAAGTTTGCCAAGAAACATCCTTGTTCGTTCATGGTATAAGGACCGCCCCAAGGATAGTCATTACCTTCCATACCGCCGCGAGCGGCATATTCCCATTCGGCTTCGGTGGGCAAACGGAAGTTGTGCAAAGGGGCTCTTTTTTTGCTACGCAAGAACCAAGTCATTTTTTTGGTTCTATAGTCGGCAAAAGCCGTGGCTTGATACCAGTTTACCCCTACAACAGGATAGTCGCTGTATGCATCATGCCAAAAATAGTCGTTGTGCATGGGTTCGTTGTATGCATATAAGAAATCTTTTACCCATACGGTTGTATCGGGATATACTTGCACAACGGTATCTTTGATGTGTTGCGAGCGTTTTTCGCCGCGACGGGCAGCTTCACCGGTGTCATACCAGCGTAATTTATAAACAAATTTATTAACGTCGAACATACGTTCGGCATCGCCGGTTTCTTCTATGGGTAAATACATAGAATCCATAACTTCGGCGTAGTATTCATCGGGGAATTTATTAATATTGAAGATTAAAGGAACTTTCCAGTTCAATACTTTTCCGGCATTTTCGTCATCGGGGTTGCTTAAACTGCCGTAAGTATTCAACATGTATTTATTATAGGCATTTTTGACCGTATCCAAGTTTTTGAACATGTATTTGCCGATACCTTTTTTGGGTGTAGCTTCCATTTCTTCGGCTAAAACGGCTAATCTATACCTGATTATCGAGTCACGCACATAGTTAACAAATTCGCGATACTCGGCATTGGTAATTTCGGTTTCATCCATATAAAAAGCTCTTACGGTTACCGTTCTGGTTGGTGCGTTCAAAGCATAAGCTTTGTCTTCGTTTTGTTTACCCATAACGAAAGCACCTCCCGGTATCAGGCTCATTCCATAGGGTTGATAGGGGTGCCAAGAATGTCCTTTGGCTCCTACAACCTCTCCTCTTTGGTAGTTATTTCCACATCCTGTTAATAGACTAGCGATAATAGCGGAAAAAGCTATGATTTTTTTCATAAATGTATATAATTTAATCGTATTGTTCGAATATTTTTTCAGCCCACAAATATAAAAATAAATTATAATCAAACACAAATTTTTATAATTAATATTTATTACTTGGTTTGTTCAGTAATTTTTAAACATTTATCGACTATAATTCTTACAATTTTGTTTATTTTGTTGCGTATTTGTTATTTTAATATTTCAAATTCCCGTTTTGTTGATGATATGATAAATTCTTTCACTTATTTTTAGTGCCACGGCTTGTTTGTAATCTTTTTCCGAACAGGCAAACAGTTGTCCATGTTTGGTTATATCGGGTATTTCAAACCACCATCTTCCTGTTTTCGGGTTTTTATAAAAGTTAAGTTTTATCAGGTCGTTGTTTACATAAAACTTGATTAATTCTTTTTTGGGTATTTCGGGATAATCGGGTATATAAGCATTTTTTCCTTCTATATAATACCATATCATTTGAGCTATCAGATTGGCTCCCAGTTTATTTTTGTCAAAATACGGATTGTATTCAAAAATTCCCAGTATTTTGTTTCGAGAGGCTATACCTGCCAATCGGGTCATGATGCATATATCGTAACCGTTTATTCCGTTTGGACGGGCGATAGTTTGTGCGGGCATGTCGGCGTTTCTGATAGCATTTATGTCAATACTGACTATGTCAGCTTCTCTTATTTCGGGTTCGGTATCGGCAATATTTTGTTGTATTTCGCCTAATTTGAAATAATCGACATACAAACGATCAAAAATTTCAAATTTTGTCGGATGATTGTAATAGGTTTGAATACCAAATATACTTAAATCATGCAACAAAGAACTGTCATTTGTTATAATTTCGGTTAAATAATTACCGTTATCCGTTTGTTTATCGGTTACAGCACTGTCAATTATCGAGTCTATAACGCAAAGGTTATATGCTTTATTGTGTATATCGAAACTTTTTGTAAGGGCGTATGTAATGTCCTGAGAACCACCTAACAAAATGACCGAAATTTGATTTTTTATCAGTTGGGATACGACTTCGGATACATTTTGGTAAGTTTGTTCCGGTTCTTTGCCGGTAATAATGTTTCCCAAATCGATTATTTTTTTGGTCCAGTTTCCGGGAAACATTTCATATAGACTTTTTCTGATTTGATCGGGTGCAAAGCGGGTTCCTTCGTTGTTAATGGCATTGCGTTCTTCTTCAACTCCTAATATGGCAATTTCGTATGCAGCCCAATCGGTTTGCCGATTTTGGTGGAATACAGCTATGTTGCCGCCCAACAGCCCATAGTCTTTTGCCGTTTCGAAGTCAAATTCGATATCGAAAGGTTTTAACAGTGCATACATTATTTTAGCTGATATTCTTTTTGGCTATTTCGAGGGTGATGCTTTCGGGGTCGGTTCCTTTGGGCAACATAACCTTTTTTTTGCCTTTTACGATTACCAGTCTGCCCCATTTTCCTTTTTGCAGGCTGATGCCTTCTTTGTCCCAAACTTTTATGATTTTGTCTTTTTCTTTTTGAATTTTGGTTTTGATCAATTGGTTAATATCTTGATCGTTTAGATTGTCAAAATCGTATTTTTTGGGTACATTGATAAACAAGTCTTTCCATTTGATAAAGGGACCGAAGCGTCCTTTTCCTTTATATACGGGTTCGCCTTCGTAGGTGGCTATGGGGCGGTCGGCTTGTCGTTTTTTTTCGATGAGTTCCACGGCTTGCGGTAAGCTGATGGTTACGGGGTCTATATTTTTGGGAATGGAAATAAATTTTTTGTCAAAAATAATATAAGGTCCGTATCTTCCGGTTGCAATGACTACATCTTTGTTTTCGTATTGTCCAATGTTTTTAGGAAATTGGAACATTTGCAAGGCTTGTTCCAAAGTAATGTCGTTGAGACTGATGCCTTGCGGGGCTCCGGCAAAACGGGGTTTTTCTTTTTCGTTTGATTCGCCTATTTGTACCAATGGTCCGTATTGTCCTATTTTGACATATACGTTTTTGCCGGTTTGCGGATCTTTACCTAACAGACGTTCTCCACGGGCTCTTTCGGCGTTTTTGGAAACGTCTTCGACTATGGGGTGAAATTTTTGATAAAATTCTTTAAGGGTTTTTTTCCATTCTTTTTTGCCATCGGCTATTTTGTCTAATTCGGCTTCTATATTGGCTGTGAAATTGTAATCTAATATATGGTCAAAATGATGACTCAAAAAATCGTTTACTACGATACCTATGTCGGTGGGAACGAGTTTGTTTTTTTCGTAGCCGTATTTTTCGGTTTCGGTTTTTTTGGAAATATTACCGTTTTTGAGTATGTATTTAATTACTTTGCGTTGTTTGGGTTCAATGTTTTTTTTCTCGACATAACCTCTTTTTTGTATGGTTGAAATGGTGGGGGCATAGGTCGATGGTCTGCCTATACCGAGTTCTTCCATTTTTTTTACCAGTGCGGCTTCGTTATATCGTGCCGGCGGGCGTGAAAACTTTTGTACGGCTTCGATATAATCGGCTTGTAATTTTTCGTTTTTTTTGAGTTTGGGCAATTGTGATTTGTATTCGTTTTCTTCTTGGTTATTGTCTTTGGCTTCTTGATACAATTTTAAAAATCCGTCAAATACGATAACTTCGCCTTTGGCGGTAAAATTGTTTTTGTTTTTGTTGTTTTCTATTTTAACAACGGTTCTATCTATTTTGGCGTCTGCCATTTGAGAGGCAAGTGTTCTTTTCCAAATCAGTTCATACAGACGGTTCGAATCAAAATCTACATTGATTTCTTTTCGGGCAATAATGGTAGGTCTGATGGCTTCGTGGGCTTCTTGTGCTCCTTTTGATTTGGTTTTATAATTACGTTGTTTGCTGTAATTTTTGCCAAATGTTTCGGTAATCATGGCAACAGCTTGTTTTTTGGCATCTTGTGACAGGTTGACGCTGTCTGTTCGCATATAGGTTATGTATCCGTTTTCGTATAATTTTTGTGCCAACATCATGGTTTTGGATACGCTAAAACCCAGTTTTCGAGCGGCATCTTGTTGCAAGGTTGATGTGGTAAACGGTGGAGCGGGTGTTTTTTTGGCAGCTTTGGTGCTTATGTCGGCTACATGAAAATCGGCGTTTTTGATGGTTTCAAAGAATTTTTCAACTTCATTTTCGTGTTCAAATTCTTTATCCAATACAGCTTTAAAGGTATGTTTTTCATGGTTTGAAAAATTTCCGATTACTTTAAAAACGCTTTGGGCGTTGTGTGCTTTTATTTGGTTTTCTCTATCGACTATGAGTTTGACGGCTACCGATTGTACTCTACCGGCGGACAGTCCTTTTTTTACTTTTCGCCATAAAACAGGAGACAATTCGTAGCCGACCAATCGGTCTAATAAGCGACGGGCTTGTTGGGCATTGACCAAGTCATAGTTTATGTCGCGTGGATTTTCGATGGCATTTTTTATTGCCGATTCGGTTATTTCGTGAAAAACAATTCGTTTGGTTTTGTCGTCGGCAAGTTTTAACTGGTTTTTTAAGTGCCATGCTATTGCTTCTCCTTCGCGGTCTTCATCACTTGCCAATAAGATTTGTTCGGCTTTTGAAGAGAGGTTTTTGAGTTTTTTGATGACTTCTTTTTTGTCTTTTGAAACGATGTATTTGGGGGTAAAGTCATTCAAATCGATACCTATTTCTTTGGAAGGTAAATCGGCTATGTGTCCGTAGCTGGATTCAACCTCATAATCTTTTCCGAGGAATTTTTTAATGGTTTTGGCTTTTGCCGGTGATTCGACTATAACTAATTTTTTGCCCATAAAATATTTTTTTTGCAAAGGTAAGATAAAAAAAATTATATGTTAAAAATAAAGTCGGAGTTTCACGCTCCGACTTTAAAAAATAGGTTTTTATATGCAGATTAATTAACGGGTCTTCTATATGATTTTTTAATGGTTTTGGTTCCTACTCTTGACATGGCACATCTAAATCCGATGTCGTTACGAGATAAATATTGGGGATAGAAACGTCTTTTGGAGGGGTCGAGCCAATAAGCTCTGTCTCTCCATGAACCTCCTTTTATAACACGAACTTCGTTGTTTACCAGAGTAGTTCGTTCGTTTGATTTGTCGTAGTTTTTGACCAGCTCGGTTGAATCTCGGTAAACTTCGTGTTTGGGAGCGTTATACATGCGTAAACTGGGGTTGCTTTCGACATCTTCTTTTTCTTTCATATAGTTACGGGACGATTCGATATCACCGTCGCGGTAATCGCGATTATCGGCACGGTCAAAGTTTTGACGAAGATACAATTCATTATCATCGACCATTTTTCTACCGGGGGCTCCGGGCAATTGACTAACTATGATTTTTCCGTTGGGTAAAGTATCCATGGGAATGGAGTCGGGGGTAATAACAACGAGTTCGCCTTCTTCGTTAAAGGCTTGTTTGGTGTAAATGTTTCCTCTGTAGTAGTTGAAATCGTTGGCTTCGTCGTCAATGATTTGTCTGTAAACATCGGCTACCCATTCGTTTACGTTGCCTGCCATATCATACAATCCGAAATCGTTGGGGGGATAGGATTTTACAGGTGCTGTAATATCGGCTCCGTCGTCCGACCAGCCGGCTAAGCCGTCGTAGTTACCGTCATCGATTTTGAAATTAGCCAATTCTTTTCCTCTGTTTTTACCTTTTTTTAGGGTTCGTGTGCTGGCTCCTTTCCATGGGTAAATTTTTCTTCCTTTGAGGGTGTTAAATTCTCTTAATCCTATATCCGATTTTGCGGCATATTCCCATTCTACTTCGGTGGGTAAACGGTAAGAGGGTAGAATTATACCCGAACTTCTGTTTACTACATTTAACAATGTATCGTTTTTGCGTTTTTTGCCGCGATTGTATAAATCGGTATTACCACCGAAAGCCAATTCGGGAGCGGTTAAATAAGTGTCGGTATTAAATAGTTCGTCGGCATTGGGATTTTCCAAAGCTTGTTTATTTAATTTGCCGGTTTTGTAAAGCAAATATTCGTTTACTCGATCGGTTCGCCAGTTGCAATATTGCACGGCTTGTATCCAGTTTACGCCTACTACGGGATAAAGGGCGTAAGCGGGGTGACGAAGATAGTTGTTTACCAAGTCTTCGTTAAAACCGAGTGGTGTGCGCCATACCATTGTGTCGGGTAAAGCACCGGTATAAATGTTTTTATATTCTTCTTCATCGGCGGGAAATACTTTTTTGAGCCAATCGAGGTATTCGAGATACATCAAATTGGTTACTTCAGTTTCGTCCATATAGAATGAACGAACATGTTGTTGATTGGGGGTATTGTTCCAATCGTTCATTACATCATCTTCTACTTCTCCGAAAGTAAAAGTTCCCCCTTCGATAAATACCAATCCCGGTCCGGTGATTTGATTTTTAAATTTTGGGTTGAATTTGTAGCCGCCTTCTTTTCCGTTCATGGCTCTACCGGTTCCTCTGGAACGCTTAAAATCGTTTGATTGGGTAGAACAACTCGTAAATAACATACCGAAGATGGCAAGTGAAAAGATACCAATATAAAATCTTTTTTTCATATTATTTAATTATTATGTATTGTGTTCAGTTTATTAAGGTGTTTATTTTCAATAATTTAAGTAACTTTTCTATGTCTTTTTCAAGCTTTGAGGCTTAATAAACAGACAATAGAAACTCAACCGCAAAGATAACACTAATTTTATTTGTTGCAACTATACAAACTTTTTTTTTCTATTTTTATTGTGTTCAACTTATAATGTTTCATCTTTTTTGTTATTTTCTTCAATGATTTCAATAAAATTACCATTTTCATCAAAATGCTTTAAAAAGGCTTCGTCTTCGGGATATATTTTTACGATTTTTTCATTTTCGTATGTTTTTTTCAATTTTTTGCTAAAAATAGCGGCAAGAAACAAGCCTGTTGTAAAACCCGACAGGTGTCCTTCCCACGACATGTTTTTGACCAGCGGAAACATAAACCAAATAAGACTGCCGTATAAAAAAACCACAATTAAGGATACAGCCATAAGACGGTAATAGCGAATAAATACACCGGAAAAAAACAAGAATGCAATGAGCATATAATTGATACCGCTGATACCGATATGATATGATTGTCTGCCGATTAACCATGTCAGCAAACCGGTGGTCAGCCAGCCGAAAGCCAATATTTTCCAGGCAACGCGTCGGTAGTGGTAAAACAAAAACGAGGTGAGCACGAACAACGGAAGGCTATTGTTTAATATATGTGTAAAACCAACGTGTATAAAAGGAGAAAAAACGATACCTTGCAAACCGGATAATTTTCTCGGATAAATTCCGTGTCGGTTAAAGTTCAGATGAAAGGTTTCTTCAATCCAAAATATCAGCCAGATGGAAAATACGAATAGAAGCGGATACAAAAAATAGTAAGACAAACCTTGGTGGTTTTTTTGAGACGAATTATTCATAACGAATTTTGAAACAAAGCTTGCAATTATTATTCCGTAACAAATTTATGATTTTTTGTCAGTTTTTGATAGGGCGTATTTTTCTTTTTGTAAATTTGCCTGTTACAATAATAAATTTGTTTTGTATGACAGTTGTAAGAAAACCGTCTTGGTTAAAGGTTAAGTTGCCCGGCGGAGAAAACTATAAAGCTTTGCGTGATATTGTCGAAACGCACCAATTACATACCATTTGTAGTAGTGGTAGGTGTCCGAATATGGGAGAATGTTGGGGAGATCGCACGGCAACTTTCATGATTTTGGGTAATATTTGCACCCGTTCGTGTGGTTTTTGTAATGTTTTGACCGGAAAACCTTTGCCTGTCGATTTGGCAGAACCGAAAAAAGTTGCTCGATCCATACAACTGATGGGCGTAAAACATGCGGTTATTACATCGGTTGATAGAGATGATTTGCCTGACGGAGGTGCAGAGATTTGGGCTATGACCATACGCCAAATAAGAGCTTTTAATCCGGGAATTACCATGGAAACACTTATTCCTGATTTTCAAGGCAAAGAAGCTTTGTTAGACATTATTATAAAGGAAGCACCCGAAGTGGTTTCGCACAATTTGGAAACTGTCAGGCGGCTTACCAAACAAGTGCGTAAACAAGCCAAATATGAACGAAGTTTGTCGGTTTTGAAGTATTTAAAA
>Ga0256834_1001338_pt1 | contig 16886 bp, 16 predicted proteins | sample 4281140metaG_FD_190536 | JGI IMG/M metagenome (GOLD analysis project Ga0256834, IMG submission 190536) | Hydrothermal vent microbial communities from East Pacific Rise, Pacific Ocean - 4281-140 | ecosystem: Environmental > Aquatic > Marine > Hydrothermal vents | place: Pacific Ocean: East...
AACGCCAATGGTGAGCCGATAGATAATAAGGGCGCTCTCATTCGTGGTGAAAAAGCTTATCCGCTTAAAAACACTCCTATTGCCGCCCATGATAGGGCAAGGGTTGGTAAGCCGATTGATCTTGGTATTCGGGTATTAAATACGTTTACTACGGTTTGCGATGGTCAGCGTTTGGGAATTTTTGCTGGCTCTGGGGTTGGTAAATCGGTGCTTATGTCAATGTTGGCAGTTAATGATGGGCTTGATGTTGCGGTGATTGGTTTGATTGGTGAGCGGGGGCGTGAGGTTCATGAATTTATTACTGATTATCTTGGTGAACAAAATATTAAGAAAGCGATTGTTGTGGTTGCAACATCTGATGAAAGCGCACTTATGCGCCGTCAGGCGGCATATTTAACCATTACTTTGGCTGAATATTTTAGAGATCAGGGTAAAAAAGTCCTTTGTATGATGGATAGTTTAACCAGATTTGCCATGGCACAGCGTGAAATTGGGCTTTCAATCGGCGAGCCACCCACCGCAAAGGGCTATCCACCCACAGTTTTTGCCGAATTACCAAGATTATTAGAGCGAGCGGGGCCAGGATTAAAAAATTCTGGTTCTGTTACGGGATTATTTACTGTTTTAGTAGAAGGTGATGATCACAATGAGCCTATTGCCGATGCTGTTCGTGGTATTCTTGATGGGCATATTGTGATGGAACGTGCGATTGCAGAGCGGGGCAGATACCCAGCAATCAATGTTCTTAGATCTATTTCACGCACTATGCCTGCGTGTGTGCCGGAAGATTTTCGGCCTATTTTGGCAAAAGCGCGTGAATATATGTCGGTATTTGCCGATATGGAGGAGCTGATACGTTTGGGGGCTTACCGCAAAGGATCAGATCCAAAGGTGGATCGTGCGATTGCTATCTATCCTGAGCTGGAGGCGTTTTTGAGCCAGCAACGGAATGAGCGAACTAGTATTGAGGAGGGCTATGAAATGCTTAAGACAATAATAGAGCAAGCAGAAGCACAAGAAACCAATATAGACTTGAGTTGAGTAATGAGTATGAGTAAGGAGTATAAGTGATGAAATCACGTAATGAGGGTCTAATTAGACTCAAGAAATTTAATGTCGATGAAAAACGTCGTCAATTATCGCAAATTGAAATGATGATTGGTGATTTTGAACGTATGGCATCTGAATTAGATCAGCAAATCGAAATTGAGCATCAAAAAACGGGCATCTCTGATGTTGCGCATTTTGCTTATTCAACATTTGCCCGCGCTGCTATTACAAGGCGTGATAATTTGATCAATTCAGCCAAGGATATGAGAGTGCAAGAAGAGGCAGCGCAAGATGCGTTGGCGGAGGCGCTTGAAGAATTAAAAAAGTTTGAATTGCTTGACGAGCGCGAAAATAAACGTGTTTTGGCAGAGCAAGCAAAACACGAACAAGATGAATATGATGAAATTGCCCGTATGCGGCATATGAGTAAATAGCACTCTAAGTTCAATTAACTCAGCTCTTTAGCAGCTAGCAGATAACTTCTGCTAGTTGCTTTGTGCTGTCTAAAATACCTCTACGTAATCAATACGGATAGACTAGATTTTTTGATTGTTTATAAATAAGCAAGAATTTTAGAAGTGGAGAAAAATAATGAGTGATATTAGTGGAATTTCAACGGCTCAGAATTTTGATGTAAATAAAAGCAAACAAAGTGATGTTGCTGCTTTTGCAGCCATTACAGATGAAGTAACTATAAATTCTGCCAGAGGGGATAACGACAAATCTGCTGATTTTGATCCTTCATCAATTAAAACTCCAAAAGATGTTAATTCTGATAATATTAAAACGTATGCGCAAGCAATAGCGGTTTTGGATCAAGATGTTGTGCTTGTTAACGTTGCAAAAGAAGTTAGAAATTTTATAGACGCAAACCCTGATTTACCACAAGGTTGGGGTTTTAAAACCGAAGGTGATGCTTTAGCAGCATATCATGATCCAAACTCGAATTTTCCTAAAAAGCAGGCTATTGAAGATTACTTAAAATCTGGCGTACTGCCCGCTGGTGAATATACAAATAATAATATGGAACTGAATACTTCTCAATATTATTTTGGTGATTAGAGTTTATCAATTATAAATAAGTCGTTAATTCTTGTGCTTGATGCAATAACCTATGGTTGTTTGTTTTAAGCATTTTAGCATTTGATTTCTTCTTTCTCCCCACAATATGGCTGAGGATTTGTTGCATAACTGAAATGACGAATATGTCTCTGCGAGGAGGCGTAACCGACGTGGCAATCTAGAATGTTGGAGTTAAACCAATAGTTTCTGGATTGCTTCGCTTTGCTCGTAAGACGGTGTGGCATGGGTGGGTTTGGGTTAAGTTGGTCAATAGTGGGTTAAGCCCGATAATGACGAAGTAGAGCTAAGCCGAAAAATAATGATTTCACTAAAGCTCAATGTAAAAAATACTTGACATCAAGTATGATATATTTTACTTAATGTAAAAACCACATTACTTTTATTTTGCCAATGCAGTGAGAAAACCATGCCCTATCAACAAAAAAGCAATTATATTTCGCTTATTACGACTATTATTATTTTTGGAATCTATTATTTTTTTATTTTTCAATTTTATCATGAAGGACGTTTTGAGGGGGCTGGAGCTAATGCTTTAATTGGCAAATCTATTCTTTGGTTAATCGCTGGTGGTGTTATCATTAACATCGTAGCTCATATTTTATTTGCCATTATTTTTGCAATGATTACAAACGAAGCAGAGCCTGATTATTTAGTTGATGAGCGTGATAAATTGTTTGAACTCAAAGCTTTACGTGTCGCATATTATATAATTGGTTTTGGTTTTATTGCTTCAATGGTTGCTTTGGCTATGGGGCAAAGTGTTTTTATAACTATCAACATCTTACTTTTATTCACAGCTATTGCTGGCATTGTTGAAAGTTTCATGCAGATATATTTCTATCGCAGAGGATTTTGAGGTGAGCAAAACTGCGGTCAGCAATAATATAAGAAAATTGCGTTTTGAGCATGATGAAATGACGCAAAAGAAGCTAGCTACGATTGTTGGCGTAACTCGTCAGACAATCGTAGCAATAGAAAAAGCTAAATATGCGCCTTCGCTCGAATTGGCATTTCTGATTGCGCGAGCATTTAATAAGCCGCTGGAGGAAGTTTTTATCTTTGAGGGCGAAGAGGTGAGCGCACAAAATCCTCCATAAAATATAGACTAAATACTTATAAACGCTCCACCCAAACTACTAAATTAGTCATTTCGCTATTTGCGTCAAGGGTGAAACCTTGCCTGCATAAACAACAGATCCATGGGCAATCAAATAAATTAAAAAAGGAAAACAACATGATTAACTCTAAAACTAATATACAAACCACAGGTCGCCTTGTTGGTTTTTTTCTCATACTGGCTTTGCTAGCCAATCTTGTGGGCAGTGAATTGCTCGATGCCATTGTTATTGCTCCAGATTATCTTAATGCAGCATTTTCTGCTCGCACTAGCATTGTTATGGGCATGCTACTTGAACTTATTTCCGCTGCCTCAGTGGTCGGTGTTTTAGTGCTGGTTTATCAAACATTCAAAAATATCAGCCCAAAAATTGCACTTGCATATTTTAGCTTTCGCCTGCTTGAGCCAGCAATCACCATAAGCATTATTTTAGCCTCTATGGCGATATTGAGCCTAAGCGGGCAGTATCTATCTGCTGGCGGCGCAGAAGTGGGTTATTTTGCTGTTATGGGGCAAGTATTCTTAGATATTCGCAACTGGGCTCTAATGATTTATATCGTCATTTTTTCAATCGGGGCGGTGTTATTTTACTCTTTATTGTTCAAATCACGCTCTGTGCCACGTCTTTTTCCTATCTGGGGATTTGTGGGCGTTGCGCTTTTGCTTGGTGGCAGTCTGTATGAAATGTTTGGATTTGCTGCCGATCCAATGATCTACGGCATGGTCACTGGTTTGAATGAAATTGCTCTGGGGCTTTGGTTGTTAATCAAGGGTTTTGCTAATCCATTGAAAGGAGAATCACAATGATTACAGATAGAAAAACCGCAATAAATATAGGTATATTATTTATCCTTGCGACCCTTATGGGCATCTTGATGGCAGGAATGGTTGGTCCAATAATCGGTGACGAATATTACCTAACAAAGATATCTAATAATTCGGGTATTGTGCAAATTTCAACATTACTCAACTTAGTAATGGTAAGCGCAGTTGTTGGTATTGCAGTGCTTATTTACCCAATCCTCAAAAGAGAAAACCACGCCCTTGCGATTGGTTATCTTAGTGCCAGAATTGTCGAGGGCACAGTGCTGATCTTAGCAAGTGTTTCATGGTTGCTTTTGATAAATCTTAGTGTTGAGTTTGTGCAAGCTGGGCAGCCAGAGGGCGCACTTTTTCAAATATTGGGCGACCTCTTGGTCAATATGGGTGATATAACCTTTATGTTTGGTGCTGGAATTGCTTTTTCTATCAGTGCATTGATATTAAATTATGCGCTCATGCAGAGCAGAATTATTCCTAAATTTATATCTATTTGGGGGTTTATTGCTGCCCTGTTATTTTTAATATTGAATATGATGAAAATTATGGGAATATCAATCTTTGCCGCTGAGGTAGCATTCACAATTCCCATAGCCCTCAATGAAATGGTTTTGGCATTTTGGTTGATCTTTAAGGGATTTAACTATGCAGCTGTTGATAAATTTATAAAAGAAGATAGATAATGGAGTGCTGACTTAATAGAGTAAATAATTTCTAACTATTGTTACAATATTATAATGGATATATTATTGTAACAAAAAGGCAGTTATATTATTTTTAAGGATTGAGTTTGTTCGTTTCAGTGTTTGACATGTTTAAGATTGGTATTGGTCCTTCTTCGTCCCACACAATGGGGCCGATGGTGGCGGCTTTTCGTTTTGTTCAAAAAATCAAAACCGCTTCAATATCTGCTAATAATCCAAGCCTAAAAGTCACTTTATTTGGCTCGCTCGCTTATACTGGGGTTGGGCATGGAACTTATGGTGCTATTTTGGCGGGGTTGTTGGGTTTTTTACCTGATGAAGAATTGGGCGAAGATTATGAAAAATCACTTGTTAAATTAAAGGCGCAAAAGTGGCTGGGTATCGCCAATAAACAATTTTGCTTTGATGCTGAGCAAGATATTATTGCCGATAAAAAAACCAAAAAACCTCTGCATGCAAATGCCCTAAGTTTTGAGATTTTTGATGCTGCTGGTGTGGTTTTTTTAAGCGAAACTTATTATTCTGTTGGTGGTGGGTTTATTATGGACGAGCAGGAAATTAACGCTCCAACCAAAGAAACTACAAAAGAGGATATTCCATTTCCATTTCATAACGCCAAAGAAATGCTTGAAATGGGAAAGCGTGCGAACCTTTCTATTGCGCAAATGAAGCAGGCAAATGAGTTGGTTTTTCGCTCAAAACAAAGGTTGCAAACTCGCTTAAACCAAGTGTGGCAAGTGATGAATAACTGTATTGAAAGCGGTCTTAAAACTAACGGAATTTTGCCCGGAGGTCTAAACGTAAAAAGGCGAGCAGGGGCGATTTATACTGCACTTAAAGGCGAAGCAGGGCGAAATGATGCGCCGCTTCATAGTGCAATAGATTGGCTAAGCGCTTATGCAATGGCAGTGAATGAGGAGAATGCGGCAGGTGGTCGAGTGGTCACTGCGCCAACTAATGGAGCGGCGGGGGTGTTGCCTTCGGTGATAAAATATTATCTTGAGCATGTGCCGAACTCGAGCGAAAATAAAGTGCCAGATATGCTATTCACAGCGGCAGCAATAGGCGGCTTGATTAAATATAACGCTTCAATTTCAGGCGCAGAAGTTGGCTGCCAAGGCGAAATCGGCTCGGCCTCTGCAATGGCAGCAGCAGCGCTTTGTTATGCGCTGGGCGGCACCAACGAGCAAATAGAAAACGCCGCCGAAATAGCACTAGAACATCACCTCGGCATGACGTGCGATCCAATAAAAGGCTTGGTGCAAATCCCCTGTATCGAAAGGAATGGTATGGGGGCGATTAAAGCAGTCGCTGCGGCTTCGCTTGCAATTCACGGCGATGGCACACACCTAGTTTCGCTTGATGCGTGCATTGAGACAATGCGAGTTACGGGGCGAGATATGGACATGCGATATAAGGAGACCTCGTTGGGTGGGCTTAGTGTTTCGGTGGTGGAGTGTTGAAGTTCACCCATTGCGATGATAATATTGCTTTTTAAGTTACCCCCACCCTCAATCCCTCCCCGCAAGGGGGAGGGAGGGGATAGATTTTCTTTTAGTTTCTAGGGTTTTGCCAGTATATTTAGCTTTTATTATTTCCAAAATTGAAAATGATAATTACTAAACTTAACCTCCCTCCCCCTTGCGGGGAGGGATTGAGGGTGGGGGTTAGAATAAAGATATGGGTGGGGGTTAGAATAAAGATATGGGTGGGGGTTACAGAAAAAAACATGGGTGGGGGTTAGATAAATAAAGCGAGTGGGGATAGAGTGATATTTATAAATAACTTCAATAGACAAATCGTATCAATTTTTATATTTCTCAACAAAATTGCGCAATATCTTTTTGGGCATATCAATATTCTCCGCCCGAACCATTTCTATCAATTTTTCCGCATCATCAGGCGCAAAATAGCCGTGATTTTTGTAAATATTTATCCGCAATTCAAACTCTTTTTCGTCAGCCTCGGGGTGAAATTGGGTGGCATAGACATTTGATTTATATCTTATCATTTGAAATGGGCAAGTGGTGGATCTTACCAGATTTACACAATCTGGTGGCAAAGATTGTACCGCTTCTTTATGCCCGACAAATGCCCTGAAATTTGTAGCAACACCAACAAGCATATCATCATTTTTACCCGCCGCAGTCAAAGCGCAATCAGTTGCGCCAACTTCTTCGCTATATTTTTCTTTTGATACATCACCGCCCAAATGATGCGCCAAAATTCCAATGCCATAACAGCACCCTAAAAATGGAAAATCACGGGTTTCAATTTCCCCCATCATACCCATAACAGCATCTTCTATTGCTTTTTCAATTACGGGTTTTTTATCTATAGGATCACTAACACAACCCGGACCACCGCCAACAATCACGCCGCTATAATCATCTAATTTCAGATGACTAATGAGGGGATTTTGATCAAGCCTGATGCGATGCACGTCTTTTTTCTCAAGCCCGCTTTGCGCTAAAATAGCGTTAAACTCGCTATCGGACGCTTCTGTTTCAGGGCGTAATTGCAGAATAAGAAATGGTCTCATTTACGTTTTTACACCACCATCAGCCAGCATTTTTTCAACTACTGAAATTGCCTGTGTATTGCGCTCTTCCCAATCGCCAGAAATAAGCGTGTAACTGGCGTTAAACTTATCTAATTTTGCTTTTATTTTTTCAAAAAACTCGTTCCGAACTTCTTGTTTTCCATAATAACGTAACGGGTCTTCTTCCCATGGCGTGTTGGCATCAAGTAACAAATAATGATCGGGTAATTCAATGCGAGCTTCCAAATCTTCCAAAGATTGCCCAAGCAACATCTCCGCCCAAACAGCGGTTAATAATACGTCGGTATCTTCAAATAAAATTGGGCCCGCTTTCATTGAAAGCGTTTTTCTATGCGCAATATGTCCATCGGCAATAAAGTGTAATTCTTCATCCTTATAACTCCCCTGTTGGCGAAATCTTTCATATGGGCGACCATATTCTGGCACATAAGGACCGCCAAATTTTTGCGCCAAAATATCCGCCATATAAGATTTACCAGTGCTTTCTGGTCCAATCATAGTTAGGCGTTTTTGAAAATATGGGCGCACGTAAGATGGAATAGAAGCCCAGTTTTCAAACGGCTTTTGTCGAATTTCATCAGAATTTGCAGGATAAGCCATCCACATCGGATCAAGAATAAAATGCTGTGCGTCTAAATCCTTAGCCAAGCGAACTAGATATTCTTCTGAGCCGATTACTCTATCAATTGGTGCAGGGTGAAAACCACGAATAATTTTCGCCCATTTTGGATTATCAGAAGCAAGCGGATTTTTGCCGTTATTACACACGATAACCCGAGCTTGGGGAAAAAGGCTCTCAACCCAAGATTGGCGAATAGCAGGTGCAATCGGATCGCAATCAGAAGTAGAAAGAATAATAGTCAGGCTATCAACCAAATAAGATGCAGTGCGAATAAGCGCCACATGCCCCAAATGCGGGGGCATAAATTTCCCCAAAATTACACCAGTTGTCGCCATGCTTTTTCCTTTTTGGGCAACTTAAATAGCTGGGAGGGATTTTGCAAGTTAGTAAATATTGAAGTCACTTGTTTTATATGTAATAAACAAAATAAACGCTCACGTCATTGCGGCGCTCGCCGCAATAACGGCGAAGGATATGGAGGGTGATTAAAAGAGTGAGAACTAAATATTACCTTCTAAACACTACCAACCGTTTGCAATTTAACCCTTGGGTGAACCTCATTCTGGCTCATCACCACTGTTTGCGGCCTAAAGCGCTCAATGATTGCTCGCACGTGCGGGCGGATATTTGGCGAGGTTATTAATACTGGTAATTCGCCCATTTGTGCGGCATTTTCAAATGCATTTTGAATTGAAACAATAAACTCTTGCAAGCGAGAAGGTGCCATTGCGAGGTGGCGATTATTGCCCTCGCCAACCATTGCCTCAGCAAAATCACGCTCCCATTGTGGGGTGAGCGTAAGCAAGGGCAAAGTATTGTTGGCATTAAGATTTGCCGCACATAATTGGCGAGCAAGTCGTGAGCGAACATGTTCGGCAATAAATTGTGGGCTAGCACCCGGTGCGGCAATTTCGGCAATGCCTTCAAGAATAGTTGGAAGGTCACGAATTGAAATTCTTTCAGTAAGTAAAATTTGTAAAATCCGCTGAATGGTTGAAACAGAAATCTGCCCTGGCACTAAATCTTCCACCAATTTTTGCTGATTTTCGTCTAAGCCTTTAAGCAAAGACTGCACATTGCCATAAGAAAGCAAATCAGCAACATTGCTTTTTAGCACTTCAGTTAAATGGGTAGAAATAACCGTAGAAGGGTCAATAATAGAATAGCCCTTAAGTTCTGCCTCATCACGAATTGCAGGTTCAATCCAAGTGGCGGGAAGACCAAAAGTTGGCTCAACAGTTTGATTGCCCGGTAAATCTATTGGGCTACCAGCAGGATCCATCACCATAAGTAGGTTAGAATAAACTATCCCTTCGCCCGCATCTACTTCTTTAATTTTAACCTTATATTGGTTTGGCTCAAGCTGCATATTATCAAGTATTCGCACAGGCGGCATGACAAAACCAAGGTCGATAGCAAGCTGACGGCGCAGTGCTTTAATTTGATCGGTCAGTTTATCATTGCCATTTTCATCACGTACCATTTCTAATAAGCCATAACCGAGTTCAAGTTTTAACTCATCAATTTTTAGACTATCCGAAATTGGTGCTTCTGCAGATGGCTCATTTTCTTCCGCTAGAGCGTGTGCTTTTTCGGTTGTTTCTTCTAATTTTGCAGCAGCATTTTTCTTACTAGATTTAAATGATAAATAACCCGCCGCACTCGCTAATGCTAAAAATGGAAAAATGGGCATGCCCGGTAAAAACGCAAGAATAACCATAACCGCAGATGACATGCCAAGTGCTTTTGGATAGCTAGTAAATTGTTTTGCCATCGCTTTATCAGCACTGCCACTTACACCCGCTTTGGACACAAGTAAACCTGCCGCAATCGAAACAATAAGCGCTGGAATTTGACTAACAAGACCATCACCAACCGTAAGCAAAGTATAATTATTTGCCGCCTCGCCAAAGCCCATATCTTGTTGGGTAACTCCTATGATAATCCCGCCAAGCACATTAATAAACGTAATCAGAATGCCCGCAATAGCGTCACCACGAACAAATTTAGATGCGCCGTCCATTGCGCCAAAAAATGAACTTTCATCTTCTAATTCTTTACGGCGAGAGCGGGCTGCATCTTCATCAATTAGTCCTGCGCTAAGGTCGGCATCAATCGCCATTTGCTTGCCGGGCATAGCGTCAAGGGTAAAGCGGGCGGCAACTTCGGCGATACGACCAGAACCTTTGGTAATAACAATGAAATTCACAATCACCAAAATGCCAAATACAATCATGCCGATAACAAAATTGCCATTCATTACAAAATTGCCAAATGCCTCAATCACGTTGCCAGCAGCACCAGTTCCCTGATGTCCATTTGCCAAAATTAAGCGAGTGGAGGCAAGGTTAAGCGCTAGCCGCAACATGGTGGCAATTAGCAAAATAGTGGGGAAAGCAGAAAATTCTAACGCTTTATTGATAAATAACGATGTCATCAAAATCAATACAGAGAAAATGATTGAAACCGCCAACAACACATCAAGCATAAAGGCGGGAAGCGGTAAAATCAACACCACAATAATCGTCATTACACCAATAGCTAATGCAATATCAGATTGTTTTAATAGGTTAAATATACCGCTAAGCGAAAAGGGTGAAGCGGGTTTGTCATTACCTATATCAGCTGAATTTGAAATATCGCTCATAAACTAAACTATTCCTAAGCTACTGAAGATCGTTGTTCGCCATGCTTTGGAATTTCTGCCCCATCGTCACTATATTGATTGAGTTTATTTCTTAAAGTGCGAATAGAAATTCCTAAAATATTGGCGGCGTGGGTTCTATTGCCCAAGCAATGCCCAAGCGTATCAATAATAAGCTCACGCTCAACATCGGCAACCGTGCGCCCAACCATTGCTCTTGCAATATTTTCAGCGGTTTGTGCTGCTTGGTTTGCTAAAGTATTTTCACGTGCCGCTTGCGATAATTCAGTACCATCGGGCATACGAATTGCGTCACTACCAATTTCATCGCTTTGCGAAAGTAATACTGCTCGATGCAAAGTATTCTCTAATTCACGAACATTACCCGGCCATGGTGCATTCTCAAGGTCTTTTCTTGCACCTGCATTAAGAATGCGAGTAGGAAGACCATTTGCTTCTGAATATTTTTTAATAAAATGCTCAGCCAAAATTAAAATATCACCAATCCGCTCACGTAATGGTGGAAGCTTAAGGTTCACAACATTTAAGCGAAATAACAAATCTTCCCGAAAACTGCCATCTTTCACTGCCTCGTCAAGATTGCGATTAGAGGTTGCAATGATGCGAATATCAACTGCAATCGGCTTGCTTCCACCAACTCTATCAATTAAGCGTTCTTGAATTGCTCTAAGCAATTTTGCTTGTAAGCGAGCGTCCATTTCAGAAATCTCATCAAGCAATAATGTGCCGCCACTAGCTTCTTCAAACTTCCCAATACGCTTGGCGATAGCACCAGTAAAAGCACCTTTTTCATGTCCAAATAACTCTGATTCAAGCAATGCTTCGGGGATAGCAGCACAGTTGATTGAGATAAAAGGTTTTGCGGCGCGTTTTGAATGGGCATGTAAATGTTTCGCCATCACTTCTTTACCAGTTCCGCTTTCACCTGTAATTAAAACACTAGCGTCAGAATTTGCAATCTGCTCGGCTAGCTTTACAACCTTTGCCATTGCAGGATCACGATAAAGCAAGTCAGTTGATTCTTTGGCAACTGCGGCAATCACGGCGGCAATTAATTCGGCATCGGGCGGCAGAGGAATATATTCTTTTGCCCCAGAGCGAATAGCGTTTACGGCAGCGGCGGCATTAGTTTCTGTGCCACATGCAACAAGCGGAATATGAATTCTCTCATTCTTCAAAGCATTAAGCAATTTAGGAATATCGCTCATCACATCAACCAATAATAAATCAGCGCCCCGTCCCGCTCTTAATGAAGCGAGCGCAATTTCAATAGTGTGAGCATGTGCAACACTTGCCCCACCGTCCATTGCTAGTTTTGTTGCCTCGGTAAGCTGTCCTTCAAGCGCACCAATAATTAAAAGCCGCATTTTATTTCCCCTTTATGCTTTGGTTAAGAAGCTTTGATAATCTCTGTCATGGTTACGCCAAGCTTGCCCTCAATGAGAACAATCTCACCACGTGAAACAAGCCTATCATTAATGAAAATATCAATAGGCTCACCAACCTGCCTATCAAGCTCAACCACCGTGCCAACGTCCATTTTTAATAGTTTAGAAACAGGCATTTTTGCACGCCCCAAAACTACAGAAACCCTAACAGGCACATCAAAAACTGTCTCAAGATCTTCGGCAGCTTTATCTTCTTCAAATTCTTTTATTTCTGAATCTGAAACATTCATTTCTTCTAATTCAGATGTTATACTATTTGCTGAAACATTGTCTGTTTCCTCAGCCTGTGGTGTAGCTTTTATTTTCTCTTCATCAATATTGTTATCGCCAATAGGTGAGAAGTCAATATCTCCTAAATCGTCTATATCATCGCTCATTCGTCATTCTCCATTTTCTGGATAGTAGCACATTTATTTTCATCATCATTTGGTTGAATTACTAAAATTTTATGTGCCTTTAGATAGTTATTAATTGCATTATCTATTTGCATATTTATTGCCTTGCAATCTCTAATAAGACCGCCGTCTGCCCATTCTATTTTCCCATCGCTAAGCGCAATATCAGGATCACCCATAACAACTAATTTACCTGAAAACCCAGAAATTTGAATTTGTTGTTCAGCTACTTCTTGGCTAATTTTAGCCAAATCTGGGTGACAGCGAATAACCAAATGCGGGGCATCTTCAAGTGAGGTTAAACATTCTTTTATTAACGCCTCTAACTCAACTTGAGGCTGAGCATCAATTAGTTTGGAAGCAAGTTTACGCCCTATACTTGTGCTAAGATTAATCGCATGGGTAAGTGCTTCTTTTTCTAATTGTTCACGATTATTTGAAATTTTTATACACTCAGAAACTAATTTGTTAGCAGCACTTAACAAGTTTTGTGTTTCTCTAATTTGCTTGCCGTTTTCGCCTTCCCTAAAGCCTTTTTGATAACCCTCTTGGCGAGCTTTTTCAACCATTTGTGCAATATCTTCATCGCTAACAACACGAGTGTTTTTAGGTTTTTCTCCCATATCAAGATCAAAAATATATTTTGCGGGTGCAATAGCCATGATTAAGAAATCATCTCCTCTGTGCCATTAGCTTTGGCAATAACAATTTCACCCCGAGCAGAAAGATCTTTTGCAGTCGATACAATTTTGGCCTGCATTTCATCAACATCTTTTAAACGAACAGGCCCCATTGCGTCCATGTCATCAATCATTAATTTTGCTGCACGGGCAGACATGTTCGAGAGGAAAAATTCTTTCACACTTTCATTCGCCCCCTTAAGTGCCAACGCAGTTTCTTTTTTATCTACAGCTTGTAATAATGTTTGAATTGCTGTGCTATCTAGGCGAGCAAGATCTTCAAATGTGAACATTAATTCTTTTATCCGCTCAGCACTATCGCGATTATTATCTTCAAGCGAAGTCATAAAGCGTGCTTCAGTTTGTCGATCAAAAGAGTTAAAAATTTCTGCCATTTGCTCATGACTATCCCGACGTTGAGTATGCGATAGGGTAGACATAAATTCGGAGCGAAGGGTTGATTCAATTTTTTCCAAAATCTCTTTTTGCACAGGATCAAGCGCCAGCATTCTTTGCACAACATCAAGTGCTAATTCTTCAGTTAATATGCCAAGCACACGTGAGGCATGATCGGTTGAAATTTTTGAAAGCACCACAGCAATAGTTTGCGGATATTCATTTTTAAGATAATTTGCTAAAATATCTTCTTGCACATTTGAAAGTTTCTCCCAAATATTGCGCCCAGCTGGCCCACGGATCTCTTCCATAATAGTATCAACTCTATCAGATGTTAAAAATGATAATAATAGTTGTTCGGTGCTTTCAGCATTTCCTGAAATAGAGCCAGTTGAAGAAACTTTAGTTACAAATTCAATCAATAAATCATCAAGCATTTGTTGGGTGATTGAGCCAAGGCTGACCATTGCGCGAGATAGCTGACGAATTTCTATTTCGTCAAGCTCTTGCCAAATTGGTTTTCCATTATCAGGGCCAAGCGAAAGCAAAAGCACAGCGGCTTTTTCATCACCCTTAAGATCTCGTTGAGTTGCGCCATCACCAACCACTAACCCTTTGAGAGACGTCTGATTTTGATCTGCTTGAAGTGCATTTTCAGCCATAATAATTAAGCTGCCTCCCCAAGCCAGTTACGAACAATAAGCGCCGATTGTTTAGGATTTTCTGTAATCACGTCACCAACATCTGTTAATGCTTTATTTTGTTCAGCGCCAATTCGCTTTGCTTGCCCAACCCATGCTGCAGATTGCGGTGGAATAGCGACTTCTTCGCCATTTTCATTTATTTGAGCAGGTGCTTGTGTAACTGGCATTCCTTGTGCATTTATTTGTTGCCCCTGTGCGTTCACATGAACCTCTGCACTTGGAGCAAGTGCAATTGGCTCACCCTCTGGCTCTAAAACTCTTTTTACTAATGGGCGCAAAACAAAGAATAATAGAGCAATTGAGATTAATAATGTCACGGCCATTTCAGCGGCATTCATAATGTCATCACGAGTGAAATCAAACATACCAGGAGCAGCAGTTCCTAAATTTGTTAACTCAGGGCGCTCAGCAAATTGCATGTTTATAACTTCAACTTGATCGCCACGAGTGGCATTAAAGCCAATAGCTGAGCGGATTAAAGACGTTAGCTGAGTGATTTCTTCTTCAGTTCTTGGCTCATAAGTTGAAGCACCATCTGCCCCCGTAATATATCGCCCATCAACAACAACTGCCACAGACATACGTTTGATTGATCCAGCTTCTTTTACTTCTGTTTGGACGGTTTTTGAAATTTCATAATTTGTTATTTCTTCGGTAGTTTTTGAATTTTCAGAAGTTCCATTATTTCTTGCCCCCCCAGCGTCTTCGCCAGGCAATTCATTGCCAACACTAACAGCACCTTGTATGCTCGGGCCGTTTGCTTCATTTGCTAATTCACGTATTTGCGAAGATCGAACAACCTGACTTTCAGGATCATAACTCTCTAATGTTTTGGTTGAGCGGTTAAGATCAACTTCAGCACTTACCTGCACTCTCGCTCTACCTGGTCCAAGTATACTGGAGAGTATTTCTTCAATTCGAGTGCGAGTGAGATTCTCAATATTAAGGGTGCGCTCTTGCATTCGAGATGCAACGACGCCAATTCCATCTCCATCGCCTGCGCCCGATGCTAATAATCTTCCTGCATCATCAACAATTGAAACTCTTTGTGGGGTTAAACCTTCAATTGCACTAGATGTCATGTGCTGAATAGCACGAATTTCTGAAGCTGATAATTCACCACGAACGCTTAAAACAATCGAAGCGGTTGGATCTTTTTTATCACGGCGAAAAAGTTCACGTTCAGGCAATACAAGATGAACTCGAGCAGTTTTTATTCGAGCAAGTGAAGAAATAGTACGAGCTAATTCGCCCTCAAGCGCTCTTATTTGATTAATATTTTGAACAAATGAGGTTGCGCCAAGCGTATTTTGCTTGTCAAATATTTCATAACCAACTTGCCCACGAGATGGCAGACCGCTTCCTGCTAAACTCATACGAATTTGCGTAATCTTATCGCGCGCAACTAAAATAGTTTCACCCTCAGCCCGTAATTCATAATCAATATTTTGCGACTGCAGCTCGCTAACAATCGCCGCACTATCGTCAAAAGTAAGCCCCGAATAAAGCGGTGCCATTTGTGGGGAAGAAAACCTAAACATAATAAAGGCAAAAAATCCAAGCAACATAACCGCAACAACAACCATTGCTGCAATTCGCGCTAAGCCTAAACGATTAAACAACCCTGCAACATTTTCCACTAAACACACCCAAAATCAAATAATGACAACTCATGCAGAATCTTTACACAAGCACTGGGCAAAATTTACCTAGTAGATGGTAAACAAGTTATTAACGATAAGTTCCATTTTGATATTTTGTTGGTTTTTGCATGTTTTTTTGGCGTATAACATTAGGCATGGGGCAAAACATGCCTATAATGTTCAAATAATTTTAGTAAAAACAGCACAAATACCCGCCTAAGAATTTAGGCAGGTGATTGTATGAAGGCAATTTTGCTAGAATTTAGCGGTAATGCTGAATCCACGTGGTTCTCAAACCAGCCAAGCCATGACTATCAATTGCGGCTTGCCAGTTAAGAAACTCATCAACACTTAAAGTGTAGCGTTCACATGCTTCTTCAAGGCTTAATAGTCCGCCACGTACGGCAGCAACTACTTCAGCTTTACGTCGGATAACCCAACGTCTTGTTGTTGTGGGGGGGAGATCTGCGACGGTTAACGGTGAACCATCAGGACCTATTACATATTTTACTCTTGGACGCATTTGTATGGTCATTTTACTCACTTACTTTTACTTGACCTGAACTAGAATTCAACCATACACTCATTCACTTAAGAATTAACTAAAGCGTTGGTTACGATTAATTAAGAATTTTATTTGCTCATATATATTCTTAATATACGTGATATTTTGAGAATTCATGATAGCCTGATTTAATCAAATAACTTACCCGTTACGGCACGGCAAATTTTATTTGTTTTTTGTGATATAATTGGGCGATTTTCTCTTGTTTAGTTTTAATTTTTTTATGACAGTCCCAAACAAAAAAGGGCGCATTGATTGCGCCCTTAAAATTACTATCAAGAAAAACTAGAGCCCTAAAACTCAGCCCATTCTTCATCTTGTTTTACTGCCGCATTGCCGTTTGAGAGATATGCTTTTGCTGCATGTTTTACTTTTGCTTTAAGTGCTTTTATGCCGCCAGCAGGTTTTGCCTCTGCCGGTTTATCTGACGCA
>Ga0256834_1001339_pt1 | contig 16884 bp, 14 predicted proteins | sample 4281140metaG_FD_190536 | JGI IMG/M metagenome (GOLD analysis project Ga0256834, IMG submission 190536) | Hydrothermal vent microbial communities from East Pacific Rise, Pacific Ocean - 4281-140 | ecosystem: Environmental > Aquatic > Marine > Hydrothermal vents | place: Pacific Ocean: East...
ATTGAATCTGTGATTGAAATACTTCCTGCGAACAATGACAAAGACAATAAACTAAATAAAAATATTTTTTTAATCATATTAAAAGCTCCTATAGACAAATTCTCGGCAAAGAATTTGTCTATGAGACGAATTCATATCCAAACTGAACGAATACGCCTTATTCTATTATTTTTTTGATTATATCACAAGAATGTCATTCAAATGTCACCACACGATATCTTAAATTATTATATCGAAGAAACATAAACCGAATATTAAAAAATATATTTAATATATAAAAGTGTTTATTATAATAAATGCCCCAACTGCTCTTTTTTTGTTTGCAAATACTTTTCATTATAAGGGTTTGAAGCGATCTGGATAGGAATACGTTCTACGATCTCAATATCAGGCAAGCTCTCGATTTTGGCCGGGTTGTTGGTAAGTAGTTTGAGCCTTTTAATACCAAAATGTTTTAGAATGAACTCGACGATCTCATAGGTACGTTCATCTGCTCTGAATCCCAGCTGGTGATTGGCAGCAACCGTATCGTAGCCTGTATCCTGCAGAGCATAGGCATTGACTTTGTTGAGCAGGCCGATATTCCGACCCTCCTGACGATGGTAGATGATCATCCCGCCCTCTTTCGCAATGAGCTCTTGTGCATAAGCCAGCTGTTCACCGCAGTCACACTTCACTGAAGTAAGTGCATCACCGGTCAGGCACTCAGAATGTACACGGACGATAGGGGCATCTATCTCTTTAAGGTTTTGGGTAAAAAGTGCCAAATGTTCTTTGCCTGAAGCATCTTTAAATGCTTGTATATTGAAAATGCCGTGTTTGGTCGGTAAAGTTGCGATCTGTGAGATTTCAATGTTATTCATGACGGAATTATACAGAAAGAATTAGTAATTAGTAATTAGTAATTGATAATTAGGCCTAAAGTTGTAGAAATTTTGTGTAAAATGTCATATAAATATTTTGAAGGCAAATTATGTTCGCACGTTTTAGAAGAAAAAGAATCCATCCTGTTTTAAGAGATCTGTTACAAGAGACCCATCTTTCTGTCAATGATTTCATTTATCCGCTTTTTGCAAGAAGTGGTTCAGGCATTAAAGATGAAGTGAGCTCTATGCCGGGTGTATTCCAGATGAGTATTGATGAGATCGTGAAAGAGTGTAATGTGCTTAAAAATCTGGGCATTCGATCCATCATTCTTTTTGGGATCCCGGATACGAAAGATTCTGTCGGTTCCGATGCCATGTGTGAACACGGGATCATCGCAGAAACAGTGAGAGCGATCAAGGCTGCACATCCTGACATGTTTGTTGTCACAGACCTCTGTTTTTGTGAATACACAGACCATGGACACTGCGGTGTACTCGACCCTGTACTTGAAACGGTTGACAATGACATTACACTTGACAACTTGGCAAAACAGGCAGTGATCCATGCCAAAGCCGGCGTTGATATGATCGCACCATCAGGAATGATGGACGGAATGATACAAGCCATCAGAGGCGGACTTGACGGAGCAGGTTTCGAGAACCTTCCAGTCATGTCCTACTCTAGCAAATTTGCTTCAGCCTACTACGGACCGTTCAGAGATGTGGCAGAAAGTTCTCCAAGTTTCGGGGACAGAAGATCTTACCAGATGAATCCGGCAAACAGGAACGAAGCAATTTTGGAATCAGTAGAAGATGAAAAAGAGGGTGCGGACATTCTCATGGTCAAACCTGCCCTTGCCTACCTTGATATTGTGCGTGATGTAAAGAACAACACCTCTTTGCCCTTGGCTGTTTACAATGTCAGCGGTGAATACTCCATGCTTAAAATGGCTGCCAAAGCAGGAGTGCTCGACTATGACAAAGTGATGATGGAAACGCTTATGGCATTTAAACGTGCCGGTGCAGATATTATCATTACGTACCATGCAAAAGAGGCTGCGGTACTTTTACAAAAATAGATGCATAGTAAAAATAAAGCCGGTGCCTTTTTTGCCCTACTTATTATTTTCCTTGTAGCATTCATCCTGTATTGGGGTAGTACAAAACCTGTTTCTGTCATTATTCAGGCAGGACATGAAGAGCGTACCTCCGGCAATACCGGTGCTACGAGTTCACTCTATAAAGAAACAGAATGGAATACCTTTGTTGCCAATGAAGTCACGAAACAGTTGAGATCATGGGATATTGATGTCAAACGTATTCCAGCTAAAGTACCTTTTCTTAAAGCTAAAATCGCAGTTTCTATCCACTTTGACTCAGCCAAGAGAGTATGCCACTCCGGAGCATCTATAGGCTACCCCAATAAAGATTCCTATGGCTTTGCACGACAGTGGGAAAAACTTTATAAAGCCTACTACCCTTTCAGATGGCATCAAGACAATTTCACAGAGAACCTGAAACACTATTATGCATACAGGAAAATTGATGCTGAGAAGTTTTTAGTGCTTGAACTTGGAGAGATCACCTGTGATGAACAGACCAAATGGCTCAAACCCCGACTTAAAAAAATTGCACACCTTATCGCCTATGCCATTGCCACAGAACTTGGGAAGAAAGTGCCTAAACCGGTTTTATAATAACTTTCAACCCTTTTATGGTAAAATAATCTCTTTTAAATTTTTAGCCCCCAAATGATGGTTAGAATAAGGATAGTCCTATGAGACATTTTTTAACACTCAAAGATTTCACTAAAGAAGAGATCTTGGAGATGATCACACTGGCACAAAAGATCAAAATACAGACCAAGCAGCGTAAGTTTGTTCCCTATATGGAACATCAGACACTGGGTATGATATTTGAAAAAAGCTCTACCCGTACGCGTGTGAGTTTTGAAACAGGTATTTATCAACTTGGAGGCATCGGACTATTTCTCTCATCCAATGATATTCAATTGGGGCGGGGTGAGCCTATGAAAGATACTTCAAGGGTCATCAGCCGTATGGTAGACATGGTCATGATACGTACTTTTGAGCAATCTAAACTTGAAGAGTTCGCACAGTACTCCAAAGTACCGGTCATCAATGGTCTTACAGACTCTTACCACCCCGTACAGCTTATGACAGACTATCTGACAATGATAGAGTTCGGAAAAGAGAAAGATCCTGTTGTCGCTTACGTAGGGGATGGGAACAACATGACCCATTCATGGCTTATCCTGGCTGCCAAACTCGGATTTGAATTGAGAGTAGCTACTCCTGAAGGGTATGCCTGTGATGCAGAGATCGTTAAAGAAGCTCTTGAGATCGCCAAAGAGAGCGGTGCAAAGATCACATTCGGACATGATCCAAAAGTGGCTGTAAAAGGCTGTGATGTTGTCACAACAGATACCTGGGTATCTATGGGTCAGGAAGATGAAAAAGAGATCCGCCTCAAAGCTTTTGAAGGATATATGGTAGATGAAAGCATGATGTCACGTGCAAAAGACGATGCCATCTTTCTACACTGTCTCCCGGCATACAGAGGCTACGAAGTAAGTGAAGAGACTTTCGAAAAGCATGCCGAAGTGATCTTCTCTGAAGCAGAGAACAGATTGCATGCCCAAAAAGGGATCATGGTATGGTTAGATCAACACCGTTTATCTAACTAAAAATACTAAATGCATGTTCAGAAATATATAAACCAGTAAGCAGTTTGAAAACATAAATAATTCAAATCGCTTGCGTTTTTTTCTTTTTTGGTTACTTCTTTCTCTTTTGTCGCAGTACAAAAAAGAAAAAAGTAACAAAAGAAACCTAAGATAATCAGAAGAAATTATTCTTCAAAAGGAAAAGCCTTGAGCAATATCGATTTCGAAAAATTCAGCAAATACTCCAAACCAGGACCGAGATATACGTCTTACCCTACTGCACTGGAGTTCAATGAAGACTTCAGCTATGAAGCCTATCTGAAATACCTTGAAGAAGGGACAGAGAAACTGTCACTCTACATTCACCTGCCATTCTGTCGTTCTGCCTGTTATTTCTGTGGATGTAACGTAGTCTTTACTTCTAAGGAAGAGAAACTCAGCCAGTACATTGAGTACTTGAAAAAAGAGATCGACATTCTGGCACAGCACTTAGACACAAACCGTGAAGTGATCCAGTTCCACTTTGGTGGAGGAACCCCGACTTTTTACAAAGCATTCGAACTCGATGAGATCGTCAGCTATGTGAAGTCAAAGTTCCCGAACTGGAGTAAAGAAGCGGAGATCTCTTGTGAGATCGACCCGCGTTTCTTCAATGAAGATCAAATGAAAGTCTTTAAAAAACACGGTTTTAACCGTATAAGTTTCGGTGTACAGGATTTTGATCCGAAAGTACAGCAGGAGATCCACCGTATCCAACCTTATGACCTTACCAAAGCGGCAGTGGATCTTGCCCGTAAATACGGTATTAACAGTATTAATGTGGATCTGATCTATGGTCTTCCGTATCAGACTTTTGAAAGTTTCAAAAAAACACTTTCGGAAGCCTTCACGCTTGGACCTGACAGACTGGCTGTTTTCAACTATGCACATGTACCCTGGCTGAAAAAGACCATGCGTAAGTTTGACGAGACCACCCTGCCGTCACCGGATGTAAAACTTCAGATATTCCAGTACACTATTGACTTTTTTGAAAGCAACGGGTATAAAATGGTAGGTATGGATCACTTTGCAAAGCCTGAAGATGAACTCTTTGCTGCCATTGCAAAAGGTGAACTGCACAGAAACTTCCAGGGATACACCACAAAAGGCGGTGCGAACCTTATAGGCATCGGACTGACAAGTATCGGTGAAGGAAGTCACTACTATGCACAGAATACCAAGGATATGAAGGTCTATGAAGCAGCCATTGACGCGGGAAAACTGCCTTTTGAAAAAGGAGTAAGCCTAAGCGAAGATGACTATTTGCGTAAAGCAGTGATCATGGAACTGATGGCAAACTTCAGTATAGATATTAAACGTGTTGAAAAAGAGCACAATATCGATTTCAATACATATTTTGCTGATGCACTGAAAGAGCTGCAGGAGTTTGCGGAGGCAGACCTGATGACGATCACTGATGATAAAATATCAGTCGGAACCACCGGAACTTTACTGATACGGAATATCGCTATGCCGTTCGATGCCTATATGCATCAGTATGGTGGAAACAAGAAGAGTTTTTCGAAGACTGTATAGCAAATGGTGGGCAATTGCCCACCCTACAAAATAATAAAACCCCCGTGGGGTGGGCAAATGCCCACCTTTGATCATAAACGGGTAACAAGGAAATGAACTTGAAACAACCAGAAGACATTTTCAACTTTAAAGAAACATCTGATGACTGTATCAAATGTGGGAAATGTATTCCTGTGTGTACGATCCACCAGGTAAACCCTGATGAAACAACCTCTCCGCGTGGATTTATCGATCTGCTCGGTGCATATCAGCAGGGTCATTTGGAACTGGACAAGAATGCAAAGAATATTTTTGAAAGCTGTTTTCTCTGTACCAACTGTGTGGATGTCTGTCCCAACTCATTGGCAACAGATATGGTCATTGAAGAGGTACGCGCGGATCTTGCTGATAAATTTGGGATTGCCTGGTTCAAAAGAGGGTTCTTCTTCCTTCTGAGAAACCGTAAGATCATGGATCTTGTGATGAAGTTTGGTTTCATGTTCAAGACCTGTGCTTTGGCTGAAGATGCGAAAGGACGCGGGCTGCGTGCCCGCTTCTCCCTGCCAATGATGAAAAAAGGCAGACTCATCCCTTCCATGATGAAAACCTCTTTTCTCAACAAATACCCTGAAGAAATTCCTGCGCTAAGACCTGCAGAAAAGAAACAGCGTGTTGCCATTTTCATAGGGTGTCTGGCAAACTATAACTATGAAGGTATCGGTGACGGATTGGTCGAGATACTGGAGACCCTCAACATTGAGATCTTCATCCCGAAAAAACAGCTCTGCTGCGGTGCACCTGCCTACTTTACCGGAGATATGGATTCTGTGGAATATATGACTAAAAAGAACATCGCCTATTTTGAAGGATTTATGGATGAATGTGATGCCATGCTCATCCCGGAAGCAACCTGTTCTGCTATGGTCAAACATGACTGGCAGGTCTTCTTTAAAAATCATAATATGCCTGAGTGGGAAGCCCGAGCAAAAAAAGTGGCGGAAAAGATCCATATGGCAACTGCCTGGCTGGATGACAACACAGAATTACAACAGATCCTTAAAGATAAAGGCAAGAAATTTGATACGGCTGTTACCTATCATGATCCCTGCCATGCAAGAAAAGTACAGGGAATCTACGAACAGCCGCGTAATCTACTTGCTCCAAATTATCCGATGGTTGAAATGTCAGATTCTAACCGTTGCTGTGGATTTGGCGGTGTGACCATGCAGACAGAAAAATTCCATTTTGCAGAGGCAGCAGGAAAACCAAAAGCGGCGATGATAGCAGAGACAAAGGCACACTATGTCTCTGCGGAATGTTCTGCCTGTAGAGTCCAACTCTCTGAAGCCATGAACAATGCAGAAGTAGAAACGATCTTCAAAAATCCATTGGAACTGATCGCAGAAGCGCTGAAAGGGTAATATCCAACCTAAGGCAAGGTATGCCTTGCCGCTACTGTTTTGCCGGGATGATCATAAAAATATTTTTGCCCTCATAATTTTTATATCCCAATCTGTAACCCAGCTTTTCCAAAATATTATGCACAATATAAAGTCCCAACCCAAAACCTGAACTTCTTTTTTCCGCCTGGGAAAAAGGTTCTGTATAATAACTCAATTCATGCTCCAATGCTTTCCCCTCTGAAATGATCTCAACAATATTATAGTTTGTACGCAGCATCACACATTCCCCTGTACCGTACTTCATGGCATTATCCACCAGATTCTTGATCACCAATGCCATCAGTTTTTTGTCAGTGGTCAAAGCGATCTCTTCCATTTCGATCTTAAAACAGTTGCTTTGGGACATCAGCAGATCCTTACTTTCCTGAACCACTTCACTCAACATCACATATTCAAAATTCGGCTCAAAACTCTGTGAAGTCACCTTTTCCAGTTCTGCCAGCTCGGTAATGAGTTCATTCATACGTTCAAAAGCACGTACAAGGATCTTTTTCATCCCCTCATCTTCCAGCATTTCAACCACAATACGCCCTTTGGTGATCGGTGTTTTAAGCTCATGCATCATATTGCGCATAAAAAGGTTTTTTGACGTACTCAGCTGGTTAATATGTACAATAGCATCATCAAAACTCTTTGCGATCTTTCCGATCTCATCATCATGTTCATAAGAGATCCTGATATTCATATCACCCTGTGCAAATCTCTGTATCTGCTTATGCAGCTTTTTCAAAGGATAGAGTTTTCTCAAAACAGCAAAATAAATAAGTAAAAGAATAAGGATAATAGAAACCCCTGCCGCAATAGCGATCTCGAAATAATAATTTTCGGGCAGATCATCTTCCAGCATCAAATTGTATGACATACGCTGCACATTGATATAATGTTTGTCGTTGATATCAAAAACACGTACAATACCGGCGCTTGAGCCTCCTGAAAAAAGTGTTTTCCCTTGCTTTTGTATAGCCACTTTCAATGCAGGAAGTTTTTTTGGATCAACAGGTTTTACATGTAATTCTTTATACAGTTCATTAAGTTCCTCTGCATTGGGATAGGATTGTAATTTGGAAAGAAACGTGACAGAAAGAAGCTGATAACGCTTAAATTCTTCTATCTTACTTCTGTCTCTGTCCCAAGAGATAAAGAGTAAAAAAGTAGCGATCAAAATAATGATCGCTACTGAAAAAAGAATATGTATAAAGGTGGTTACAGATAAGTTTTTCATACGCGGTCAGTCAAAAGATAACCCACCCCGCGTATCGGTTTGATATACACATGTTCCGGATCAATTTTGGCCAGTTTCTGTCTGATACGGGAGATCATCACGTCAATATTTTTGATCGAGCTGTCATCATCGATATGTTCACTCTCATACAGAAGCTGTTCCCGGGAGACTGAACCATTCTTATGCTGAATAAGCATGGACAAAATATCATATTCAGCTGCAGTAAGATCCAGGAAATGGTCTTTAAAAGAGATCGTATGGGCTTTTGCATCTGCCACAAATATTTCTTTTTCTTTTTTCTTCGGATCATCCACCGTATGGGTTCGTCTTAAAATAGTTTTAATACGCGTGACCAATTCTCTGGGATCATAAGGTTTAGGCATATAATCATCTGCACCACGTTCCATACCGATGACTTTATCAGTGATATCATCACGTGCAGAAGAGATGATAATAGGAATATTGGTGATCTCTCTGATCTTCGGGATCACTTCAAGACCGTCCATGCCAGGCAGTGTCAAGTCAAGAATAATAAGATCAAAATCATGTTGTGTCAGGAGGGAAAGCCCAATATAAGGATCTTCCGCACCAATCACTTCCATATCATACTTGGTAAGATAATTCGTTAAGATGAGTGCCAATTCAGGGTCATCTTCTATAATGAGTATTTTAATGATGGGAACTCCTTTGTTTTTGTCCAACATCTAACGTTATTTTAAAGTAATCCTCGTTAATAGCGGATTAAAGTCTTTGTTAGCTTTCTTTTTCAGTGTAGTCCAGATAAACTTTCGTGATCGCAATCAAAAATGAGGTCACGGCTGGGCCTAAGATCATACCCCAGAAACCGTATGTACTCATACCCGCGAGTATTGAGAAAAAGATAACAAGTGAGTTTATCTTGATCGTACTTTTCAGGAAATCTTTTTTGATCACATCAATGATCATCGGTTTGACAAAAGTATCTGCGATCAGAGAAATGACAATAATAGAATAAGAAGCGATCATAATAGCCGTCTGGGAATCTATCTTCGTCCAGGCATACAGTGACACAGGTACCCAAACCACCAATCCCCCGATCACAGGGATCAGAGAAGCAAAGCCGTAGATCACACCGAAAAAGAGCCCGTTAAAACCAAAATAACTCATAATGATCCCAAAAAGGAAACCTTCAAAGATGGCTGTTACGATCACTGAATAGAAAACCACTTCCATCGTTGCGGATACTTCTTCGATCATTCTACTGCCTTTTTCCGGTGAAACAGGCAGCAACTCCAGGATCGTATCGAAAAAACGGTTCCCGTAATAGTTGATGAAGAAGTAGAAAACCACAACAAAAAACATATTTTTCATAAAACCAAGACCGGCTCCACCTACGGCGGTAGCATAAGAGGTTGACTCTTTAATATAGGTCGTGATCTGAGTTTCATTCAGATAGGCATCGGTAAATCGATGTAAAAAAGGGATGTCCTCCAAGAAAGCTTTGATCGTATAGATCGTCTCTTTAACCCCTGCACTGTCCAACTGGGTAATATAACTTACACCCAAAGTCGCAAGATAGACGATGGGTGCAAAAAGAAGCAGGGTAAGAAGCAGGGTTGATATGGCTGCTGAAATATGGGCTGATCCGGTAAGATTCACCAATGATTTTGTCAGGTTAAAGGTTGCCATACTCAGCAGTATCGCCACCGTGATCGAAAGTACAAAAGGCTGATAAACACTATATGCACCCATGATCCCCAGCACAAACAATGCTGTGATCAGTAATGAAGTTTTAGTCATCAAACAAACCGTCCTTCAGACCACCCAGTTTAAAATGCTCATAACTTTTTTGTGTAGCGATCCTGCCTCTGGCTGTTCTTTCGATGTACCCGTTGGCGATCAAATAGGGTTCAAGCACATCTTCAATGGTTCCTTCATCTTCACTCAAAGCAGCCCCGATGGTACTAAGTCCCATCGGTTTGTTCTTTGCAGAAACCAATAACTCAAGTAACTGTATATCCTGTTCATCAAAACCAAGATTATTGACACCCAGTTCATCCAGGGCATACTTGGCACGCTTCAGAGAGACTTCATTTTCATTGGCCACTTCAGAAAAGTCTCTGACCCTTTTGAGTAATCGCAGTGCTATTCGCGGTGTTCCACGACTTCGTTTTGCGATCTCAACCGAGGCAGACTCCTGTGCCGGTTTTTCCAGTTTATGGGCTGCCTGAGTAACGATCTGCGATAACTCTTCCGCCGTATAGAACTGCATTCGGAAATGCATACCGAAACGTTCTCTAAGAGGATTGGACAACATCCCTGCTCTGGTCGTTGCACCGATCAGTGTAAATCTCGGCAGATCGATCTTCACCGTCTGCGCTGCCGGACCTGAACCTATGATGATATCCAGACGAAAATCTTCCATAGCAGGGTAAAGTATCTCTTCGATCGCTGGGGACATACGGTGGATCTCATCTATAAACAGAATGTCACCTTCTTCGATGTTCGTCAAAAGCGCTGCCAGGTCACCTGCTTTTTCTATCATCGGGGCAGCTGTGGTTTTAATGTTCGCTCCCATCTCCGTAGCAATAATATTGGCGATCGTGGTTTTACCCAGCCCTGGAGGGCCAAAAAACAAAATGTGATCCAGCGCTTCTTCTCTTCGCTTACTTGCCTCAATAAAGACCTTAAGATTCTTCTTGATCTTCTCCTGACCGATATATTCATCCCAGGAACTGGGGCGCAGTGTCACTTCATACGAAACTTCATCATCAAAGCGTTCTATTTCAACCATTCTCTCCATTAATATGTGTACTCCGAACTTGGAAACTCTCTGGATTTTACTTCATTTCTGTATTGTTCCAAGCCTTCACGAATCTCTTTGGCACCATGACAGTACTGCTTCACGAATTTTGGTTTAAACGCTTCAAAAAAGCCGAACATATCTGACCAGACCAAGACCTGACCATCGGTAGAGTTCCCTGCTCCTATGCCTATTGTCGGTACGGAAACTGCTTTGGTAATGGCTTCGGCAGCTTCAGCTTTCACCCCTTCAACCACAATCGCGAACACGCCCGCTTTTTCCAATGCGATCGCATCTTCTACCAAGACATCAATATCTATCTGGTCTTTCCCGCGTATCTTATACCCGCCGTCAGAACGTAAAAATTGCGGCATAAGCCCGATATGACCCAAGACAGCGATAGAATTTTTCGTCAAAGCCTCAACGATATGGGCTCTCTCTTTACCACCTTCTATTTTCACAGCCTGTGCAGACGTTTCCTGATAGGCTCTGCTTGCATTTTTGATGGCTGTTTCAGGTGATGTGTAGGTACCAAAAGGCATATCCAGAACGATCAAAGGCAGTTGGGCACCATTACACACTGCTTTTGTATGGTAGATCATTTGATCCATCGTTGCTGAAAGGGTATCCTCTTCTCCAAGAAAACTCATATTCAGACTGTCACCTACCAGGATCATCTCCACTTCACCATCAAAGAGTTTGGCAAAAAGTGCATCATAGGCAGTGACCATGGTAATGGGTTCGACACCTTTCATTCTTGAAATGGTCGTCAAGGTTACTTTTTTCTCTATCTTAGGGGTATGAATACTCATTTTTTTCCTACTGAAAACCGTTATACGGTGCGTTTAAATCATTTTATCATATAATATCGAAAATTATTTAGATAAGAGTATAGATTGATAAAAATTAAAATTGAATACAGTGAGGCACTAAATGGCGAATCGTAAAAAATTAGTTGCATATATTACTACCGGTTTCCCCTCTCTGGATTTCACTGTTGATGCTGCGTTGGCTCTGGCTGATGCCGGTGTAGATACCCTTGAACTGGGAATGCCTTTCTCTGACCCTGTCGCAGACGGTCCTGTGATCGAAGCAGCGAACCTGAAAGCACTGCAGAACGGATTCAAACTCGATCATCTCTTTGAAGCTTCTGCCAAAATAGCACCACATATCGATACCTTATGGATGGGTTATTTCAATCCTTTTTACCACAGAGGCATGGACAACTTCATTGCGGAAGCAAACAAAGCCGGGGTGAACGGTTTCATCATCCCAGACCTGCCGCTTGAAGAAGCAAAACCTTATAAACCTGCTGTTGAAGCTGCAGGATTGGCTCTCATAGACTTCATCGCCCCGACCGACTCCAAAGCCCGTATAGAGGAGATCGTGACCGATGCCAAAAAATTCATCTATCTTGTCGCCTATGCAGGGATCACCGGTGCAGGAAAAAGTGAGGATCTTCAGCCGATCATCACAGATATCAAAACATTTACGGACACGCCTGTCTATGTCGGTTTCGGTGTAGACCAGAATACTGCAAAAGATAAAGCCAAAGGTGTTGACGGGGTCATTGTCGGTTCTGCTTTTGTCAAAGTACTCTTGGATGAAAGTCTCTCTGATTCACAGAAGATCACGAACATCGCTGCTATCGCTAAAGAGATCAAAGAGAAAATCAACAGCTAAGCGTTCGCTCACCATCCCACAACTATACAAGTGCATTAAATATTTTAAAGTATAATACTTTCAAATACACTCAAGGCACTTTTTAATGGAACACTTCATCTGGAACGTCAATCCCAATATTTTTGAATTAGGACCGGTACAGCTTCGCTGGTACGGTCTGCTGTTTGTTGGTTCCTTTTTCCTGGGACTTATGCTGTTGCAATGGGTCTACAAGCGTGAAGGCAAAGACCCTTCTGTGCTGGACAATTTACTTATATACATCATGGTAGGGGCGGTCATCGGGGCGAGACTGATGCACTGTTTTGCCTATGAACCGGAGTTTTACCTCTCCCATCCACTTGAAATACTTAAAGTCTGGAAGGGAGGCTTGGCAAGCCATGGCGGGCTGATCGGTGTACTTATTGCCCTTTATGTTTTCTCAAAGAAATACAACGAATCCTACATGTGGCTCATTTCCAGAGTTGCCATACCGGGTGCCCTTACTGCAGCCTTTGTCCGTTTTGGAAACCTCTTCAACTCTGAGATCCTCGGATTGCCGACGGACAAACCATGGGCGATCATCTTCCCCAGAATTGACATGATCCCAAGGCATCCAGTACAACTTTATGAAGCATTTTCCTACCTGTTTTTACTTTTAATCCTCGTTACTGTTTACACAAAAGTCAAACCGGCATTTGCGACAAAGATCCTTCCGGGTATTTTTCTGACCTACATGTTCATTGTTCGTTTTTTACTTGAATATACCAAAACAAAACAGGCAGACTACCAGTGGAGTCTACCTTTTACAACAGGCCAAATGTTGTCGGTACCTTTTATCATCATTGGGATACTGTGGATTATATGGGCCATGAAGAACAGACAAAAAACATAGGATATAATACAGATTATGACCGTTAAAAATAATAGACAAACATATGCACTCGGAATAGATATCGGTTCCACTACCGTAAAATATGTCCTTTGTGACCAAACATTCAATATCATTGCAAAAGCCTACACACCACATGACACCAAACAGGCTCCAACCCTCCTTACACTTTTAGAAGCACTTGCAGAAAGCCACAAAGTACAATATAATCAAATAGACAAAGTCTACATCACAGGCTCCGGTGCCACAAGGATCGCCCCGACACTCAATGCCCGTTTCGTACAAGAAGTCAATGCCGTGGTACTTGCCGTAGAAAATCTGCACCCGGATGTCAATGCCGTTGTGGAACTGGGCGGGCAGGATGCGAAGATCATCCACTTTAAAGAGGGGAAAGACGGGAAAAAGACCGTACTCACCTCAATGAATGACAAATGTGCTTCAGGGACCGGTGCCACCATAGAAAAATGTACCATGAAAGTCGGTATGGAGAATTCTGAAGTTCAGAAACTTACATTTCAGACTGACAAGCTGCACCATGTCGCCGCAAAATGCGGTGTTTTCGCCGAAACTGACATCGTCAACCTCGTCAAAACTTCTGTACCTTCCAATGAGATCATGAACTCTCTGGCTGATGCCATCGTCATGCAGAACCTCACCGTACTGACGCGGGGAAATACCTTAATGCCCAAAGTCCTGCTTTTAGGAGGTCCGAACACTTACCTGCCATTTTTACAGGAGTGCTGGCGCATGCGTATTGCTGAACTCTGGGATGAAAGGGGTATTGCTTATGATAAAGCCAACATCAATGAACTTATCATCGTCCCGGACAATGCCCAGTATTATGCCGCTTTGGGTGCTGTGATCTTCGGAGAAGGTGAAGCAAATCATAACAAGTCATTTTCCGGGCTGATCCAGCTGAAAACATTGGTCGATACAGGAGGTACTTCAGACAATGACAATAACGATACCCCTCTGGTCTCAAGTCCTAAAGAACTGGAAGAATTTAAAGCACAATACACTATTAATCCCTTTAACCCTCCACCATTGACAGAAAAAGTCACCTGTTATATGGGAATAGACGGCGGTTCCACCTCTTCCAAAGCTGTCCTTGTCGATGAAAGGGGTGACCTGTTGTTAAAAGTCTATCAACTCTCCAAAGGAAATCCCATAGAAGACACCCTGGAGCTTTTGCAAAAGATCAAAGCCCAGGATCCGAACAACTTTTACGACATCAAAGGTCTGGGTGTTACAGGATATGCAGCTGATGTCCTCGGCGGAGCACTCAAGGCCGATGCCAACATCATCGAGACCATTGCTCATATGAAGTCTGCCCAAAAAGCCTTTGGTGAGAGCATCAATGTCATTTGTGATATCGGCGGTCAAGATATTAAAGTACTGTTCATGGAAAACGGTATGATGAAAAATTTCCGCCTCTCCAACCAGTGTTCTGCAGGGAACGGTACCCTGCTTCAGAGTATGGCAAAGCAGTTCGGTGTCCCGGTCGAAGGCTTTGCCGATGTTGCCTTTGCAGCGAAACAGGCACCGATGTTCAACTACGGCTGTGCGGTATTCCTGGACACAGACCGGGTCAATTTCCAAAAAGAGGGGTATACCAAAGAAGAACTTTTTGCCGGTATTTCAAAAGTACTGCCTAAAAATGTCTGGCAGTATGTAGTACAGGCACCCAATCTTGCTGCATTTGGAAACCATTTTGTATTGCAGGGAGGCACGCAGTATAATCAGGCAGCCCTCAAAGCCCAGGTCGACTATATTAAAAACAAAGTCCCCAATGCAAGAGTGGACGTGCACCCTCATCCGGGTGAAGCTGGTGCTTACGGTGCTGCGCTGGAGGCTTTGCATATTGTCAGGCAAAAAGGATATGCCACCTTTGTCGGCATGGACGAAGCCCTGCAGATGACGTATACTTCTAAAACCGATGAGAGTACACGCTGCCACTTCTGCACCATCAACTGTTCACGTACCTTCATCGATACACAGACCCCTTCATCCGATACTGTACGGTACATTGCAGGATTTGCCTGTGAAGACGGTACAGTTGAGTCCGTGGAAGCCTTTAAGGCATTGAAAAAAGAACGAAAAGGATTGCAGGAAACTGTTCCAAACCTTGTGAAAAAAGAGTCCGTTTCACTCTTTGCACCTACCTATGATCTGGATGAACAACCCACGACAGCAATTCAGATAAGAGAACAGCAGGTCAAAGTTACACTTGGCGGATGGGGGCCGACACTGCGTAAAGAGGTCTCCAGAGACTTTGCACTTTCAGGCACAGAAGATAAAGCCTACAGAAAAGGGCTGCATATCGCCATCCCGAAAGTACTCAATATCTACTCTTTGGCACCTTTTCTCAGAACCTACCTCGAAGCATTGGGGATTCCTCCATTGAACATCCAGTTCTCAGGATTTTCCAATGAAGATATGTATCTGGAGGGGGCAAAATACGGCTCGGTAGACTCCTGTTATCCAGCCAAAGTGGCTCAGTCGCATGTCTATTCACTGATGTACTCTAAGAAATTTGCGAAGAAAGCTTTTGATTATCTATGGTTCCCGGCAGTGACAGAGCTTCCAGGTTATGTAAAACACACGATGGGACAAACTTCATGCCCGATCATCTCAGGAACACCGAAAGTAGTCTGGTCCGCCTTTACAAAAGAAAAGAACCTCTTTGAAGAAAAAGGTCTTACCTATGTCGATGAAGCTCTAAATTTTGACAACAAAGACCTGCTTAAAAAACAGCTTTTCAGTACTTGGGGTGACCATTTGCGTATCACCGAAGATGAAAACAACTGGGCATGTGAACAGGCCTGGAAAGCACTCGACGACAATGATGCTAACATCATGAAAGAGGGACGTGTCATGCTGGATGAAGCTGTAGAAAAGAATGAGATCGTCATCCTTCTTCTGGGGCGTCCTTACCATTCCGACCCTGGGCTGAACCATGAAGTTCTGGATGAATTCCAGTCTCTGGGCTTCAAGACCCTCTCTATGCGTGCCATTCCCAAAGATGAGGCGTATCTCATGCAATACTTTGGCGAAGATGTACAGGAAGGTTTCATTGCATCTCCTTATGATATCCGTGATGTCTGGCTGGAGAATTTTTCAACCAACTCGGCACAAAAGGTCTGGGCTGCCAAATTCGCAGCACGGCATCCGAATGTAGCAGTGCTTGATCTTTCTTCCTTCAAGTGCGGACATGATGCACCGACTTATGCGATCATCGACAAAATTTTGGGCGCTTCACGTACACCGCATCTTACCTTGCATGATATTGATGCAAATAAGCCTGGCGGATCCATTAAAATACGGGTAAAGACCTTTGCCTATACGTTAGAACAGTATAAGCAAACGCTTCAACATAAGAAAATGAATACTTCTATTAAACGAAAAAAGGTTTTGGTATGATATATTTTTTTAACAAGAGAAATTCAAATAATCAAAAAAATATTGGGATCAAAAAATGAGTTCAGCATGTACAAGCATTAAAATGACCGATAAAAACGGTGACCTCTCTTTCATAAACCAGGAAGCAAGCCAATGGAGAGACACTCCTTCTAAAGCAATCACCTATGCTTCCAAAGAAGAGACCATCTTCCTCTCAGGCGGATTGACACTGCTGCAGGACAAACTCGTTGAGGCTGCCCTCAACTCCATGAACATCAATTTCATTGCACTCCCAAATCCCGACTTTGAAGCCTTTCAGAAAGGAAAAGCTTTCGGGAACCGGGGGCAGTGCAACCCAACC
>Ga0256834_1001340_pt1 | contig 16878 bp, 9 predicted proteins | sample 4281140metaG_FD_190536 | JGI IMG/M metagenome (GOLD analysis project Ga0256834, IMG submission 190536) | Hydrothermal vent microbial communities from East Pacific Rise, Pacific Ocean - 4281-140 | ecosystem: Environmental > Aquatic > Marine > Hydrothermal vents | place: Pacific Ocean: East Pacific...
TCCTAAACCATGACCTACTAATTCTCTTACAATTCCGTAACCATGCTTTTCGCAATAATCTTGAATCGCAAAACCAACATCGCCTACTCTATTACCTATTTTTAATTGTCTAATACCTTCATACAGGCTTTCTTTGGTTACTTTTAAAAGTTTTTTGATTTCTTCGGTTACTTCACCAACTTCAAAAGTATAGGCGTGATCACCATAATATTCATTTTTAATTACACCGCAATCTATCGAAATAATATCACCATCTTTTAAGGCTTCGTCGGTTGGAAATCCGTGAACAACTTGAGCATTAGGACTCATACAAAGTGTATTCGGAAAATCATACAATCCTAAAAAACCAGGTATTGCATCGTGATCTCTAATAAATTCTTCGGCTAGTTTATCTAAATATAATGTGGTTACTCCTGGTTTTACTTCCGAAGCTAACATGCCTAACGTTTTAGAAACTAATAATGCACTTATACGCATTAATTCAATTTCTTCTTTAGTTTTTGTAATTATCATTTTTTAATATATCTAATAGATTGCAAATATACTATTTTAGTTAGATGCGACTGATAAAATTATTTTTACTTTGTGACTAGAGTTACAGTAGTTCTTGTTTTTTTATATGTTATTTGCAGTATAATTAAATTAATAAAAAAAAGAATATGGGATTTTTCAACTTTTTTGGTGGCGGAAGTGATACTAACCAAATAAAAGAATATTTAGACAAAGGTGCAGTAATTTTGGATGTTAGAAATCCAGACGAATGGGCGCAAGGAAAAACTGAAAGTGCAAAATTAATTACATTAAGTAAGATACCTAATAAAGTTAATGAAATTAAAAAATGGAACAAACCAGTAATTATTGTTTGTCGTAGTGGCGGAAGAGCAGGAAATGCTTTAAGTTACCTTACCGACGCTGGTATTGACGCTATTAATGGTGGTGCTTGGCAAAATGCAGATATCTAAAATAGAGAATTATACAAAATTTTAAAAAAAAATCCGATTATATTTTAATCAGATTTTTTTATGCTTTATCTTCTTCTTTTCTTTTTACGGTTTTTATTTCTTTGAGGTTTTGGAAATTCTGAAGGTAAACTTAATTTTTTATGCCTTTTGTTTTTACTAAAAACACTTTTAAATTCTTGCTCTTTTTTATCTGTGTTTTTTTGTGATTTATTTTTATTAAACGGAATTAATCGTTCTAACAAATCACTTCTGTCTAATTTAGAAAGTGTATTTCTAATCCATTTTTGATTGTCTTTTTTATACCAAAAGAAAAAACGATGTTGGTTTTCACGTTCTTGTTTTGTTCTAGGAGTATTTATCTTTTTTAAAGTATATGGATGGTAACCACTATAATAAATAACAGTTGCAACTGTCATTGGCGTTGGCGTAAAACCCTGTACTTGTTCCAGTTGAAAACCCATATCTTTAGTTTCGGCAGCTAAATTTGCCATATGCTCTAACTCACTTGCTGGATGACTTGATATAAAATATGGAATTAATTGTAATTTTAAATTTTTCTTTTTATTAATTCGATCAAATCGTTTTTTAAATAGATGAAAGTATTCAAACGAAGGTTTCCGCATTAATTTTAATACAGGACCTGCCGTATGTTCTGGTGCAACTTTTAATCTACCAGAAACGTGTTTGGTCATTACTTCTTCGGTATATTCGTCTAATTCTTTAGGGTCAGCATTTTTGTTAAATTCTGGCACTAACATATCATGACGAATACCACTACCTATAAAAGATTTTTTTATTTTTGGATGTTTGTCGACTGCTTGATATAATTCCGTTAACGGTTTATGCGACGTATCTAAATTAGAACAAACTACTGGATTAATACAAGATGGCGCTACGCATTTATCACATATAGATTGAATTTTACCTTTCATTCTATACATATTTGCTGATGGACCACCAATATCGGATAAATATCCTTTAAAATCTGACATATTTGCTACCTTATCTACTTCTTTTAAGATAGACTCTTTACTTCTACTAGCAATAAATTTTCCTTGATGTGCCGAAATAGTACAAAAACTACAACCACCAAAACAACCTCTATGAATATTTATAGAGAATTTAATCATTTCAAAAGCAGGAATCGGACCTCTTTTATTGTATTTAGGATGTGGTAAACGTGTAAAAGGTAAATCAAACGATGCGTCGATTTCTTTTTCGGTCATTGTTGGATATGGCGGGTTAATAACTAAAGTATTGTCATTAACCGTTTGTAAAATCCTTCTACCAAAAACTTTATTAGACTCTTGTTCAATTATTTTAAAATTAGAAGCAAATGCCTTTTTATCTTTCAAGCATATTTCGTGAGATTTTAAAATAATATCCTGCCAGTTTTTATTTTTTTGAATTTCCTCATTATTAGATTGTAAATATGCTGTTTGTTTTATCGTTTTTAAAGATGTGAACGGAACGCCTTTTTGCAATAGTTTTACAATTTCCCTTAATGGTTGTTCACCCATTCCGTAAACCAATAAATCGGCTTTAGAATCGGTTAATATATTTGGTTTTAGTTTGTCAGACCAAAAATCGTAATGTGTCACTCTTCTTAACGATGCCTCTATACCACCAATAACAATTGGTACATCAGGAAATTTTTCTTTTAAAATATTTGAATAAATAGTAGTTGCATAATCTGGCCTAAATCCTTTATCACCATTTGGTGTGTATGCATCTTTATCTCTTCTTCGTTTACTTGCTGTATAATTACTTACCATAGAATCCATAACACCAGCCGTAACCGCAAAAAACAATCTTGGTTTACCTAATTTAATAAAATCTTGTAAATTATCATGTACACTTGGTTGTGCAATAATCGCAACTTTAAGACCGTAACTTTCTAAAATACGACCAATAACTGCTGGACCAAAAGATGGGTGATCCACATAGGCATCGCCACTAAACAAAATGACATCTAACTCAGACCAATTTCTCAGTTTAACTTCTTTATTAGTTGTAGGTAACCAATCGGTAAGTTGTAATTTATTTTGCATTTCTTCTTTTTATAAAGAAACCTACTAGTTTAATTCTAATAGGTTTCTAAAATATTGTAATCTTAATAAAAATTAATTTTTAATTTTAATATTAATTGGTTCAATATTATTTAACCTGCCTCCACTACTTGAAACCACTTTAATATCAAATATTTTAACTCGTTGTCCTTTTTTAAGTTTAGAAACTAATTTTTTAGCTCTATCATCTAGTTTATTACCTCTTATTTTAATTTTGCGCTTTCCATCAAAATTAATAGAGAAACTTACTGCTTTATATTTTGTGTTAGAATCAAAATGTACTGCGCCAATAGTAGAAACCATTAATGTTCTTTTAGAAGATCTTAAATAACCAAATTCACCTCTAATAGTTCCTGCAAGTCTTACTTTTGTTTCGTCAAATGCTGGTGTTTCTGGCACATTAGATACTGGAGCTTCAGTTGTAGGGTTTGCTGGATCACTACCTTCATATCTGTATTTTCTAATAACAGAATACGAACTACTAAATCTTATTTGCACTGGTTCGCCTTCTTCTGTAATTGTAAATACACCTGCTAAAGGGTGTTCTCCTATTCCTTTTGCTCTAAAATTAAGATTTACTTCTCCTTCTTTTAAAAATTTCTCATTTACTTTAACACCATTTACAATAACATTTTCTGGTGTAACCGAAGTATCAAATCTACCTAATAGTATTTTACCCTTTACACGTTCGCCTTGTAAATAGGCATTTTTATTTAATTGCACAATACCTACAAAATTACGTAAAGCTAATTCTCTTTCAAATTCTCCACTAATCATAGATGACAATAATTCCGATTGTACTAATTGTATATCGGTTTGCATCTGTGATAAATTTGTAATAGAAGTTATTGCAGGAAATCCTTCAAATTTTAAATTTAACCATGGTATTTTTTTATCATTTCTACCTTCTATATCATCAATTCTAAACCTTGCATTCACTAAAGATGATATAGATGCAAATCCTCTACCTAATGCGCTTGCTATATTTTGTTTGAACTGTGTTATTTCGTCTAAGAAATTTTGACCATCTACTGATGTACCATTACTTGTAAAAAATAATTCATCTACATATTTACTATCACTTAATTTAATATAATCGGTTCTATCATCTCCTTGTTCAAAATGTGCATTATAAATAGTATCTTTTAAATCTTCTATATAGTTATAAAAATTACTAGAGATACTTTCAATTCTTTCTGCTCTTTCTTTAATTGTTTTATAACGTTTTGGTTCTTCTTCAATTTTAGAATTTAACACCTGTTGAAATATCTCATTTCGCACAGCGAGTACTTGATTAGATTCCTCTAATTTTTCGTTCATATAACCAAAAGCTGCAATTACTTTTTTGTCACTACAAGAGATAAACAAAAGCATAGATATTAAAGAAAAGATAATTAGTTTTTTCATTTTAGAAATATTGATGTTAGACATTACAAACTTACTGTTTTTTTAGATATACTTATTTTATTTTTTTTGTAAAATAAAAAATCCCGCTAAAAGCGGGATTTTTAAATTTATTTATTAATTATAATTTCATGAATTTATTAGATAATACTTGACCATTTTCTAATGTTGCTTTAATAAACAACACTTGACCTTGTTTAATATTAGTATTAATAATAAAATCATTACTATTTGCTTTCATATCTATTACCAATTTACCTAATACATCAAATGCTTTTAAGTTAGTAATGATACTACCATCTAACATATTTACTTTAATTTGTGTTTCATTTTGATTTGAAACTACTAAAGTATCGTTAGTAATAATGTCATCATTAGTACTTAATGGATCTCTATTAAATACAATTTCAAAACGATTGTTAACTTCACCTGTTTCAGTAACTGAGATTTGATAATCACTAACTTTAAGATCATGTGTTACATTTAATAGGTTATCGATTAAATATACATTAGTATCTTCTAAGTTTTGAGAATGAGCAATACTAATTGTAGCACCATCAATAACTTCTGCATTAATTACAAATCCTAATGGTATTGTTCTATCATTAGTCAACAAACCTGTATCATTGATAGATAATTTATCCTCTAAAGCATTGAAACTATAGAAACTTAAACCAAAATCATTAGAGAAAACTTCTGCCTCATACTTCGTATCAAAATCAGCAGTCCCATTTTCTGTAAAAGTTAATACTGTTTGCTTATCATAACCTTGCTCTGTAGTCATATTTAACCATAATTTTTGATCATCTGTAGATCTAAATTGGTCATTATTACCTGTCACACGCATAGCATTATTAAAAGTTAAGTTCCCTGCTGCTGTCGCAGTTACAAAGAAACCTTGACCGCTTGCTATAAAACCTTGATATGCACTTGGTGTATTACCTGCATTATTTAAATCGGTACAAGTACCAATAACACATTCAATATAATCATCATCATCATACACACCACTAGTAGCACCAGATTCATGTGTCCAAATATAAACTGCTCCAATAGTATTATTAGAGATTAAATTATCTGCATTAATTGCTGACGGATATGGATTACCTACTAAATTACTAAAGTCTGTACCATCAGTAGCTAGAGGTACAGTTATCGCACCATTATTAAAATTACCTGCAAAATCAATTGTTTCAGTTTGATTAGCACCACCTCTAACGGCATAACCATGACCTAATTGCATAGCATCTGCTCCTCCTAACTGTGACCATGCTTGCGTTGTAGCATTAAACTCCCAATTTGCAGTAGAGAATCCAGAAAACAAAGCTAAAGTACCATTATTTGTTGGTGAAGAGAAATAGGTAAAACGATCTGAATCTTGTAAAACTGTAGTTATTATTTCTACATTAAAGTCTGCTGCTGTACCAGTTACTGTAGCTACATCATTTACTTGCACTACAGAACCTTGACTTTCAACTAAAAATGCAGAACCTGCATCTACAGTTATATCATTTATAACATTTACATATGTCACTGGACCTACATTTAAGAAACCATTTACCGTAACTGTTAAAGTACAAGCATCTATATTTCCTTCAGAAGTAGTATCATAAATATCATCAATAATTACCGTATCGTTTGCAGTTGGAGTGCCAGCAGGAACCCAAGCGCCTAATGTCCAAGTTTTTGTTATACCAGTACAAGTTGCATCATAAGCAGATACTTGAAAAGTACCAAATGTATTATTACCAAAATCAAAAACTCTAGCTAATAATATTTCTCCTGGTATTCTACCTGTTAAAACTACTTTAGAAAAATTACCAGGTGCTCCTGGTTCATCATCATTACAAGCAATTTCATTTAAAGCTATACAACCACCATCGTAAACTGCAAGTATTGAATCATTAAAACTAGATCCTGGGTCAGAAGCGACTTCAATTACTACATTACCAGATGCTGGAACTATTACTGAGTACCAAACATCATTAACTGCAGTACCACAAGTTGGGTTTCCATCACCTCCGTCAGTTGCTGCTACATTAGTACCAACTAATGCATTTTCTCCAAAATTTAAACCAACTGTTAAAGTATCTGCATTTGCACAATCATCATTTGCTGGTGGCATTGGTGTAGGAACACAAGCAACATTAATACCAAACGTACCTGTTACTGTTGATGTATTACTAAAACTACCAATGTAAATATAATAATCTGTACCTGTAACTGTACTAAAAGTTACAGTTTCTGTACCTGTTGAACCATCTTGACATATAATATTTGTAAACGTTACACAATCTACTGAAGATGCAACACCTATTTCATGATCAAAATCTGTTGTGGAAGTTATGGTAACATCCATATCGTTACCTACATATTTATACCAAACTCCAACCCCTTGTGCACAACCTACATCATCACCATTATCTGTTGAACCAACATTAGTTTCTGCTAATAAGTCATCATCACAAGCAATTACTGTTGCTGTTAAACATGTATCGTTTACTGGTGGTGGTGGTGGTAATTCTAATGCAATGTCAAATGCTCCTGCATTAAAACTGTCATGCCAAACTTGTAATACATAAGTAGTACCAGCAGTTAAACCTGTAAGAGAATGATTTCCTGAATTCCCTAAACAAGTCCCTGCAATTTCTGCACCGCCACAAGCGTCTTTTAATACTAATTCTATATCTGCACCAGCTAATCCTGTTGTTAACACATTAACCGCAGTTTCACCTGCTGGCATTGTAAAACTATAAAATAAATCTAAATTAGTACCTACACTATCACATGAAGTTGCAGATTCTGCACTTGCGGTAGCTACACTTGTATCTGCAGTTATTTCATTACCTGCTGATGCACCACTTGCAAAAACTGTTAAATCAATATTACCTGCACCACAAATATCATTAACTAATGGTACTGTACATGTAACATTAATACCAAAAGTACCTGTTGCAGTTGAAGTATTACTAAAGCTACCAATATAAATATAATAATCCGTTCCTAAATTAGCTGTAAATGTTGTTGTTTCTGTCCCCGTTGAACTATCTGTACAACTAACTGGCGTAAAAGTAACACAGTCTGCAGAAGATGCAATACCAATTTCATGATCAAAATCTGTGGTTGAAGTTATAGTAACAGACATATCATTACCTATAAATTTATACCAAACACCTACTCCTTGTGTACAACCTACATCATCACCATTGTCGGTTGAACCAACATTTGTCTCTGCTAATAAATCATCACCACAAGCAATTACTGTTGCTCCTAGACAAGTATCATTTGCTGGTGGTGGTGGTGGTAATTCTAATGCAATATCAAATGCTCCTGCGTTAAAACTATCGTGCCAAACTTGTAATACATAAGTAGTACCAGCCGTTAAACCTGTAAGAGCATGATTACCTGAATTTCCTAAACAAGTTCCTGCAATTTCTGCACCGCCACAAGCGTCTTTTAATACTAATTCTATATCTGCACCAGTTACTCCTGTTGTTAACACATTAACTGCTGTTTCACCTGCTGGCATTGTAAAACTATAAAATAAATCTAAATTAGTACCTACACTATCACATGAAGTTGCAGATTCTGCACTTGCGGTAGCTACACTTGTATCCGCAGTTATTTCATTACCTGCTGATGCACCACTTGCAAAAACTGTTAAATCAATATTACCTGTACCACAAATATCATTAACTAATGTTTCTGTAGTAAACGACCATTCTGCACAACCAGTTGCTAAAGCACCACCATTACGTGCAATTACTTGCCAAAAATATTCAGTAGTATTTGCTAAACCTGTGAAAGTAAAAGTTGTAGCAGGCGCATCTACTACACCAACTAATGTTAATACACCTGTTGCTGTACCTAAAGAAACTTCGTATGCCGTAGGCGTCGCACCTGTTGCTGCATTTGCCCAAGTAACTACTACATTACCACCTGTGGTAACGACATCAATTATATTATCTACTGGATCTGGTGTCTCCACACATTCTGGCGCTATAAAGTCTACAATTGTTAAACCAAAAGTACCTGCTGTCGTTGACCAAACTTGAAATTTAAGATTCGTATTTGGTGACACTCCTGAAATTAAATTTTCAACTGCTGTTATATTTGCAGCATCACATAATAATTGACTTCCTGCACCAGCACAATCTGAATAGATAGCAAATTTAACATCAACCGCAGTAAAAGTGCCATCATCAAAATCTAAAGTAACTCCTAAACCTGCAGAAGCAGCATCTGTAGTATAATCAAACCAAACATCATTAATTACACCAAAACCATCACAAGTAGGATTTATTAACGCATTAGTTTGACATGTATTATTACCTATAACTGTCACTCCATTTGTTGCAATTTCTGCATTTACACAGTCATCGTTTGCTGCTAGTGGTGCACATGCAGTAACACAAGTTGCCGATAAATTAAAAGCACCTGAACTTCCTCCATCAAAACCGTATATTCTTATATAGTAATCTGTGCCCATGTTTGCTGTAAATTCAAATAATGAAGAAAAACCAGTACAACTTGCACCATTATTATCATCATTACCACCTATCCAAGAAGCAGCATCATCACAAACTGTATAAACATCGATTTTTGTATCATAAGCAGCATCTCCAGGAGTTACACCACTATCATTACATAATGATAAAGTCACTGCACTACCATCACCAACAAATTTATACCACACACTATTTGCATCTTCATTAGCACCCGTAAAAGCACCAATTGCTTCAGGAGTAGCTGTTGAAGTATCACCTGCTAAAACATCATCACATATAATAGTAATTGCATCAACACAAACATCATTACCTATTGTTGTTGCTGTATCAAACTTCACATATGCAGTTTCACAATCTGATTTTATCCAAAGATCATATAAAGTCCCTCCAGTTAAACCTGTTATTGATGCAAATAAATTCATAGTACCTATTTCTCCATCTATCACACCAACACCTTGTGCATTACCATCAGGAACTAATTCCCAATCATAACTTACAGTTCCAATTGCTGCTGACCATGATGCGCTTATAATTGTTTGTGAATTACTAAACGTAACAGTTGGGTTTTCACATAATGGGGGCGCTACCGAAATTATAGTTGGCGAACTCATACAAAAACCCCAAAGCCAATTTCCACCAAAATCATCATACGTAAAACGGTATTTAAATCCTGATAATTGAGTTGGCGTAAATGCAGAAATATCTAACTGACCAGTTGTATATGCCATTAGACTTGCACATGATTTATAATCACTAACTCCACTATTACTCATTAAAGAATGCCAAAATGTCCATGCAGATGCATCTGCATCCCAATACTCAACATTTAAGGTCTCTCCAAGTCCTCTAAAAGTATAAGTAGCACTAGTTTCTAACAAAGTTTCCCCTGAACCTGCAGCCGCTGTAAGATCTATAACTAAAGATTCAGCACTTAAAAGATCTGCTAAACCACTATTACCCGCAACGTCATCATCATAACTAAAATTACCATCTACTCCTGGATCTTGTAATAATGCAGCAGGAATATATGTTCCCGTAACCGACCAAGTTCCATTAGTCCAATCAGCTGCTTGATTTAATATTTGCGCACTCCCAAGCCAACTAAATGCAACTAAGAAAAACATTGTTAATAATAATGTAATTTTTTTCATAATAAGTAAGTTAAATTATAAATTGTTGTTATTAAATTTTGATTTTATAGTATTCAGAGTACACCTTTATAACAATTCATCGCTTTTCACGCAATTTTAAGGAATATTCCAAGAGGAAAATCCGTCAAATATATGTAATATTATTGGAATATAATGAATTTGCTAGTATTTTTTTTACTATAGTACTGGTACTTAGAATTTAATCCATTTCAGTTGAATTAATTAGTAACTTTAAAAAATTCAATATCATCTCTATTATTAGAAAACCATCACGTGAATTTTATTATTAATCGTTATTTTTTATAGTTCTAGTATCTTTTGAGGTAAATAAATTTGGTTTAAAATTTTTATTAATTTCAATCACATTACTGCATCTGCATCATATCCTACCTGTTTCAATTCTACAGCATAATGATTTTCAACAACAACAGAAAAAGAATTACTTTTCTAAATGAATAAAGATGATTTAAAATTATCAGCATCACCTTTTAACGCCTAGAGTAATATTATTTGTAACTTTATTATCAAAATATTTTGCTAAAAAAAACTTTTTTCAAAAATACAATTTTTTAATTCAAAATTTTAGTTAACATTAAAAAACACTATTTTTGCCAAATGATAGAAAGTAACAGACAAAAAAAAATTGCAGGTGTTTTACAAAAAGATTTAATTGAAATCTTACAAGGTGAAGCACAAAAGAATTTAAAAGGCATTTTAATTAGTATCACTAAAGTATATGTAACCTCAGATTTAGGCGAAGCAAAAATATACGTAAGTGTTTTTCCTAGTGAACACAGTAAAAAATTAGTTGAAGGCATCAAAAAAAACACCTCTACAATAAGATATGAACTTGCTCGTAGAACAAAAAATCAATTACGCAGAATGCCAGTTTTACATTTTTATGGTGACGATTCTTTAGATTATATTGAAGGAATTGATAATGCTTTAAAAGGTGATGATAATCCGATTAAGTAGACAGTAGACAGTAGACAGTAGACAGTAGACAAAAAAAACAAAAATTAATCCCAAAAAACAAATAAACAAATAAACGAATAAACGAATAAACGAATAAACAATATTAAAAAAAAATCAACACTTCTTTATACATAGCGAAAAGGTATTTGTTTGCTAAAAGCAGCAATTCTACCATAAATATTATTACAAAAATTGCTACTCTTGGTGTTATTATTAGCACAATGGCTTTGTTTATTGTACTTTCTGCTTTTTCTGGTTTAAAAACATTTAATTATCAGTTTTTAAATATTGCGGATCCTGATGTTAAAATCTCCTCTTCTAAAGGAAAATCTTTTTTTGTAACGGAATCGCTATTGCAAAATTTAAAAGATACTAATATCAACACTTTTTCAAATATTGTAGAAGAGCATGCTTTAATAGATAATAACAAAAAAAAAACTGCCATTACCATTAAAGGTGTTACTGAAAATTATCTTAAAATTAGTGCGATAGATTCCACAGTTTATATTGGCGAATGGCTCACAGATAAATATAAAAACGGCGTGATTATTGGCGATGCAATTTCTTACAAAATTGGCGCGATGCCGAATTCTTTTCAAGAAAATTTAAAAATATTTGTGGTGAAACCTGGCAAAGGGCAACTGAATGAAAAATCTTTTAGTTCTGCTTCTGTACAAACAATTGGCTTATTTAGATTAACTCAAGAAATGGATAGTGAATATGTTTTTGCCCCAATAAAATTAGTGCAAGAATTATTACAATATAAAGTCAATCAAGTATCTGCTATAGAATTAAAACTAAGTAAAGATGCTAATTCAAAAAAGTTTGCTACGGATTTACAAAATAAATTAGGTAAAAATTTTAAAGTAGAAACAAGACATCAATTAAATGCAACTTTTTACAAGATGTTAAATATGGAAAATCTTTTTGCTTATTTAATAGCAACTTTAATTGGTATTATTGCTTTTTTTAACGTCATCGGTGCTATTATAATGATGATTTTAGATAAGCGTGAAAATGTAAAAACTCTTTTTAATTTAGGTTTAAGAATTAAAGAACTCAAAAAAATATTTTATTTACAAGGTATCTTACTAACTGTTTTTGGTATGATAATAGGTCTGTTATTGGCAGTTATTATTGTTTTTATTCAAAATAAATATGAATTATTTATGCTTACGGAATCTTTAGCATATCCTGTAGAGTTTCATTTTTCTAATCTAATACTAGTGATATTAACCATACTAAGTTTAGGTTTTATTGCCGCAATTATAGCAAGTAGTCGTGTTTCAAAAAAATTGATTTCGTAAAGTTTAACCGCAAGGAACGCAAAGTTTTACGCAAGGTTCGCAGAGAAACTGTATTACAAACAGACTATCAAATATTTATTATTAATGTTTAAAAAACTAAATTATAAACACAAAATTAATTCAATGTATAAAAAAATATTTTTAATACTATTAAGTATTTTTTCTTTAGGGATTTCGATAGCACAGAATAAAACGAAAGTAGATTTAAGCAATCCAAATGCAACAATTTATACGCATTTATATTTTTTGCAACAGGATTCTTACCAACCTGAAAAAGCAGCAAAAACCATGCATGGTTTACAAGGTAAAGACGCTATTAAAAAAGCGATTCAACTTAAAAAAATATTAGATGGTAAAGGTTTAAATGTAATTTTTACTAAAGTGCCAAATAATCCAAAATTTTCTGATACTACTGCTTATAAAATCGGGAATCATTATATATTGTTTCCTAATCGCATGCCTGAAATCTCTGTGGAGAAATATGGTGACAAATGGTTGTATTCAAAAGAAACTGTTAATTCGATCGATCGTTTGTATAAAGAAACTTTTCCTTGGCATACAGACTGGCTTCAAAATAATATCCCTACGTATGGTAAAAATAAAATTTTCGGAATTCAATTATGGCAATATTTAGGTTTATTAGGTTTGTTGTTTTTTGGACTTTTATTTTTCTATCTTTTTAAGCGAATTTTATTTTTCATTTTACGGAAAATTCAATTTTTATTAACCAAAAATTCTAGTAACAGAATTACAGTTACTCTACGAAAATTAGCAAGACCATTAGTTTTATTATTACTAATCTATTTTTTGAAAAAATTAATTCCTTCGCTACAATTAGGTTTATCAATTAATACCTTTTTATTCTTAGCATTTAATATTGCACAAGTTGTGTTTTGGATTTATGTTTTCCTTAAAATAGTAAAAGTACTTATGACTATTTATAAAGAGCATACTAAACGTACACACGCAAAATTAGACGATCAATTAGTACCAATATTAACTCATTTTTTAACTGGTATTGTGATTTTTCTTGGTGTTCTAAAATTACTAACCTTATTCGGAATACCTGCAACAAGTGTTATTGCAGGAGCATCTATTGGTGGTTTGGCACTTGCATTAGCATCTCAAGATACGGTAAAGAATTTAATTGGTACGTTTATGATTTTCTTAGACAAACCATTTCATATTGGCGATTGGATTGAAGCAGGCACAGTAATAGGTACTGTAGAAGAAGTTGGTTTTAGATCTTCTAGAATTCGTGCTGCGGATACTTCTATTTTTCAGATACCAAATAGTACTTTATCCGAAATTGTAGTAAATAACAAAGGTTTGCGTTTATACCGAAGATATAATACGGAATTAGGTATTAGATATGACACGCCACCAGAATTAATAGAACTATTTATTAACGGATTAAGAGATTTAATTAGCGCACATCCACATACAAAAAAAGATATGAGTGATGTTGCATTTACAAATTTTGGCGATTCTGCATTAAAAATTATGGTGGATCTGTATTTTAATGTGAACGATTGGAGTACCGAACAAAAAGCAAAACATAATCTACATATTGCCATCGTAAAATTGGCGAAATTATTAGGTGTTGAATTTGCATTTCCGTCAACTACAGTTATGATTGAACAGTTTCCTGAAAAGAAAAATTTCGATTTAAATTACGATATAAATAAAAGCAATACAAATAAAGAAATTCAAAAGATAGTTTCTGAACTCGCAAATAAAAAAGAGGATTTAACCGAAAAACAAAATCATATTGGTGAGGATGATTAGTTTTCTAATAAAGTAAAGGCGTTTTGCAAAACGCCTCTGCACAATTACCTTGCATCAATAATTTTAACCACATCTATATCTTTATACTTCGCAGAAAGTTTTTGAAAATTAAAAGGCAACTTACTTTTATTTTCGATTAATGAACCTTTTAAAAATGCACGTTGTAAAATATCTTCTACTAAATAATCTAATGCTTTTTCTTCTGGATGATATTCTTTTTTAAGCGACATCTTAAACAAATTTGCCGTGTTATTATACCAAAAAGCTTTCCAACCACTACGGTATTTTTTAATCAAATTAAAACTTGTTGTACCTGTTTGTCTATGAATTAAGCGAATTAATAATTTGCCTTCTGTTCTGGTTAGATTTTTAAGTTTTCCTTTAAATTCTTCGTTTAATAGCTTTTGTGCTTTTCGGATGTATTTTTTACGTTTTCGTTTAGATTTAAATTTCTTTAAATTTTTATCCACTTCGTTTAAAGTAGTTGCTGTAATAACTGCAAACGGATACGCATTATGTACTTTTTTAGTATACCAACCATAATAACGTCGTTCTTTTTTATTGCTAAATTTTAACTTTCCTAATAAATTAACCGCATCTAAATCAAAAATAATAGAATCATTTTCTATTAAAATTAATTCCTCTTCAATTACTTCTTTTCTCTTTTGAGAAAAAATAGAAAAACCTATTAAAAGCAGTATGATTGTAATTGTATATTTCATTATATTCTTGTAACGCTAAAATTATTCCAAAATTACTATTAATTGTTTAATTATGGAATTGTTTATCAGGGCAAACGCACTAAAAAATAATTTCACTTGATTGTCAGTGGTTTAATTCTATAATTTGTTTTGAAACTATTTTAGATAAAATATAATATATTGATTATCAATATCAAAAAAGTTTAATGCGTCGCCCCTGAATTGTTTATCTGTTTAATCGAATAATTGTTAAATTATAATTACTTTCGTTTAAAATAAAAACAAATGGCAAAAAATAAAATTCTAACTAAAAAATCGATGGATTTTTTAGAAAAATACTTAAATAATGCTGCACCGACAGGTTATGAAGTTGAAGGGCAAAAATTATGGATGAATTATCTAAAACCATATGTAGATGAATTTATAACCGATAGTTATGGTACTGCAGTTGGTGTTATAAATCCTAAAGCAAAGTTTAAAGTAGTTATTGAAGGTCATGCCGATGAAATATCTTGGTATGTAAATTATATTACTAGTGATGGTCTTATTTATGTGATTAGAAATGGTGGTTCAGATCATCAGATTGCGCCTAGTAAACGTGTAAATATTCATACTAGAAAAAACGGAATTGTACAAGGTGTTTTTGGTTGGCCAGCAATTCATACTAGAAAAGGTGCTTCTGAAAAAGCCCCAAAATTAGATAATATTTTTATTGATGTTGGTTGTAGATCTAAAAAGGAAGTGGAGAAATTAGGAGTTCATGTTGGTTGTGTTATTACATATCCTGATGAGTTTATGATTTTAAATAAAAATCATTTTGTTTGTAGAGCAATTGATAACAGAATGGGCGGTTTTATGATTGCTGAAGTTGCTAGATTATTGAAAGAAAATAAAAAAGAACTACCTTTTGGTTTGTATATAACTAATTCGGTTCAAGAAGAAATTGGTTTACGTGGCGCACAAATGATTGCGGACACCATTAAACCTAATATTGCAATTGTTACAGATGTTTGCCACGATACGACAACACCAATGATTGACAAGAAAACGCAAGGCGAAGCAAAATGTGGCGACGGACCTGTGATTGCTTATGCGCCTGCGGTACAAAATAATTTACGTGATTTAATTGTGGATACTGCAACGGAAAATAAAATTAAATTTCAACGTAACGCTTCATCTAGAGCAACTGGTACAGATACCGATGCTTTTGCATACTCTAATGGTGGCGTACCAAGTGCTTTAATTTCTTTAGCATTACGCTACATGCATACAACCGTAGAAATGGTGCATAAAAATGATGTGGAAGATGTAATTAGATTAATTTATGAAACTCTATTAAAAATTAATCCTAAGGAAAGTTTTAGTTATTTTGAGTGATATTTTTCACGCAGATTTCACAGATCATCACAGAACTTAGAACTTTGTCAAAGTTTTAAACTTTGACAAAGTTAAACCTTGCCAGAATTTTAAACTCTGGCAGGGTTATTTTACAAATATTTCTCAATATAATCTAAAGGTTCTAAAGAGTTACTTGCTAAAAAATTTCCAATTTTAGTTCTTCGTAATTTACTTAAATGTGAACCAGATTGCATTGCTACTCCAAAATCATTTGCGATAGATCTTATATAAGTTCCTTTACTACAAACAATTCTAAAGTCAATTTTTGGCATTTCTACTTTAGTAATTTCAAATTCTTGAACAGTAACTTGTCTTGATTTAATCTCAACAGTATCGCCTGCTCTAGCAATTTCATATAATCGCTTACCATCTTTTTTTAATGCGGAAAAAATTGGTGGTTTTTGTGAAATTTCTCCAATAAATTGCGCCGTTGTTTCACTAATTAATTCTTCTGTGATATGATTAGTTGAATATTCTTTTTCAACCTCTGTTTCTAAATCGAATGATGGCGTAGAACCACCAAGTGTAATTGTACCGGTATATTCTTTAGTTTGCGCTTGATATTCATTTATTTTTTTGGTGAATTTACCCGTACAAATAATTAACAAACCAGTT
>Ga0256834_1001341_pt1 | contig 16876 bp, 15 predicted proteins | sample 4281140metaG_FD_190536 | JGI IMG/M metagenome (GOLD analysis project Ga0256834, IMG submission 190536) | Hydrothermal vent microbial communities from East Pacific Rise, Pacific Ocean - 4281-140 | ecosystem: Environmental > Aquatic > Marine > Hydrothermal vents | place: Pacific Ocean: East...
AGCGATAGGAAGCTCAAGAAGCACTCTTTGAGAGAATACCAACCCACCTGTAAGGTTTAGGTTCTTCATCATGTTCTCAGGCATTACAGTAAGGTTAGCAATGACATTGTTCATACGGTGCAACATAAAGTCTGTGGTAATGAACGCATCAGGTAACCAAAACCGCTCAGTTGAGGAATGAGAGATGTCACGCTCATGCCATAACGCTACATTTTCCATAGCAGGTGTGACACACGTTCTAATCATACGTGCAAGCCCCGTAATATTTTCTGTCAAAATAGGGTTTCTTTTATGTGGCATAGCAGAAGATCCTTTTTGACCTTTTGCAAAGAACTCTTCTGCTTCATATACTTCTGTTCTTTGTAAATGTCTCACTTGTACTGCAAATTTTTCTACTGAAGAAGCTATGAGTGCTAGTGTCGTTGATAGTCTTGCATATCTGTCTCTGTGTACCACTTGGTTTGAACATGGTTCAGGTTTTAAACCTAGTTCAGCCATCGCATACTCTTCAAGCTCTAGTGGAGCATGAGCAAAGTTACCCATAGCACCAGATATTTGACCCACTGCTATCACATCCATAGTCTGTTCTAGGTTTGTCAAGTGACGTGCCATTTCGTCATACCAAACAGCCAATGTCAAACCAAAAGTAATAGGCTCTCCATGGATACCATGTGAACGTCCTACCATCAATGTCATCTTGTGTTCTTCTGCTCTGGTTTTAATAGACTCCATAAGCATCTTCGTATCAGCAATGATGATTTCTAATGACGCTTTCATCTGAAGTGCCACACCAGTATCTACTGCATCTGAAGATGTCATGCCATAATGGAACCATCTTGATTCATCACCAAGGCTTTCACTCACGCTTGTATTAAAAGCAATCAAGTCATGTCTGGTAATAGCTTCTATCTCTTCTATACGCTCCACTGAAAACATTGCATTTTTCACAATCTTATCTGCATCCTCTTGTGGGATTTTACCAAGTCTCGCCCATGCTTTTACTGCGGCTTTTTCTACTTCTAACCAAGCAGCATATCTTGCATGTTGTGTCCAGTGCTGGGTCATCTCTTCTCTAGCATATCTTTCTACCATTATATATCCTAATCTATCTGTAATTTATGCTAGAATTCTATCCTAAAATCAGTTATAAAGAGGTAAGGAACAGTATGCCATTTGTCAAAGAAAAATACCATATAGAAGAAGAAACGATAGCCTTTCTCTATGTCATGCGTACTCTCGATTTTACCCAAGGTCAAGCCCAAAGACACATTGCCAAAGGTCGTCTACTTATAGAGGGAGAGTCCATGACATACACAGGTGCAAAAATACAAGGTGATATAGAAATGGTTTTCTTTAAAGCCAAAGGAAGAGGGAGAACACCTCTTTTCCAAAACAAAGACTTTATGGTGTTTGAAAAACCATCAGGTACTTTGGTACATCCAAACACCATGGCTACACCCTACTCTATGTTGGATGAAGTAAGAACTGTCGCAGGTAACCATGCAAACTCAACCCACAGAATAGACATGGAAACTTCTGGGCTTCTCCTCGCTTCTAAACATAAAAAAGCAGAGAGACATCTCAAAGGTGCTTTTGAAAACAGAACGATAAAGAAGAGTTATTTGGCTTGGGTAGATGGTAAACTCACAGAGCCATTTACAAGTAGAGAACCTATCAAAACAAATAAAGAAGGCTATGAAGAAACTAAGCATAAAGTCTTTATAGCCGAAGACGGAAGAGCTTCTCATACAGACTTTGTACCCTTAGAGTACGATGCTGACCTTGATGCTTCCTTGGTTGCCTGTTATCCTCACACAGGACGTACCCATCAAATACGCATCCATTTGTTTCACGTGAAACATCCTATACTTGGTGATCCCATTTATGGTGCTACCTATGCTGCAAGTGATGCATACTTAGATATGCAACAAAGTGCAGAAGAGCGACTTATAGCACATGGTGCACCACGGTTGATGCTCCATGCACAGAGTCTTGCGTTTACTTATAATTCAGATTTTTTTATTGAGAGTAAAGAGAATTTTGTATCGCAGAAGAATTTGATACATCCCAAAAAATTGAGGCTATTTAATAAGAGTTGATTTTTCTAAGGTTGGTTTCATTGTTTCACGTGAAACAATGAAACTATTTCTCATCTTCAGAACGAGACTCAAGAATGATCCACACAACACCCGCTATGGCAACAAGCACCAAAAAACCCAACATGACCATATCTAACATAGGCATTATACAACTCCTTCAATTTTTTGTTCTCTCAACTGCCCACAAGCAGCAGAAATATCTAACCCTTTTGACTCTCGAATTGTACAGTGCAAACCTCGTGAAGTCAAATACTCTTGAAACTTTTTCATATTCATTTCACTTGGACGCTTGAATTCTGTGCCACCATATGGGTTAAAATAAATTAGATTTACTTTAGACTTTATACCATCTAACAGTGAGAGTAGCTTCTTCGCTGCACTTATATCATCGTTGACATCTTTAATGACAAGGTACTCAAACATGACTCTCTTTCTATCGTTGACAGGAAAGTTTTTTACGGCACTTATAATAGATGCAATATTGTATGCTTTGTTGATGGGCATAAGTGTTTGTCTTAACGCATCATCTACTGCATGTAACGAAATAGCAAGGTTAATGCCTAGTTCCATTTTCCCTAACTTCTCTATCTTTGAACTTAGTCCCGAAGTAGAGATAGTTTGTCTATGTGTAGCTATAGCCATACCTTCCTCGTCTGCAAATATTTTTACAGACTGCACTACCTCTTTTAGGTTGTCAAGTGGCTCACCCATTCCCATATATACTAAGTTTACACGACGGTTGGCTGCGATGTCATTGTCTTTTTTTATGAGACGTACTTGTTCTACTATTTCTCCTGCTGTAAGATCACGCATAAAACCGCCCTTTGCGGTCAAACAAAAGGCACAGCCTACCTTGCACCCTACTTGAGAAGAGATACAAACAGTATAGCGTTCCTGATGCTTTACAGAGCCATCTTTATGATACTCCTTATCTCTCATGAGTAAAAGTACAGCTTCAACCGTATGTCCATCATGGAGTTCATACAAATATTTACGGCTTCCATCTTTAGAGTTTTGTACCATTACCTGTTTAAGAGGAGAAACAGTGTATTCATTTTTTAATTTTTCTTTCATCTCTTTAGGAAGATTTTTCATCTCTTCAAACGAGGAAGCATATTTATGATATAGCCAATGGTATATCTGTTTTGCTCTAAATGCTGGAGTAATTTGCTTAGCCAATTCTTCTTTTGTAAAATCTTGTATGATTTGTTTAGACATTCTTTATTTCTTTATATATGCAGCAAGTTTTTCCATCGCTTCTTTTTGGTTTTTTAAAAAGTCATCATGTGCATTTTCATCACAGTAATTTGTTATAACAAATACTCCACCTGCAGGAATACCAAAAGATTGGGCTACTTTAAGTACTGCAAAATATTCCATGTTTTCTAAATGTATATTTTTCTCCAAATAATGTTTACCTATATCTTTATTCTTCGTTATATAATTCGACGAATTCACAAGTGTTTCACGTGAAACATCTTCTGTAGCAGAGACAAGATTGTCTATGGGAGTATATGACCCTCCTATAAAAAAACTATTTTCTATATTTGTCGCTGCTTTTGACTCAACAATATCAAATATCTTCTTTTCACCATAAGACCCTGCTGTTCCTATAAAGAGCAAATACTTTGGTGTCTCTGCCATACATAACTTTGTTAAATTCATTGTCACGTCAACCATCCCAATACCTACAGGTACTGCAAAGTCAAACTGTTCACTTTTTCCTGCACAAATAATCATCTTATATCCTTACTGCTATATTTTTTTTGCGAAGATACTCTTTTAATTCTAAAATGTCAATCTCTTTAAAGTGAAAGATAGATGCTGCAAGTGCTGCATCTGCATTTCCAAGGATAAAAGCTTCTTCAATATGTTGCATAGTTCCAGCTCCACCACTTGCGATTACAGGGATATTTACAAGTTTTGATATTTTTTTGTTTAGTGTGTTATCGAACCCTGCTTTGGTACCATCTGCATCCATAGATGTTACAAGTAGTTCTCCTGCACCTCTATCATAAGCTTCTTTTGCCCAAACCAATGCATCAATGCCCGTATCATTACGTCCACCATGAGTGAAGATGTTCCATTTATTTGGAGCAACTTGCTTGGCGTCTATAGCCACAACCATGCACTGAGAGCCAAAACGTTTTGCACCTTCCTCAATGAATACTGGTCTCTTAATAGCAGCAGAATTAATACTCACTTTGTCACACCCAACATTTAGGAGATTATAAATATCTGAAAGCTCCCGAATACCTCCACCAACAGTAAGAGGGATAAAAACTTCTTTGGCTACTTGTTTTACTATATCTACAATAGTCTCCCTACCCTCATGTGTCGCTCCAATGTCTAAAAAGGTTATCTCATCTGCACCTTCTTCATTATATCGATACGCTACTTCAACAGGATCTCCTGCATCACGTAAACCTACAAAATTCACACCTTTTACTACACGTCCATTGTCCACATCTAAACAAGGTATGATTCTTTTTGCGAAATAGTCCATAGTCAGCATCTCTTTTCATTTTAAATTATGGTAGAATTATACAAAGATTATCCCAAATATAGAGAATCAGAATAGAGCATAAAGGATATTTATAGTATGATTATCGATAATTTATCCGAATTTGCTTCTAAAAAATTTGGTCAGAATTTTTTAAAGAATGATTATTATTTACATAAAATCGTCCAAGCGATGCCCCATGACAACTTAAAAGTTGCAGAAATTGGGCCTGGCTTAGGTGATTTAACCAAAGAACTTGTAAAAGTTCGTAATGTCACAGCATTTGAGGTTGATAAAAGATTATGTGAGCATCTAACAACAGAATTTAAAACACCCATTCACGAGGGTCGTTTTGAGTTACGTTGTGGAGATGTGCTTGAGCGTTGGGAGTCAGGGAACCTACTAGATGAACCTTATCATCTCGTAGCCAACCTGCCCTATTATATTGCGACCAATATCATCTTAAAAGCATTTAAAGATGAGCTTTGCCAAAGTATTTTGGTAATGGTTCAGAAAGAAGTTGCAGTTAAGTTTTCTGCACATACTAAGCAAAAAGAGTTTTCATCTCTTTCTGTTTTGGCTCAAAGTGTAGGAAAGGCGACACTATGTTTCGAGGTTGAACCCGAAGCATTTGTGCCGCCCCCTAACGTTACTTCTGCCGTGCTTTTAATAGAGAAAAACCAGTCACGAGATGACGAGAAATTTGAAGCGTTTTTAAAAATAGCCTTTATGCAACCGCGTAAAAAGCTTAGTAAAAATCTCTCAACTGTTTTTTCTAAAGATATCGTTAATACTCTTTTTTCAAAGTTAGAGCTAGAATCTAACTTGCGACCTCATGAAGCCCAGACTCATATTTATCATCAACTATATAATGAACTAAAGGATAATTTAGATGGAAAACAACAACCAAAACGTAAACTCTCAAAGTCAAGAGCCAAAAACTCCTAGTACCCCAAGAGAGAGACGTCCAAACCCACATAGACAAAATAATAATGCACCAAGAGTAAACAACCAAGGGGACAATGCTAACCGCCCTAATCCCAACAGAAAACCTAACCCTAATGGCAATAGAGTACCTGCACCTAAACAAGAAGTTAATGGCAATGTACAAGACAGACCTGCACCAAATGGGAATAGAAAACCTAACCCAAACCAAAATAAAAACCGTAACAAAAATACTAATGACAACAAAAATACCAACAGACCAAGCAACAATAAACCAAGTCATAATAATAAACCTGGAGGGAAGCCAAACAACAACCGTTCTGGTGGAGGTAACAAAGGTAGAGGTAAACGTAGAAATATTACTACAGTAAATGAAGAGATGAGAAAGTATCTCGAAATTAATGATAAAATCAAAGATGCAACCATGAACCCATGGAGAAATGGAGATATGTCAATAACAGACAAAATTCGTTTCACGCCACTAGGAGGTCTTGGTGAAATTGGTGGGAATATGGCAGTACTTGAGACTGAAACAACCGCTATTATCATCGATGTGGGGATGTCCTTCCCTGATGAAACGATGCATGGTGTTGACATTTTGGTACCTGACTTCTCATACTTACACACACTTAAAAAAGAAAAAGATGTTTATGTTATCATTACCCATGGTCATGAAGACCACATTGGTGCGATGCCTTACCTCTTTAAAGAATTACAGTTTCCTATCTATGCAACACCACTAGCACTTGCCATGATAGAAAATAAATTTAATGAGCATGGACTTTCACAGTACACAAAAAATTTCAACTATGTAACTATGAGAAAACAACACCAAATTGGTGATATGAAAATCGAATGGATGCACAACACTCACTCTATTATTGATGCTTGTTCATTGGCCATTGAAACACCAGCAGGAACCATCATACATACAGCTGACTTTAAAGTAGACCATACACCTGTAGACAACTATACAATGGACTTACGCCGTTTTGCACACTATGGTGAAAAAGGTGTACTTTGTCTTTTCTCCGATTCTACCAATTCACACAACCCAGGAGCCACAAAATCTGAAAAAGTAGTTGGTAAAACCTTTGACACACTTTTTGAGCTTGCAAAAGGAAGAATACTTATGTCAACCTTCTCTTCTAATGTTCACCGTATTGTACAAGCAATGGAAAGAGGTGTGAAACATGGTAGAAAAATCTGTGTTATTGGGCGTTCTATGGAGCGTAATATTGAGACAAACCGAGCTTTAGGGTTTGTTGATATAGAAGACAAAAACTTTATTGAGGTCCATGAAGTACCAAAATATGCGGATCATGAAGTACTTATTGTAACCACTGGATCACAAGGTGAAACAATGGCTGCACTCAACCGTATGGCAACAGATGAACATAGACACATCAAACTGAAGCCATCTGATACTGTCATCATCTCTGCATCAGCTATTCCAGGAAATGAAGGGTCTGTCTCTAGTCTTTTAAATAAACTTATGAAAGCAGGCTGTACCGTCCGCTACAGAGAGTTTGCAGATATTCACGTCTCAGGTCATGCAGGACAAGAGGAGCAAAAACTTATATTACGTCTTATCCAGCCTAAATTTTTCTTACCTGTGCATGGAGAGTATAACCACATTGCAAAACATGCTAGAACCGCTGTAGAATGTGGTGTTGATGAAAGAAACATACTTCTTATGGGAGATGGGGATCAGATAGAACTGTCAACCAAATACCTCAAAAAAGTAAAAACTGTCAAGTCAGGTAAAACCTATATTGACAACCAAAATAATATGACTATTGAAAATGATGTGGTACTGGATAGACAGAAACTTGCCGAAGATGGTATTGTGAATGTAGTAGCTCAAATTTCTCAAAGTGATCAAAAGATTGTGGGTAAACCTGTTGTCACTACACATGGACTTGTCCCTGATAAAGAGGACAAGAAGTTTCAAAAAGAGATAGAAGTAATGCTTGAGACAATGCTTTTAAATATGAAGCCAGAGGCACTTAAAAACCATAAAGACATTGAAAATGATATTAGAAACAGCATTAGAAAACATGTTATTCGTACCAAAAAAAGATATCCACTGATTATCCCTACTATCTTTATTATCTAGCCCATTCCCCTCCCCTTTTTTACATGAGAGGGGACTCTCCTCCTAAACTACTTACTTTTTTCTAAGCATTTATCATCTAAAAATATGTATAATATTCATAAAGAGCTCTTCTCGCACTAGGCAAAGAGCTCTATACTTAATGGGAAAAGGAAACAATATGAAAAAAATTTGGCCTTGGCTACTTTTATTGTTGTTGCTCATCATATTTTGTGTATGGAGCAAAAAAGACAGTATTCACGTAACTTCAACAACAACCACACAAGTTGCTGCAATTCCAACTATTGCCTCAGTGAAAGACTATATAAGCTATACAATTACACAAAAGGAAAATACTTATACCCTAGAAGGTAGTTTGTCTAATGACGAACAGCAAACTTCACTTGCTGATACCTACGCTGCGAACTCAAGTCATTTAACCATTAGTGACACATCAATAAATGCAACCCTTTTAGGCAAAGAAGCTATTATGCTCACCAATAAAATATTACCGCACTTCATTAAAAATTATAAAAATGGTAAGATAACATACAATAACAATACACTGCATGTATATGGTGATGTGACAGATTATGAAGTACAGCGTCAAATGCAAAACCTTCTCAATACTTCAACGTTAGCTTCTCAAAACAATACCAATGTCATTATAGAAAAACCCATTCATTTTTCTATTACAAAGTCCCATGAAAAAGTTGACTTTGCTGGTACCTTTAACAGTCAATCACAAAGTGAAGCCCTTCAAGCAAAATTACCTACGACAGCAAGCGCACACATAAGTCAAGCTCCATACCTTGTAGATAAAGGTGCCATAGTATTGACAGAAAGTATTCTTCCCTCTTTTATCGCTAATTATAAAAATGGTAAAATTGAATATAACAATGAGGTCCTTACTATCTCTGGGATGGTAGAAACAGAAAAAGATTTAGAAGATATGAAAAAATTACTCTCTCAGAGTACTTTGACTATCAGCAATAATACAACCATTGACCATGAGGCACTAGCTAAAGTAGCTGCTGCCACAGAAGCTGCACGTCAAGCAGAAGAAAAAGCCAAACAAGAAAAACTAATGGCAGATGCTGAAACCAATAGACGGGCTGAGGAAAAAGCTAAGTTAGCCGAAGAAAAAGCTAAATTACTTGAAACACAAGCAGCCGCAGATGCTGCAAAAGAAAAAATTAAAAAACTACTTCAAATTGAAAATATAGAATTTAAAGTAGCCAAAGGTTCTCTTACAGCAAAAGGTATAGCAACGGTAGATAAATTGGCAAATATTCTTTTACAACATCCACATATAAAAACAGAGATTGCAGGACATACTGATTCAGATGGAAGTGCCATCTTTAATCAAAAACTTTCTCAAGCTAGAGTCGATACTGTTAAAGCAAGACTTATTGAAAAAGGCATAGATGCTACACGTTTAATAGCTAGAGGGTATGGTGAATCAAAACCACTTGCACCAAATACAAACGACGAAAACAAACAAAAAAACCGTCGTGTTGAAATTAACATTCAAGGAGAATAATTATGTTAGAAATTGCATCACAAATGATATTATGTTTACTATTGGCTGCCCTACTGGGATTTATTATTGGTTACCTATTTGGTAAAATGACATGTGCAAACGATGACTGTGCTCAAACAAAAGAATCAACCCATGATGATACACATAGCGAAGATACTCATCTCTCAACATATGTTGCTCCTGTCTCATTAAGTGAGGGAAATACAAGTACAGATGACAACCTTCAAGAGCTTGTTTCTAAAGATAAGGATCCTCAAGTTCTTACTGCACCTCGTAATGGAGAAAAAGACAACCTATCACGTATCAAAGGTATAGGGATGAAGCTTGAGGAGTCCCTCAATAACATTGGTATCTATCATTTTGACCAAATTGCTGCATGGACTACAGAAAATATTACTTGGGCAGACGAAACTTTAGGTTTCCCAGGACGTGCAGATAGAGAGAATTGGGTTGAGCAAGCCAAACTACTTGCCGCAGGAGAAGAGACAGAATTCTCTAAAAGAGTTGATGCTGGAAAAGTAGAATCAAGCAAACAAGACTAGTCTTCATAGAGGGAGTATACTTACTACTCCTTTTACAACTTCACTTATGTTATAATCACTTATCAAACCATAAAGTATATCAGATATGAATCTAATTAAAACTGCCCAAGAAACTTTACATATAGAAGCAGATGCCCTTTATCAGGCTGCTGAACGTCTAGACCAAAGTTTTGTGGATACTGTAGAAATTATTTTACAAACAAAGGGGAAACTCATTATCACAGGTGTAGGAAAATCTGGTTTAGTGGGTGCTAAAATGGCTGCAACCTTTGCCAGTACTGGTACCTCTTCCTTCTTTTTACACCCCACTGAAGCACTGCATGGTGACTTGGGTATGATTTCTAAGGGTGATACCCTACTTGCCATTAGTTCAAGTGGAGAAAGTGAAGAACTTACAAAAATATTACCCCACATCAAACGTTTTAATATACCTCTCATAGGGCTTAGCTCTGACCCACTCTCTTCATTAGGGAAGTATGCAGACGTTTTTATGAACATATCTGTTGAAAGAGAAGCCTGCCCTCTTGGTATTGCCCCTACGACATCCACAACCCTTACTATGGCACTTGGTGATGCCTTAGCTGTTGCACTTATGGAACATCGTGGCTTTAAAGAACAAGATTTTGCTTCCTTTCATCCAGGAGGAACACTAGGCAAAAAACTTTTTATCAAAATAAAAGATTTAATGCAAGCAGATAACTTACCCATTATTGATACAAATACTACCCTAAAGAAAGCTATCCTCTCTATGAGTGAAGGTAAACTGGGTACTGTGCTTATTGTTGATAGCAATCAAAAACTGGTTGCCATACTCAGTGATGGTGACCTTCGGCGTGCTCTACTTCAAAAAGATTTTTCTTTAGAACATTTTGCCATTGACTATGCAAGTAAAAACCCCAAAAGATATACAAATACCGAACTTCTAGCCTCTGATGCACTTGAAATTATTGAAAACGATAGAATACAGGTATTACCCATAACAAATGAATCTGGTACAATTTTAGGTATCCTTCATATACATGACTTAATCGATGCAGGTATAAGAAGCAAATGAAAATACAAGAAAGGACAATTACGCCTAGTCACATGAGCTATCTGATGAAGATTCCTAGTGTCAGCGTAGTATACAGAGCTTTGCTCAGTATAGGTTATAATTAATGAGACTTAATAAATATATATCACACAACACAAAATATTCAAGACGTGAAGCAGACACACTGATAGAAGCAGGTGAAGTCACACTTGACAAAAGAGCACTTAAAGAATTCGGCTATGAAGTACAAAATGATGACCATATCTATGTCAAAGGTAAAGCCATTAAAGTTAATACAGAATTAACTATTATTGTATACAACAAACCAAAAGGTGTATTGGTGACCAAAAAAGATGATAGAGGTCGCGCAACTATCTACCATAAGCTACCCGGCAAATATAGGCACTTTACCCCTGTAGGTAGACTAGACTATGCCTCTGAAGGACTTTTGCTCTTAACCGATGATGTAGAAGTAGCAACAGCCCTTATGGAAAGTGGTTTAGACCGTACCTATAACCTTAAGATAGACAAAGCTGTCACAAATGAAATGATGAATGCAATGAAAGAAGGTCTCATTTTAGATGATGCACGTGCAGGAGCACATGAAAAATCTAAAATCTACGCTATGGAGTTTGCTCCTTTTGCACACTTTGAAGTACGCAACGAGGGACAAAGTTTTTCGAAGCTTCGTGTAACTATTAAAGAAGGGAAAAACCGAGAGCTTAGACGCTTTTTTGCACACTTTGGGGCGAAAGTGCTTGACCTCAAACGAATCTCATTTGGTGGCATAGAACTCAATAACTTACCTGAAAACAAAACACGCTACTTTACGCGTAGAGAGTATGATGATGTACATAAATTTATGAAACGCCGTAGAGTAAACCAAGAAGCTAGAGTAAAGAATGATCGTAATGCACAAAAACAAGAAGAAGAAAACAAGCGTAAAAAAGAACAAGAAAAAATGACTACTCATACAAAAAAGTTTAAATACAAAGACTAATATATGTCTACATTTGCACTTAAATACCGTCCAAAAATCCTTGATGATATCATAGGACAGAGCCATCTTTTAGGTGACAATGCTGTCTTACGAAAGCTCATAGAAACTGATGCCCTACCCCATATCTTTTTTTCTGGACCTCCAGGCTGTGGTAAAACTACACTTGCTAGAGTGATAGCCTCAACTTTAAAAAAACCTTTTTATGAAATGAATGCTACCACACTTAAAGTAGAAGATTTACGCAAAATATTTAAAGACTATAGCAATGCACTACAAAAACCCCTTGTTTTCATAGATGAGGTGCATAGGTTGAGTAAAAATCAACAAGAAGTATTACTACCATTCATGGAAAATAATGCAGCACTTATCCTAGGTGCCTCTACGGAAAATCCCTACTATTCTCTAACTGCAGCCATACGCTCACGATCACATACATTAGCATTAAAAAGCATAAGTAATATTGACATAAAGAAATATTTATATAGTATTATTAAGCATGAGCAAATAATAATTACAGATAACGCTATAGATTATCTAGTATTTTCCAGTGGTGGCGATGTAAGAGCCTTGCTTAATTTACTAGAAAGTGCCCACTCAGTATCTGAGAAAATTACCCTAGATATACTTAAACAAATACGTCCTCATGCCATGCAAGCAGGAAGCTCTGAGAGTGAAAGCCATTATGAACTCACTTCCGCCATGATAAAAAGTATACGCGGGTCAGATATAGATGCAAGTATTTACTACCTAGCAAGACTTATAGATGGGGGAGAGCCCGCAGAATTTATAGCAAGACGTCTAGCTATACTGGCTAGTGAAGATATCGGTAATGCTAACCCACCTGCACTAAACCTTGCTTCATCAACTCTCAATATAGTCCAGCATATTGGCTACCCAGAAGCCCGTATTTCACTTGCACAACTTGTCATCTATCTAGCTTCGTCACCTAAATCAAATAGTGCTTATATAGCTATAAACAAAGCCCTTGCATCCATAAAAGGTGGTGAAATTCTTCCCATACCTACACATATTAAAACCCATGCTAAGGCATATAAGTATCCCCATGATTTTGGAGGTTGGATAGAACAGTCGTATCTTACATTCCCTCTATATTTTTATGAAACACAACAAATTGGTTTTGAACAAACCCTTTGGAAATGGCACGAAAAAATATCTACTACTAAAAACTAAACTACAATTGAGTTACATATCTATGTTATAATCAAGTAGATATAGACAATCTTGTCTGTTCCAAAACTAAATATAGAAGGAAAAATTATGAAATTTATGAAACCTGTACTCGTTTCAACAATAGCACTTTTGATGCTTGGAGGGTGCTATAATCAACCTGGACTTGTAGAAGATGGTAGTTATGACCGTACCAAAACAGGTGCCGCCTCTGGGGCATTGGCTGGTGCACTCATAGGATATAATACAAAAGGTCACCATAAAGGACAACGAGCTCTTATAGGTGGACTTTTAGGTGCTGCGGTAGGTACGGCTGTAGGATATAGCTTAGATAAACAAGCCAATGAAATGGCAAATGCATTAGGCACAGGGGTCAACAATGATCCACTTGCTGCACTTGACCCAAATAAAACGATTATCGTCTCTAAGCACCCAAATTATGTAAAAATAATGTTTAGAGACCGTATGATGTTTGCAAGTGCCTCATCAAAACTACAATCACGTGCAAGAAGTAAGGTCAATAAAGTTGCACAACTTCTACAAAACTACCCGCAAACTATTGTAGCTGTTGCAGGGTTTACAGATAACCAAGGTGGTCTTGCATATAATCAAAAACTTTCTGAAAAAAGGGCACATACTGTTGCAAATATACTTTCTATCAATGGAAAACCCTATACAAAAGGATGTGCATATGCTAAAACAATCGCACCAAATACTTCAAAATCGAGTAGGGCACTTAACAGAAGGGTTGAAGTTTACCTTTATGCAAATAGAAGCGTAATGTCTGACCCTTGTAGATAAACTACTTTAGTGTATCAATCGTACGCTTAGCGTCTTCGGCATTAAGCGTACCAGAGAAAAACTTACCTTCAACTTCGTCAATCTTTTCTAACAATTTTTTTTGTAAAAGTGCTCCTCTTGTTCTACCTTTAACAAATTTTTTCATCTCTGCATAATCTGGGAAAAGCTCAAGAAACTCTTTCTTCACTATGCTCTCTTGCCAAGCTGCTATTTGCGTACTTTCATCTACATCACTAACAACCAATATCTTTTGCCCTATTGCATCAAGACTCATATATTTGTCATATTTGTGTTGTAACTTGTAATCGGAGTTTGCATATCGATCATCTTCTTCTTGTATGCCTCCAATAAAATTAGTAATAAAATAAAGAAATCCGACACCAACAGCTATAAAAACAAGTAAACTCTTATCCATATAATACAATCCTCAAATGATTTAATAAGAAACATTATACTATATAATTCAAAAAAATAAGATTTTGATAAAAATGAGGGGGAGTCGTATTAGTAGATGGTGCGGATGAGAGGACTCGAACCTCCACGCCGTAAAGCACCAGATCCTAAGTCTGGCGTGTATACCAATTTCACCACATCCGCATGTGATTGTTTTACAAAACAATGAAAAAAACTGTCAATAAAAACAGTAAGTGGTACACCCATTAGGATTCGAACCTAAGACCCTCGCCTTAGAAGGGCGATGCTCTATCCAGCTGAGCTATGGGTGCACAGTAAAAATAATAATAAATAACAAAACTTGTATTTTAATGGTACGCCTGAGAGGACTCGAACCTCTAACCCTCAGATCCGAAGTCTGATGCTCTATCCAATTGAGCCACAAGCGCTTCAACCTATAGAATGGTTACTCGATTAATTACTAAATATGGGGTAGGCGACGGGACTCGAACCCGCGACAACCAGTACCACAAACTGGCGCTCTACCAACTGAACTACGCCTACCATATACAGAACGCTTTTTGAGCAAAGCTCTAAAAACTACGTTGTCACTGTGACTACTTTAGCAGTAGGCTCATGCAACTAGTTGCATTTGTGTTAACGCTCTCTTAATACCCTATTAGTAAATATGTTTACTTATTATTAAATGTTAAATATCTAAATGGTCGGAGTGAAAGGACTCGAACCTTCGACCCCCTGGTCCCAAACCAGGTGCGCTACCAGACTGCGCTACACTCCGTTACTTTAAAACCTAGGCAAGAACCTATAGTTAAAAAGGAACGCAATTATAGTCAAAAGGGTTCTATTTGTCAAGAGTATTTAGGCTATTTTGATAAAAAGACATATAAGCCAAACATTAATAGATTCATATACAATAATAATTACTTATTTCCGAAGGAGACAATAGATGGGCGAAGTGGTAAAAAATATCTCTTCTTTTTTAGAAGATATTTTATTTTTTGATATATTATTTAATTCAGTTGAGGGTCTTAGTATTCCTTTTTTAGTGGCATGGCTCACTTTTGGAGCTGTCTTTTTTACACTTAAAATGGGTTTTGTAAATGTCAAGTTTTTAGGACATGCCATTAAAATACTCCGGGGTAAATATCAAACTAAAGACGACAAAGGGCTGATTACCCCTTTTCAATCACTCACGACTGCACTTTCTGCCACAGTAGGGCTAGGTAACATCGCGGGTGTAGCTGTGGCTATCATGATAGGTGGGGCAGGGGCAACATTTTGGATGATAGTAGCTGGTTTTTTTTCTATGTCTTTAAAATTTACAGAAGTGACACTCTCTCTACAACACAGAACTTTTTTACCTGATGGTACTGTAATGGGAGGAGGGATGCGTTACCTTTCTGAAGGTCTTAAAGAAAAAGGTATGGGAACCTTGGGAAAAGTATTGGCACTTGTATTTGCGGTATTTATGATAGGTGGTGCATTAGGTGGAGGGAATGCTTTTCAAGTATCACAATCATTAGGAGCAGTCAAAGGAGAAATAGCTTTCTTTTCTGAGTACCCTTGGGCGTATGGTAGTATACTTGCTATCCTTGTAGGTTTTGTCATTATAGGTGGCGTCAAGTCTATAGCACGTACGACTGAAAAAATAGTCCCAACGATGGTTATTATTTACCTGTGTGCATCACTTTACATTCTGGTTGTCAATTTTGCTCTTATCCCTGATGCAATAGCCCTCATAGTGCACGAAGCTTTTGCCCCAACTGCTGTTGCGGGTGGTATGGTGGGGGTCATGGTCCAAGGCTTTAAAAGAGCTGCATTCTCTTCTGAAGCAGGGCTAGGTTCCGCACCTATTGCACATGCACCTGCTAAAGTAAAATATCCTGTACGTCAAGGCTTAGTTGCCCTTTATGAACCCTTTATTGACACTGTTGTCATCTGTACAATGACAGCTCTTGTCATTGTGACTACAGGTGTATATACTGGTGGTACTTCTGAACTTACAGCTATTATAGAAGCGAAGCAGGGTGCTGCTCTTACTTCTGCTTCTTATGCTACGGTTATTAGTTGGTTTCCATCTATTTTAGCCATCTCTGTAACACTCTTTGCCTTCTCTACTATGATATCTTGGTCATACTATGGAGAACGTGCATGGACATACTTATTTGGTTCTAAAAGCTCTATAGTGTTTAAACTCTTTTTTCTAGCTATCATCGTACTTTCATCTATGGTTGAAGATTTAGGTGACTTGGTAAATTTAAGTGACATGCTTATGCTAGGAATGGCTTTACCAAACCTCATAGGGCTTTACCTCTTGAGTGGAAATGTGAAAAAAGCGTTAAAAGAATATAGTAAGAAATTGAAATCAGGGGAGTTAGATAGAGAGGCAATTAAATAGAAAACTACTCATTATGTGTAGAAATGGATTAAACCATTTCTACACCTTTTTCACCTTTTGCTAAGGCTCCAATAACATAACCATCTGTATTTTCAAGTACCGTATCAACATCCGCACTGTCTACTACCCATACCATACCTACACCCATGTTAAAAGCTCTGTACATTTCATCTTCTGCAACATACCCTGCCATAAACTCAAATATAGGTAAAACTTTAATACTATCTTTATTTACAACTGCTCTCATTCCTTCTGGAAGTACACGTGGAAGATTTTCTATGATCCCTCCACCTGTAATATGTGCCAATGCTTTGA